>Ga0315294_10004166_pt1 | contig 15761 bp, 11 predicted proteins | sample YL17G13_40_MG_FD_203626 | JGI IMG/M metagenome (GOLD analysis project Ga0315294, IMG submission 203626) | Sediment microbial communities from Yellowstone Lake, YNP, Wyoming, USA - YL17G13_40 | ecosystem: Environmental > Aquatic > Freshwater > Lake > Sediment | place: USA: Wyoming | collected... | reverse complement strand
TTTCCCACAAAATAAAAGAGCGCGGTAAAGAAACAATCTGACGCGATAATCAGGATAAAACTGCTCACGACAGCCGCCGTCGTCGCGCGGCCGACCCCTTCGGCGCCGCCTTCGGTATTCAATCCCTCATAACAGGCGATGATGCAGATAATGACCGCGAAGGCGATGCTCTTGGTCAGGCCGGTAAAGATATCTTTATACTTGAGCGGCTCATAGGTCATCCTCATGTACATCTGATGAGAGATATTGAGCTTGAACGTCCCGACGATATAGCCCCCCATGATCCCGATGATATCCGAATAAACCGTGAGGATCGGAAGCATGATCAGGAGCGCCAGAAAACGCGGGACCACCAGGTATTTAACCGGGTTGGCCGCGAGCGTTTCAAGCGCATCGATCTGCTCGGTGACCTTCATGGTCCCGAGTTCCGCCGTTATCGACGCGCCGACGCGTCCTGCGACTATCAGCGCCGTCAGCACGGGACCCAGCTCCCGCGTCAGCGAGAGGGCGACCAGAGAGGCGATATACATTTCGGCCGAAATCTTCTGCATCTGATACGCGGCCTGGAGCGCCAGGACCATCCCCGTAAAGAGGCTGATCAGAAAAACGATCGGCAGGCTGTTGACGCCGATAAAGTTCATCTGCTCAAAGAGCGAGCGTCGGCGCAGCGGCCGCGATGGCGCACAGACGAGCGTTGCGCCCAGCAACGAGGCAACGCCGCCCGCATACTGGATAAATGAGATGGTCTTCTTTCCGAGTCTTTCCAGCAATTCTTTCATCATCTTTTCCTCGTTCGGCTACGACCGGATGCGAATCGATTAAAATTCCTCCCGATGCTCAACGCCGATATAGTCCTGCTGTCCTCCCGTCTTGAACTTCACGCTGTCTTTCTGATAGAGCTTATACTCCAGTTCCCATTCGGTCTGTCGATATTCATCTGTATCGATGCCGTCATTGATGAACGTCCGGAAACCGACATTCATGGTATCGCTGACCGGCTTGGTCGCCTTGATCTCAAGATCGTTATATTTTTCCTTGACGATACTCCACCCTTCCCATTCGATGGATTGATCGTCAATGACATACCGGACATCCTTGAAGAGGTTTCCCTTTATGTTCTTGAGGTCGATCTCTCCGTAGAGTTTTACAAATCCCTCTTTCTTAACGATCCTCCAGTCCTCGATCGACAGGACCGGGCCGTTCCCCCGCAAGACGGTGGTCATGGATTCAAAGTAGACATCTCCGAGATTGCCCTTGCGCACATCGATTTTTCCGTGCGACGCAAGCTTCGTCAGCGGTCCTTTCAGCGCAAAAGAGGCGTTAGCGATCCCCGAGATATAGCTGAGTTCCGGCATCTGGACTTTTAGATCGATCAGTAGCTGCGTTATGTTGAGGTTGTCAAGCGTGACGACGGCGTCGACCGGATAATCGGGTCTGTCCATCACTACCCTGCCGTGCGCCTTGATATCTTTCCCGAGGCTCAGATCGCGGATCTCCAGCACCATTGGATGCACCTTCTGCTGGCGAGAGCCCTTCAGGGGGACCGACAGGTCGAAATCAAACCATATCTCGCGGAACGGCTTCTTATTGACGATCAGACCATACGTCTTAAGATTCCCGTTGACCAAAGCGGTCTCAAGGCGTTTATCGATGCCTACCTCTGCCGATAACCTGGCGTTGGAGATTATTTCAAAAGCGCGCCAGACAGAGCGCATCTGGCAGTCCCCGTCGACCGTGAGACGGTGCTGCGAGTCTCTAGACCCGATCGTGCCGTTGAGCGCAAGATCGCAGATAATCTCAACGCCATAAGCGCTTATATGGGACACATCTGCTTTCAGGGTAAAGACGCTCCCGGAAAGTTCACCTTCAAGTCTGACAGAACCCCGGGGCGGTTTTATCTCGACGCTCAAGACAGCCTTCTGGGGCAAAGACTCTACCGAGCATGTGCCTTCAAATACGACGGTCTCGCCGCCAAATGCCTTGGTGAACCCCTGGAACGTGAGTCTTTCCTGATCGCCGACGATCCTGACGATCCCGTCAAGCCAGCCCTTGTTGCCTTTGATGGTCATATCGACAGCAGAGGATGAAGGCTTGCTGAACCAGCAGAGGACCCTGGAGAGAAGCGTCTTCTTGTCTTTTACCAGGTCCGAGAGGCCGCAATTCAGCATGATCCGTTCGAACTCGAGCTGAGGAAGGACGCCGTTCTTGTCGACGATGCGGACGTCTTTCAGGGAATAATCCCTGAAGATGCCTCCTTCGATCCCGCCGATCGATACCTCGACATTTCCCTTGAATGCCTCCTCGATCCTCTGCTCAACGACCCTCTTCAGGTCGGGCACGATATGCTGCATATGGGTCTCAAGAAAGAACGCGCCGGAAGAGGTCAGGGCGACCGCCAGGACGGTTCCATAAAAGCGCTGCATATGTCTTCTTCTTCGTCTCATGGAGCCCCCACGCCTTTACAGGCGTGGTACCTTTGTTTACCCCGACTCGTAAGATATGTCGGGGTATCCGATGTGCGGCCTGAAGATCCCGGCCTTTGTCCTCTTCCTAGACCCTCTGTTTCTCCTGTTCGATCTCAAACTCGAGGTGGTCAACCTTCGCGCTTACCTTTACCTTGATTCCGGCCTTGAACCTTCCGGAGATTATCTCTTCGGCGAGCGGGTCTTCCAAAAACCGCTGGATCGTCCTTTTAAGCGGCCGGGCGCCGAATACGGCATCAAACCCCCGCTCGATAAGAAAATCCTTCGCCTCTTTGGTAAGATCCAACATGATATTCTGATCTCTCAGCCGGGATTCCACCTCGCGCGTCTCGATCTCCACGATCTTCTCGAGGTCTTCTTTCGTGAGGGACCTGAAAACGATGATATCGTCGACCCTGTTGAGGAATTCCGGTTTGAACGTCTTCTTGACCTCTTCCAGCAGCTGAGCCTTCATCGTTTGATAGGTAACTTCCGCGGCCTGCGATTTAAAACCGATGGAACCCTGTTTTTTAAGGATCTCCGCGCCGATATTCGACGTCATGATGATGACCGTGTTCTTGAAATCCACTTTTCTGCCGAATGAATCGGTGAGCCGGCCCTCTTCCAGGACCTGGAGCATGATATTAAAGACATCAGGATGCGCCTTTTCTATCTCATCCAGAAGAACGACTGAATACGGTCTTCTGCGCACCTTCTCGGTAAGCTGTCCCCCCTCCTCATAACCGATGTATCCGGGAGGCGCCCCGACCAGGCGCGATACGTTGAACTTTTCCATATACTCGGACATGTCGATCTGGATGATCGCGTCCTCATTGCCGAACATGAACTCGGCCAGGGCGCGCCCGACCAGTGTCTTACCGACGCCGGTCGGCCCCAGAAAGACGAACGACCCGATCGGCTTGCGGGGGTCCTTGATCCCGGCCCGCGAACGTCTCACGGCGTGGGCTATCGCCGATATCGCCTCGTTCTGGCCGATGACCCTCTGGTGGACCTTGTCCTCCATCTTGAGGAACTTCTCGCCTTCCTTCTCCTCTAATTTTATAATGGGGATACCGGTCCAGTTCGAGACGATCGTCGCTATATCATCCTCGCCCACTTCCGGCTCGACCTTCCCCTTCGCTTCCCGCCAGTCCCGTTTGGTCTTCACCAGTTCATCCTTGATCTTCTTCTCTTCATCCCTGAACTTTGCCGCTTTTTCAAAATCCTGGCTCTTGACGGCGGCCTCTTTCTCCTTGCGCGACTGTTCGATATTGTCTTCCAGGTGCTTGAGGTCGGGCGGCGCCGTCATCACCTTGAGCCGCGCCCTCGCCCCCGCCTCGTCGATGAGGTCGATCGCCTTATCGGGGAGAAACCGGCCGGTGATGTACCGGTCGGACAGTTTCGCGGCGGCCACTACCGCAGCGTCGGAAAATTTCACCCTATGATGGGCCTCGTACCGGTCCCGCAGCCCTTTCAGGATCTCGATCGTCTCGTCAACGCTCGGCGCCTCGACGATGATCGTCTGGAACCTTCGCTCAAGGGCGGCGTCCTTCTCGATGTGCTTCCGGTACTCATCGAGCGTCGTTGCCCCGATGCACTGTATCTCGCCCCGCGAGAGCGCCGGTTTCAGGATATTCGAGGCGTCGATCGCGCCTTCGGCCCCGCCTGCCCCCACGAGCGTATGAAGCTCGTCGATGAAGATAACGACGTCGTCCGATCGTTTGATCTCGTCCATGACCGCCTTGATGCGCTCTTCGAACTGTCCGCGATATTTTGTCCCCGCGACCATCAGCGCGAGATCCAGGATGATGATCCTTTTATCCTTCAGGATCTCGGGTATGTCGCCCAGGACTACCTTCTGAGCGATCCCTTCGACGATCGCTGTCTTGCCGACGCCCGCCTCTCCCAAAAGGACAGGATTGTTCTTGGTCCTCCTGCTCAGGGTCTGGATGACACGCTCGATCTCGTTCTTTCTGCCGATCACCGGATCGAGTTTGCCGTCGCGGGCAAGTTTGGTGAGGTCCCGCCCGAAGGCGTCAAGCGCGGGGGTCTTGCCGCGCGTCACCTTCTGTCCCGCGGCATAGCCGGGGATCGAGGAACCCAGGATGTTCATGACCTCTTCCCGGACCCTTTCAAGCTCAAGTCCCAGGTTCATGAGCACCTGCGAGGCGACACCCTCGCCCTCTTTGATCAGCCCCAGAAGCAGGTGTTCGGTGCCGACATAGTTGTGACCCAACGACCGGGCCTCTTCCATCGCCAGCTCGATCACTTTCTTGGCCTTGGGCGTAAAGGGGAGGTCCCCGGAAATGACGGTGCTGGGCCCCGGCTGAACGAGCTTCTCGACCTCGAGCCGCACCTTATCGGCGCTGACGCCGAGGCTCGCCAGGACCGCTGCCGCGACACCCTCGCCTTCGCGGACCAGCCCCAGGAGGATATGTTCGGTGCCGATATAGTCGTGGTTGAAACGCTTCGCTTCCTCTTTAGCCAGCAGTATCACCTTGCGGGCTCTTTCAGTAAATCGATTGAACATGGGCATGGCCGTATTCCTCCGTTCCTGTTCGTGAGTGTATAGGTATTATTTTAATTTTTTCCTGATGAGATCGGCGCGTTTTATATCACGGTCGCTCGAGTTCAGGATCTTCTTTTCCAGTTTCTGAAGATGCGCCGGCTGCGTCAGGATGAACAGCTCGTTCGCCGTCTGCCGGTCGATGCTCTTCACGATTCCCAGCTCAACGCCCAACCGGATCGTCGAAAGCAGCGATATCGTCTCGCTTGACGTGATGATCCGGGCGTTTTTCAAGGTCCCGTAGGCCCGCCATATCCGGTCAACGAGGGCCTGCTTGTTCTTGTTCAGGAGACTTTTGCGGATCGTATCTTCGCGCGTGATAATCTGCGCGAGGATCTTCTCGATATTATCGATGATCTCGCTTTCAGCCCTGCCCAGCGAGACCTGATTGGATACCTGAAAGAGGTTACCGCGGGCCTCGGTCCCTTCTCCATACAGCCCCCGGACGTTAAGGCCGAGCTTGGCGACTGCCTGGAGGATCTTCTCGATCTGTCCGGTAAAGACGAGCGCCGGAAGGTGGAGCATGACCGACCCCCTCAGGCCGGTCCCGGTATTGGTCGGACAGGCGGTCAAAAATCCCCACTTCGCCGAATAGGCATAGGGCAGGACCTTCCCCAGGTCCGTGTCGATCTTGTCGACGATATTCCACGATTCCTTCAGGTTGAACCCTGACTGCAGCACCTGGATCCTGAGATGATCCTCTTCATTGATCATGATGCTGACGATCTCTTTCGACTCGATGACCAGCGCCTTGAACTCGACGTTCTCAGCATGTTCAGGGCTCATCAGGTGTCTTTCGACCAGGAATAACCGGTCCACCTCGCTGATATCCTTCAGGCGAATAAAGAGCGAGTCCTTCAGGAAGGCTGAGCTTTCGACGGCGACCTGCACCATCTGCAGTATCTCTTCCTGCCGCTTCTTCTGAGCCCAATGTGAAAAAGGAAGCCCTTCGAGGTTCCTTGCCAGCCTCGTGCGGGATGAAAATACGATATTCGATGAGGGGCCCGTCCCCCGCAACCATTCCGAATCCTGTTTTAAAAAGTCATCTAACTGCATCATCTTTGCTCCCGTTCTTCGCATCGTCGACGCTCTTCTTCTTGACATCCTGGAGTTTCTCTTCGAGCTTTTTTATCTCGTCTCTCAGCCGCGCGGCCTCTTCGAATTCCTCGAACTGGATCGCCTTCTCCATCCTCATCCGCATCTCCTGCAGACGCTTGGCGTCGTTCAGGACCTTTCCCGTCCTGATGGGGACCTTCCCGATATGCCTGTCCGAGCCATGGATCTTCTTGAGCAGCGGCACGAGCTGTTTTTTGAACGCCTCATAACAATCGCCGCAACCAAGCTTCCCCATCTTCCTGAAGTTCTGGTAGGCAAGACCGCAATTCGGGCATTTTACCTCCTGCTGCGTCAGATGCGGCTCGATCTCGCCGTCGATATCCGTTAACCCCGCGAGAAGATCGCTCAATCCGAAATGTTCTTCCATCTCCGCGCCCTTTTTCCGCGCGCAATCCTCACAGAGATGAAGTTTGGTGACCTGTTCATTGATGATCTCGGTCAAATGGACCGTCGCGTCATTCTTGCCGCAAATATCACACTTCACTCGATACCTCCGTTATTCGACTTCTTACCGGTCGACCGGGATGGCAACCAGTTAATACCGGACTCCATCGACTTTTGTCAATCGCCTGAATAATTCGATCAGTCTGAGGGTCATCTTGCCGGGCTTACCGTTCCCGATGCGACGGGAATCTATCTTAATGACCGGAACGATCTCGGCCGCGGTCCCGGTCAGGAAGACCTCGTCGGCCTCATAGAGATCATCTTTCTTCATCAGCGTTTCTTGGAATGGCAGTCCCGTTTCCTCGCACAGGTCGATCACCGCGTTCTTGGTGATGCCGTCAAGGGCGCCGATATCGACGGGCGGAGTCCTAACCTGACCGTCCTTGACGATAAAGATATTATCGCCCGTGCATTCGGCGACATACCCCTCATGCGTCAGCATGATCGCCTCCTCGGTCCCCGCCTCAATCGCCTCGTTCTTCGCGAGGATGTTGTTGAGATAGTTCAAGGATTTGATGCGCGGATCGAGCGCTTCCACAAGGTTCCTGTTTGTCGACACGATCACCAGTTCCAGGCCGTGTTCGTAAAATTCCTTCGGATACAGTGCGATCTTATCGGTAATGATGAAGACGGTCGGGCGCGAGCACTTGCGGGGGTCAAGCCCCAGGTCGCCCGGTCCCCGCGTCACCACAAGCCTGATATACGCGTCGCGCAGCTTATTGGCCTTCAGCGTCTTGATAACGGCCGCGATCATCTTGGTTTTTGTCATCGGTATCACTAGCTTGATCGCGTCCGCGGAATTATAGAGCCTGTCTATATGTTCCTTCATCTTGAAGATAAGGCTGTCGTATGACCTGATCCCCTCAAAGACCCCGTCGCCGTACAAAAGTCCGTGGTCGAAGATCGAGATCTTCGCGTTTTCCTTGCTGACCAGTTGTCCGTTGAGATAAATTTTCATAAGAGCCTCGCCGTTTAAAGAACTCTCCCGCGCATGCCGGCGGCAGACGGCAGCCGCTCTTCACGCCGAATCAGGATGACCCGATCCTCCCGTCCCTGATGCACAGCACCTCGTGGGCCTTCTCCCGCAGCGCGGCTTCGTGCGTCACGATGACCAGAGAGACGCCGCGGTTCTTATTCGCGTCGATCAGCAGCTCGATGATCGACTCGCCGGTCTTTGAGTCCAGACTTCCCGTCGGCTCATCGCACAAAAGGACCGCCGGATCGTTCATGAGCGAGCGCGCGATGGCGACCCGCTGCGATTCCCCGCCTGAAAGCTCGGGGGGTCTATGGTCCATCCTTCCTCCCAGGCCGACCTTCTCCAGGAGCGCCGCGGCCTTCTTCCTCTGATCGCGGTGATCCAGACCGTTCCGTATCATCGACGGCAGGAGAACGTTTTCCAGCGCGGTGAACTCCGGCAGGAGATGATAGAACTGAAAGATGAACCCGATCTTCTTATTGCGCACCCTGCACCGTTCCCGCTCCGAGAGCCGGTACAGGTCCGCCCCATCTAAAAGGACCGTCCCGAAACTCGGCCTATCCAGCCCTCCCAGAAGATGCAGGAGCGTCGATTTCCCCGCGCCGGAAGGCCCGACTATGACGACAAAGGTGCCCCGGCCTATCGATACGCTCACCTCGCTGACCGCCTGAACCTCTTTTAAGCCGCTCCGGTATGTCTTAGAGAGACCGACCGTCCTGATGATACTCTCGGACGTCCGCAGACCGTCGCGCCGTTTGGGCGCCTCAGAGATATCGGTCCTATTCATATCGCAGCGCCTCAACCGGGTCGAGCCGGGCCGCCTGATGAGAAGGATACAGTGTCGCGACGAGCGACGCCGCCAGGGCGAAGCCCGCGATGCACGACATATCAAAGAGACCGATCAGGGCCGGGATCCGGCTGAAATAATAGATATCCGGCGGGAAGAAACTGAATCCCGTCAGCGATTCAATAGAATGCGCGATAGGGTTGATGTGGCGGACCACCGTCAATCCAAAGGCAAAACCGAGCGCGGTACCCGCGCCGCCGATGATCAGTCCTTCAAGCAGGAAGATCCGCCGGATGCTTCCGGCTGTCGCCCCGATCGAACGAAGGATGCCGATATCTTTCGTCTTTTCCATGACCATCATTATCAGCGAGCTGCCGATATTGAAACAGGCTACCAGGACGATCATGCCGACCACGATGAACATCATGATCTTCTCAAGCCGAAGCGCGGTGATAAGGTTCTTATCCAGGTCCATCCAGCTCCTGATAGAATAAGAATATCCCTTCAGGGCGTCACGGACCGCAGCCTTTACCTTCAAGACCCTCAGGGCGTCGTCAATCTTAACAGCGATACCGCTCGTGCGCGAACCCAGGCCGAAGAGCCCCTGGGCCTGCGGCAGACCGACGTAGATAAGATTCGCGTCATACATATACATTCCCGAACTGAAGATGCCGCGGACCTGGAATTCCTCGCCGATCGTGCTCGCGGGCGAGATGAGCGTGATGCGCTGCCCGATCTTCAGGTTCAGCCGTTTCGCGAGCTCGTTGCCGATGACACAGCCGTTGTTCTCAAGATCGACGTTCCCCGTCTTCATATACGAGCCGAGCTTGCTGACCCTGCCTTCTTGTTTGGGATCAACCCCCCGTACCAGGATCCCCATCGTCTCCTGAGCCCTCATGACCATCGCCTGACCGTACACAAACGGAGCTGTCGCGGTCACGTGTTTCACCCGTTGGATCTGCCGTGAGAGTTCTGATATCCCATCAACGCCGTATTCCCCTTCAATGATGATGTGCGAATTCGTCCCGATGATCTTCTCCCTGAGATCGGTATCAAAACCGCTCATGACCGCGATGACGATGATCAGGACACCGACGCCGACTGCGACCCCCGCGATCGAGATGAGGCTGATGATCGATATGAACCGTTCTCTCCTTTTTGCGATGAGATACCGCACGGCTACAAAAAGTTCCCAGTTCATCGGCTCCTCGACTTCGTGCCCGTTCCGGGCTTCATGCTTCCGGTTTTAATTGCGGGAAGAGGATCACATCCCTGATCGACGGCGAATTGGTCAGGATCATCACCAGACGGTCGATTCCGATACCGAGGCCTCCGGCCGGCGGCATCCCGTATTCCAGGGCCCTGACAAAATCTTCGTCAATAACGCCTTTTTGCTCTTCGAACCTCTGACGCTGCTCGATCGGATCGTTGAGCTCCGAATATGCGTTGGCGATTTCCATGCCGCCCATATACAGCTCAAAACGATCCGTAAGCCTCGGGTTCGTCTTCTTCTTCTTGGCGAGCGGGCAGAGTTCCGTAAAGAGATCAACGACGAAGACCGGGTGGTTACGGGCCTTCGGTTCGACCAGGTCCCCGATGATGTTGATCACCTGGGTCCTCCCGATCTCGGTCCCCTCGATCTCTATGCCTTTCTTCTTCAGCTTAACGACCCAGGTCTTCAGGTCATCTTCCGGTTCGATCCCGAAATTTTCCTTCACCAGGGCTGCGAACGAGACCCGTTCCCACTTCGAAAGATCGATGGTCTTCCCCTGGTATTCGAGGACCGCCTTCCCGAGGACCTTCTGAGCGACATGCGTTATCAGTTCCTCGGTCAGCCGGATCACGCGCTCGCAATCAAAATAAGCCGTGTAGACCTCAAGCATCGTGAATTCAGGGTTATGGCGGATAGAGATGCCCTCGTTCCTGAAGTTCCTGTTGATCTCGTAGACCTTCTCAAAACCGCCGACCAGAAGTTTCTTGAGATACAGCTCGGGAGCGATCCGCAAATAGAGATCGATGTCGAGCGCGTGGTGATGCGTCTGGAACGGCCTCCCGGTCGCCCCGCCCGGGATCGGCTGCATCATCGGCGTCTCGACCTCAAGGTACCCCCGCTCATCAAGATACCTTCGTATCTCGGATATGATCCGCGAACGCGCAACAAACACGGCGCGGACGTCGTCGTTGACGATCAGGTCGACATACCGCTGCCGGTAGCGCGTTTCGATATCTTTGAGGCCATGCCACTTCTCGGGAAGGGGCCTGAGGCTCTTTGAAAGCAGCTTCACTTCGGTAGCTTTTACCGTCGGTTCCTGCGTCCTGGTCTTAAAACATTCTCCGGTGACTCCCACGATGTCGCCGATATCAAGGTCTTTCTTCAGGAATTCATACTCCTTCGCTCCAATGATATCTTCCTTAATGTAGACCTGAACCTTCCCTGATTCATCCTTGACATCCAGAAAAGCGCTCTTTCCGTGTTCCCTGGTAGCCATGATCCTTCCGGCGATCCGGACGGTCTCTCCCTCAGCGAATTTTTCTCTTAACTCTTTGATGCTCTTGGAGATATCAAATGTATCTCCATAGGGATCTATCCCCTTCTGGCGGATAGCGTCCAGTTTGAGGCGTCTTTGCTTCATCAAATCCGATTCGCTGCGTTCTTCCATATATTCCTTAAGATTTTTAGAAAATAGCTATACTATATCGTCATGTAATAATATATTATATGATATCCTTTGAAAAGTCAAATCAATTGGCTGGAAACGCAGATTAGCGCAGATTTTTGGCAGATTAACGCTGATTCTTGATGCTCGATCCTTGATGCTCGATGCTCGAGAAAATCATGTTAATAGTTTTGTGTTCCGAGTTCCGAGTAAAGTTTACCCGGAACCCGGAACACGGTACTCAGAACAAAAACGTAAGCGAACTCCGTACACCGTAAACCGTAACTCGTGGTGCGGGTTGCGTCATGCGATAGTCATATCATTGTCATACGATAGTCACACAGTAGTCATACCATAGTCATACAATCGTGTGACGATGGTGTGACAACCGTATGACCATGGTGTGACAATACGGTGAGCGATTTTGCGCATCACGCACCACTCACCACCCGCCACTCACCACTAATACTGACGACTGGTTACGTAACGCTCACTTCTGCCGATGGGGCTCAAGAAGCTTTTCAAGCTCAGGATCGACCCGGTACCCGAGACTGGCCGCTTGGTCAGCGTGCTCAATGGCCTGGTCATATTGTTTTTCGTAATACAATTCGGCGGCAAGGTTGGCATGCGCCTGCGCATACTTCGGGTCGAGCGCCACCGCTTTTTCGTAACACGCCAACGCCTCTTTTCTTTTTTTGAGCTTTTTATAGATCACGCCAAGGTTGTTGTACGCCTTGGCGTAGCGCGGATCGATCTCGATCGATCTTGTATACCAGCGGACCGCGTCCTCATAATCGCCGAGATCGCTATAGACAACGCCGAGGCAACAGCTGACGTCCGGATTGTCCGGATCGATCCGCAGTGACGTCCTGAACGCGTCGATCGCCTCCCGGTTCCTCTTGAGGCCGTAATACGCCTTGCCGAGATTCGTATAGCCTTCGGCAAGGCGAGGATCGGCTTCGGTCGCTTTCTTGAATGACGCGACCGCCTTCTCCTGTTCCCGCACATCGCTGTATAAAAGCCCGAGACTGTTATATGCCTTCGCATATGAAGGATTGATCTCGACCGCCTTCTTGAACATTTCGATCGCCGCTTCTTTTTTATCCGTCTCTCCGTACATAACGGCGAGATTATTGCACGCCTTAACAAAATGCGGCTTGATCCTCAGCGCCTTTTTAAAATACGCGATTGCGCTGTCATAATCTCCTTTTCTGACATAGGCGATACCCATATTGTTGTATGCGTCGGCATAGCTCGGATCGGTGGCCAACGCCTTTCTGTAGAACGCCGCCGCCACTTCTCGTCTGCCCAGATAATAATTGGCCAGACCGATGTTATTATAGATCTTGGCCTCCTCACGGGTCTGGATAAAGCAATCTCCGTGGAATACCTCCAAGGCTTCCCGGAAGGATCGTAGAGCTTCGTCATCCTTCCCGATATCGTGAAAGGAGACACCGAGGTTATTGTATGCCCTATAGCTGCCCCTGCCGGACGCAACGGTCTTTGACCACAGCGTCAGCTCGTCGCTCCAATCCATATTTCTGATCACGGTCCGGCATGAATAGCAAGCGATAATGAGCACGGCGATCAGAATAAAATATCGCCGCGCCCCCCTCCCCAGGCGGGACGCGAGACGATCTCCGGCGATAACAAAACTGAGGGCGAATCCGGCCAACGGCATATAGAGGAACCGTTCCGCCACAGGAACGAAGATCGGTATGATATTGGATACCGGGATCAGGGCGATGAAGAACCACCAGACACCGAAGGTAAAGGCGCTCTCCCGGCGGACGTATCTGATGCTGAGCGCGAGTACCGCGGCTATGGCGAGCCAGGAGAGCGTGACCGCCGGCTCCCAGAAAGAGAGCGCGTGCTGATATGAATAATCGGCGGAAAGACGCGCGGGAAACATGAGTGTCGCCAGATACGAGACGATGACCTTGCCCTGCGTTATCAAGCGGTAATAGAGCGGCAGCGCCTTAAAGACGGGTACTTGTGACGAGCGAAACAGAAAGAACCGTATGGAGATATAGAAGAGCGCGGCCATCGCCAGACACGCGTACGCGGGTATTTTACCCGTGAGCAACTTCTTCCAATGACGCTCGAAGCATACTTCAGAGGCGATGAAAAGGAGCGGAATGATCAGCGCTGATTCTTTTGAGAAGAGTCCGAATAAAAACGAGCCGATGCACACGATAAGGTGACGGGGCCGGGGCGTGAGCTGATGCCATATCCTGATATACGCGATGAACGAGATCAGCAAAAAAAGGAACACCAGGAGATCCTCTCTGAAGCCGATCGAATTGACCGCCTCCGAGGCGACAGGATGGGTGACGAAGAAGAGCGCCGTGATCAGGGCGATGCCCGGCCTTCCCATGATAAGCCGAATCAGATACAGGAGGAGCGCTCCGTTCATCGCGTGGAGTAGCACATTGCTCAGGTGATAGCCGAAGGGCTTCAGTCTCCAGAGAGAATAATCGATAAGGTAGGTAACGGTGGCGATCGGACGGTAGGTCGACTCTCCCGAGTAAAGAAAATAGTTCCGGTTGAAGAGGATCGGGAGGTTGTTCCACGACTTGACGAGACGGCTCTCCTCGATGACCGATTTGTCATCGCCGATAAATGCGTTATTCAGGCTGTTGCTGTAGACAGCGCAGGCGATACCGACGACTACGGCGATGCTGATGAATGTCTGGTTCTTGAGGGCCGCTACGCGCGACATGCGAAACGGGAAGTATGCGAAACCGGTATCTTATACAATGGTTATCTCGATCTGAGGACCGCTGCGCAAGGTATTGTGAACAGGGCAATTTTTTATGAACGCCGCGAGCGCCTTCTTCCGATGTTCGTCAAGACGCGCGCCATCACAGGTTACGACGACCTTTATCTCCCGGAATGATACCGGCTTTTCCCTGGAAAGCTCGGCCTGAAGATCGATCGAGAACGATCCGAGATCGAGCTTTGCTCCTTCGGCGTATTTGCGCAGGTACACGCCGATGCAGCTTCCGAGGCTCGCCAGGAGCGTTGCCGGCGGCGTGATGCCGCTTCCTTCCGTGTCAATCGTGAACCGGTAGTTATCCGATTCCACCTGAAACTGGGAAGTCCCGTTATTGCCGATCTTTACCCGATACATACGAGCTCTTTCGCATCACTTCAGCACATACCGCTCCAACGACGCCATCGTCTTCTCATTATCGCTCGTCTGGACGACCATCCGCGAGGAACCACCGCACGAACACGATGTCACATAGAGATACCGTATGTCGATCTTCTGATTCGCCAATTCCGTCGTGACGACCTTGAGCGCGCCCGGTTTGTTCTCGAGGTCAATGATAACGACTTCGGTCTCCTGGACCGAGGAGTACTTCTTCTTGCGAAGCTCGTCGAGGATGCGGATATTGGCGTTCGTTATCAGGAGAAGCTTTGCGGTATCGGAGACCTCATATCCCAGGACCGCTTCGATATTGATCCCCTGGCTGGCGAGGGTCATTGCGACATCAGCGAGAAGACCAACCTTGTTCTTGGTGGTTATGCCGATCTCCTCTCCCAGCAATACGCTTTTTATCATCGCGCACCTCCTAATGAGGCCACAACTTACGGAGGCCTGAAAGGCCGACGTAAGTTGTAAGGCCGAATTATCCCGAGCTTGCGCAGAAATTTTCGAAGAAAATTTCAAGCGTTTAAGCGAGGGATCAACTAATGAGCACACGATTTATGGAATGTTCGCTTACGCTCGCAATGACATAAATCGTAAGTGCGAATTATCCCCGCCGCTTAGATTCGCTTGCGCGAATCTGGCGGGGATTGCTTCACAATCTGTCTCGCCAGGATACGATGTATATTTACCTGAAGAAAAACTCAGTAAATGTAATGAGCAGATAACTTACGTGACCTTTGGTCGCGTAAGTTATAGTCCCGCGAAGCGGGACGTCTGCGAATTATCCCGTCGAGCATGCAAAAATTATCGACTTGTCCCCGTAAGGGGAAGAGAATTTTTGCATTGCTTGCGAGACGGGAAAATGAGCACAAGTTTTCCTCTCTGAGCGTATATTATTGACCATAGGACGCCTGCGAATTATTAACGTCGATGTTTGCGAGACGTTATTGTCCATATTCCTGCTTGCATCGCATCCTAAACGTCGGCCATACCGCGTTCAGCCGGACAATTAATGAGCACACAACTTATGGAACGAAGTGACATAAGTTGTACGTGCGAATTATCCCCGCCGCTTAGATTCGCGATAGCGAATCTGGCGGGGATTGCTTCGCAATCTGGCTCGCCAGGACGCGGTATATATTTACCTGAAGGAAGACTCAGTAAATATAATGAGCACGCGATTTATGGAGAGCCGAAGGCCGACATAAATCGTATGTGCGAATTATCCCGGTAACTGCAGGCGATTAGTTACCGGGAGAACCCTTTTCTCCAAGCTCTTTAACCGCGTTCAAAACGCCGGACAATTTGCGAAGAAAATTGTCCCGGCTGAACGCGGTATACATTTACCTGAAGAAAAACTCAGTAAATGTAAAGAAATTATTCGGTCGCGGCAGATAACGCCTCGGCTGCGGCATTCGGTGCTTTAAGTGAAGCGATCTCGTTGAGAAGCTTTGTGCTTTCTTCTTTGAGCGTGGCAACTTCGTTCATCAGGGCTTGGACCTTGGCCGATAATTGCGCCTTTTCTTTCAGGACCGTGTCAAATTCTCCCTTAAGAGCGTCCCGTGCCTTGGTTATCGACGTTAGTTTATCCTGCAG
>Ga0315294_10004165_pt1 | contig 15761 bp, 12 predicted proteins | sample YL17G13_40_MG_FD_203626 | JGI IMG/M metagenome (GOLD analysis project Ga0315294, IMG submission 203626) | Sediment microbial communities from Yellowstone Lake, YNP, Wyoming, USA - YL17G13_40 | ecosystem: Environmental > Aquatic > Freshwater > Lake > Sediment | place: USA: Wyoming | collected... | reverse complement strand
GATGCGCCTCACGGCCGTCACGCACCGGCGCGACGCCATTTACCCGACGACGGTGGTCGGGCGGCCGCCCAAGGAGGACTGCTACATCGCCAAGGCGACCGAGCGGCTGTTCCTGCCGGTCATCCGCGCGGTGGTGCCCGAGGTGGCGGACCTGGCGCTCCCGATGTTCGGGGTGTTCCACAACTGGGCGTTCGTCAGCATCCGCAAGCGCCAGCCGTACGACGCCCACAAGGTGATGCACGCCCTGTGGGGCCTGGGTCAGATGAAATATACTAAATATCTTGTCGTCGTGGATGAGAACGTGAACGTCCACGACGCCCAGGAGGTCTTCTGGCGGATGGGGGCCGAGAGCGACCCGCGACGCGACACGGTCCTGGCGACCGGCCCGGCCGACGTCCTGGACCACGCCGCCCCCCTGGCCGGCCCGCCCGGCAAACTCGGCATCGACGCCACGCGCAAACTCCCCGAGGAGGTCGGCGGCCGGCGCTGGCCCGACCCCATCGTCCCCGACGCCGAAACCCAGGATCGCGTCACGCGCCGGTGGAAGGAATACGGGTTCGAGTAGGGCCGAAAGACCCTCGCCGCGCGGCAGGCGAACCGAAACCGTAGCCGCCCCGTACGGGCGGGCGATTACAACAACACAGTGATGAGTGCTGAGTGATGAGTGATGAGTGGCAAGGCCCGCGGCCCCGCGTTATTTACTCATCACTCCGCACTCATCACTCCGCACTGAAAGGTGCCCGGTACGTCCGGCGGATGTTCGGGGCCATCGCCCCGCGGTACGACTTCCTGAACCACCTGCTCTCGGCCGGGCTGGACCGGCGCTGGCGCGCCCGCGCTGCGGCGGCACTGGCCGAGGCGCTTGTTGAAAGCCGCGCGGCCCAAGATCCGCTCGTGCTGGACCTCTGCTGCGGCACGGGCGACCTGGCCCTGGCGGTCCTGGGTCGGTGCCTCAAGGCCCGCGTGATCGCGTGCGACTTTTCGGCGCCGATGCTCAGGCGGGCCGCGCGCAAGTTCGCGCGGGTCGCCTGCGGCGACCGCGCGGCCCTCGTGGAGGCCGATGCGCTCGCCCTGCCCCTGCCGGACGCATCGGTCGACGCCGTCACGTGCGGCTTCGGCCTGCGGAACCTGGCGGATGCGGCGGCGGGCCTCGCCGAGATGCTGCGGGTCCTCAGGCCCGCCACAGGGCGGGCGGTGATCCTGGAGTTCCATAGGCCGCGGGGCCGGGGACTGCTGGCCGGCGCGTTGGGGCTTTACTTTCGCCGGATACTTCCTAGGCTGGGGGGCTGGATTTCCGGGGGCGGGCACGGCGGCTACGCGTACCTGGCCGCCTCAATTGAAGCCTTCGGCCCGCCCGAGGCCACGGCCCGTGCGATGGCCCAGGCAGGCCTGACCGCCGTACGCACGGAGCCGCTCGCGGGCGGCATCGCGTCGGTGTACGTCGGCCTGAAGCCCGCGTAACGCCGGCCTGTCGCGCCGAAACCCGCGCGGCGGACTTTCCTGCCCACCGCGCCTTATGGCTTGACAAGGCACAGGCAAAGCCGCGAACTCGCAACCTCTTGCCGCAACTAGACTTACGCGCCGTAGCGCGGGGCCTTGTGCCCCGCGCAGGAAAGCGCGGCCGTACGGCCGCGCTACAGCGCTGACCCGCGCGCCATAACGAAACCTATGCACTGCGCCAGATGCTTCTTTTACGAAAGCGACGTCGGCGACGACACCTGCAACCGCTGCGGCCGCGCGTACCTGCCCGAGGCCAACGTCTACCTGGGCCTCGTCCTGCTCGTGACGGGCGCCGGGGCGTGGACGCTGCGCAACCTGCTGACGGGGCAGGCCGACCCGTTCGTGCGCCCTGCGGCGGGCCTGGGCCTCTGGGCCACGTGGCCCGTGTCGCTCGTGAACTGCCCGGCCTACGGGCTGGTCATCGGGGCGTGGCTGGCCATGCTGGCGGTGGCGCCGATCCTGACGGGCATCCTGTACGGGAAGCGCGGCGGGTGGCTGACGGCCATCGTCATCGCCCTGCTGGGGCCCGACACGGGCCTGGCGGCCGCCGCGGCGCTGGGCGTCTGGATCGCCGCCGGCTGGACGCTACGGCTCCAGAGTAAACTGGCGAGCGCCCTGCTGGGCCTGCTGCCCCCGGCCGCATACTGGTTTGCGGCCGTAGCGCTGGTCGCCTACGGCGACCGCGCGGAACCGGTCGCCTGGGCGACCGCCACGGGAGCGCTGGCGCCTGCCCTGCGGTCATTGGCCTATGTGCCGCCGATCACGGCCGTGGTCATTGCGGCGGGCGCGGCGGCCCTGCTGGTGGCCGTCGGCCGCGTGGACCGGTGGCACGTGCGGTGGCCCGCGGCGGCGCTGGCGATCCTCGTGACCGCGCCGGTGCTGGCGGTGCCCGCCTTCGTCGGCATGGATGAAATCCGGTACGGCCTGCTTCAAGACCCCGACCCGCCGTCGTCCGGGAACAGCGCGGCGCCCCTGCCCCAGATGGATCGGCTCCAGGCGTTTCTGGCGCGGCACTCGTCAAGCCCGCATGCGACCGAGGTCCGGGCCCGCCTGGCCATGGACATCGAGCGCCTATCGACGGCGGTCGCCGCGGCGACCGCCGCCCCCCGCCGGTCCGAGGAGATCTGGCAGGAACTTCTCAGCCGCAACCCCGACAGCGTCTGGGCGGCCGATGCCCGCGTGCACCTGGGCGACGCGGCGGCACGCCAGGGCCTCTTCGTCCAGGCCGAGGAGGCGTACCGGCGGGCCATCGCCCAGGCCACCCTCATCGCCGCCCCGGCCGGGGACCCGCTGGCCGTGTTCAACCCGCTGGACCTTCTCTCCATCGGCAAGGCCCTCAAGGCCCGCGCGGACGCCGAGCACCTCCGCGCGGTCCGCGGTGACGCCCTGATGCACCTGGCGCTCATCCTGGAAAACCGCAAGGACACCCAGGACAACAGCCGCGCGCTGGCTCTCTACTTCGTTGCCAAGGCGGCGGCGGGCACCAACTCGTACCGGCAGCGCCTCCAGGCGGTCCTGGAGGCGGACCCGGGCGGCCCGCTGGCCGATAACGTGGCCTACGACCTGGCGATGGCCGAGGTCGACAACCCCAAAGACCTGCGCCGCGTGGAGCAGTTGCAGAAGGTCATCGAGTCGTGCCCGAAGACCGACGGGGCCCTGCTGGCCCGCGTGGCCGCCGCCAGGAGCCTCATCCCGCGGGCCGCTTCCGACCCCGGGGCGCCCCGCGAGGCCCGCCGCTACCTGGAAGAAGCGCAGGGTGAACTCGCCCGCCGCGAGGCCACCAACCCGCTCGACCCGTACGTGGCGGCATTGTCCGACACGGTCAAGAAGGAACTGGGGTATGCCCGGCTGCAACTCCGCGCGCCCGAAAAAGGCCGGTAGAAAAGGCTTCCTGACGCCTTTTTCCCTCGTGGTCGGCATCACCGGCGCATCCGGCATGCCGTACGCCGTGCGCCTGGTCCAGTGCGCGGTGCAGGCCGGGCGACGCGTGCACCTGGTGGTAACGGCGGCGGGCCGGCTGGTCCTGGCCGACGAGACCCGCGCGCGGGTCGCCGGCACGGCCGTGGATGTGGCGAGCCTGTGGCCGGCCGACGTTCGAGCGCACGTCTCGTACACGCCCGCCGAGGACCTGGCCGCGCCGCCGGCCAGCGGCTCGCTCGACGCCGAGGCCGCCGTCATCATTCCGTGCTCGATGAACACGCTGGCCGCCCTGGCCCACGGCCTGGCGGGGAACCTGGTGCAGCGCGCCGGGCAGGTGGCCCTGAAGGAAGGCCGGCCCCTGGTCGTCGTGCCGCGCGAAATGCCCGTGACGCCCATCGACCTGGAGAACATGGCCCGGCTGGCGGCCGCGGGGGCCGTGGTCATGCCCGCCATGCCGGGGTTCTACCATCACCCGAAATCGGTGGCCGACCTGGTGGACTTCGTGGTTGCCAAGGTGCTCGACCGGCTGGGCATCGCACACGACCTGGCCGTGCGCTGGCCCGGGTGCGACAAGGTGTAGGCGCCCAAGGTCATGCGTCAATTCATCGAATTCGCCCGGACGATCCGCCTCAGCCACACGCTGTTCGCCCTGCCCTTTGCGCTCGGGACGGCCCTGCTGGCCGAGCCGCCGTACCCGGACGGGTGGTCGCTGGCGCTGCTTCTGGCGTGCATGGTGACCGCGCGAACGGCCGCGATGGGGATGAACCGCGTGGCTGATGCAGCGCTGGATGCGCGGAACCCGCGGACGGCCGGCCGCGCCATCCCGGCGGGGCGGCTGTCGCGCCGGGCGGCGCTCGCGATGACGCTCGCCGGCGGCGCGGCCTTCATCGCGCTGGCGTGGCTGTTCCTGCCGCTGCGCGGCAACGGGTGGCCGGGCCTCCTGGCCGCGCCGTTCCTGGCGGTCCTCCTCGGCTACTCGTGGACCAAGCGGTTCACGGTCCTGGCGCACTGGGTGCTGGGATTCTGCCTGGGCCTTGCGCCGGTAGGCGTATGGATTGCGCTGCGCGGGGCGATTGAACTTGCGCCCATCCTCATCGGCGCGGCCGTGATGTGCTGGACGGCCGGGTTCGACATCTTCTACTCGTTCCAGGACATCGAGGTGGACCGCCGCGAGGGGCTGCACAGCGTGCCCGCGCGGGCCGGGCGCGACGCAGCGCGGCGATGGGCGGCCGCCTCGCACGCGGGCACGCTGGCGCTGCTTGCGCCTGTGGCAATCATGGACCCGTCGGGCACACCGTTTTCGCGCCTGGGCCCGGGAAGCCTCCTGGCCCTGGCATTCATCGCCGTAACGCTGGCCCTGGAACACCTGCGTGCCCGGCGGCAGTCGGACATAGAGATCGCGGGCGCCTTCTTTCCGCTGAACGCCTTTGTGAGTATCATGTGGCTGGTGGGCGTGTTTCTTGACGTGGTCGTGGGGCTCCAGATGCGGGTTCACTTCAATTGACGCCGCTGCGTGGAATCGAAGCCAAGGTCGCCGCCGGCGAGCGGCTGTCGCGCGAGGACGGCCTGGCGCTGTTTGAGTCGGCCGACCTCCTGGCCCTGGCGGCCCTGGCGGACCGCGCCCGGCAGGCCCGGCACGGCCTGCGCGGCTACTACTGCGTCAACACGCACGTCAACTACTCCAACGCCTGCATCAACCAGTGCCCCCTGTGCGCGTTCTGGGTCGCCGCGGCGGCCGACAAGCGGGCGTACCTCCTGTCGCCCGAGGAAGTCCTGGAGCGGGCCCGGCCCGACCTCCAGGCCGGGGCCACCGAGGTCCACATCGTGGGCGGGCTGCACCCGGCCCTGACGCTCGACTCCTGCGTCCGCATGGTCAGCCTGCTGCACGAGGCGTTTCCGGCGGCCTGCCTCCAGGCGTTCACGGCGGTCGAGATTGACCACGTGGCCAGGAAGGCGGGCGTGTCGGTCCGCGACGCCCTGGTGCGCCTGAAGGCGGCGGGCCTGACGGGCCTGCCCGGGGGCGGAGCCGAGATCTTCGACCCTCTGGTCCGCCGCCGCATCTGCCCGCGCAAAATCTCCGGCGCCGAGTGGCTCGACGTGCACCGCCAGGCCCACCGCCTGGGCCTGACAACCAACGCCACCATGCTCTACGGCCACGTAGAGAAGAGCGCCCACCGCGTGGATCACATGCTGGCCCTGCGGGCGCTCCAGGACGAGACCGGGGGCCTGGCGGCCTTCATCCCGCTGCCGTTCCACCCGCACGGGACGAAGTTCCCGGACCTGCCCGGGCCGACCGCCTGCGAGGACCTGCGGACGATGGCCGTGGCGCGCCTCCTGCTGGACAACGTGCCGCACATCAAGGCCTTCTGGATCATGCTGACGCCCGACGTGGCCCAAGTCGCCCTGCGGTTCGGCGCCGATGACATGGATGGCACGGTCGTGCGGGAGGAGATCACGCACGCGGCCGGCGCCAAGACGCCGCAAGGCCTGACGGCGGCGGACCTGGAACATCTCATCCGGGCCGCCGGCTGCGAGCCCGTCCAGCGCGATACGCTGTATCGGCCGGTCGCGCGCGCGTAAGAGTTCCAAGTTCCAGGTTCCAAGTTCCAAGTTGAAAACGGCAACGCAAACGGGCCTTTCACTTGGAACTTGGAACTGCCTTACATCGCCCGGCCGCAGGCGCGAAGTGGCGCCCCCGCCCTTCAGCCCCCGGTGTATTCACCGGGGGCCAAGTAGCGCGGGGCCTTGTGCCCCGCGCAGGAAGGCGCCCGTACGGGCGCTACTCGCCGAAACTCGTCCCCACGGCGCGGGCCACGGCCAGCAGGGGTTCATCCGGGGCGACCTTGCGGCAGCCGCCGGCCACGTCCTTGATGGCCACGTCGGTCAGCCGCCCTTTCTGCCAGGAGGCCATGCGTCCCCAGCGTCCCTCGGCCGCCAGGCGCGCCGCCGCGTAGCCGAGGCTGGTGGCGAAGACGCGGTCGAACGGGCACGGCGTCCCGCCGCGCTGGACGTACCCGAGCGTGGTGGCGCGGGCCTCCAGGCCGGTCCTCTTTTCGACGGTGTCGGCGACAAAGCGGCCGATGCCGCCGAGGCGGATGGGGTCGGGGCTCCCCTCCACGGTGCGCTGGACGACCATCTGGCCGCCGGCCGGGCGGGCGCCCTCGGCCACGCAGATGATGCTGAACCGCTTGCCCTTGGCGGCCCGCTGCTCGAAGACGCGGAAGATGGGCTCCCAGCGGAACGGTATTTCAGGAATGAGGATGACGTCGGCCCCGCCCGCGATGCCCGAATGAAGCGCCAGCCACCCGGCGTAGCGGCCCATGACTTCGGCGATCATCACGCGGTGGTGCGAACTGGCGGTCGTGTGCAGGCGGTCCAGCGCATCGGTCGCCACATTCACGGCGCTCTGGAAGCCGAACGTCAGTTCCGTCCCCCGCACGTCGTTGTCGATCGTCTTGGGGACGCCGACAATGGGGACGCCGCGATCCAGCAGTTGCCCCGCGATGAACATCGATCCGTCGCCGCCGATGACCACGAGGCCGTCCAGGCGGTGCTTCTTGAAGGTCCGCAAGGCGTCGCGGCTGCGGTCGGTGATGACAACCTTGCCGCCGCGCTTCTCGGCCCAGCGGAAGGGGTCGCCGGTGTTCGATGTGCCCAGGATCGTGCCGCCGAGCGTCAGGATGTTGGAGACCGAGGCCCAGTCCAGCGGCACGGTGCGGTCCTCGACCAGGCCCTCGTAGCCGTCCAGGAAGCCGACGATCTCAGCCCGTTCCTCGTGCATCAGGGTCTTGCAGACCGCGCGAATGACGGCGTTGAGGCCGGGGCAGTCGCCGCCGCCCGTCAGGACGCCGACTCGGCAGGCGAGACGTTTTCGAGCCATGACATCGCTCCTTGCGCTAGCCCGCCCTCCGGCTTGGCGGGCGATCCGCACTCATTCAGCCGTCGCAGTTGACGACACCCGCCCTCCGGCTTGGCGGGCTGCCGAAGCGGCTACGTTTGTAAGAGCGAAGCCCGGCCGCGTCCAGCGCAAAACGGGGGATGCGGGGGATTTCCGTTGAAGGGCCCGACCTTAAACACGATAATTTTCGCCCTATTTAACTCGTTGGCCAGGGCACCCTGGCACGGCCACAAGCCGTGCCGTGGCCGGCGGCGCGGGCCCGCCCGGCCATGGCCAGGTTCAGGAAGGCCAACCTGACGGAGGACCAGCAGAAGAAGATCCGCGAACTGGCCGGCGCCGCCGCCAAGGAACTTGCGGGCGCCAAGGCCGACGACGAAAAGGCCAAGACCGAAATCCAGGCCAAACTGGCGAAGGACATCGAAGCGCTCCTGACCACCGAGCAGAAAGAAAGCCTGAAGGCCGCGGCAGAACCGGCCGATGAGAAACCGGCGGCCGAAAAGAAAGAACCGGCCAGCGACAGCGCCTAGTAGGCCAGGGCGCGCAGGCACTACCCGGCGACACGCCGGGACACAAAGAAGGGCATGAGCGCAGCGGGTCGGAGTTTACCCGCCTGGGCGGGGGCCCGCTGCGCATGCTGTACCAACGGCGTGCGGCTCGTACGGGCCGCGCGGTCTCCTCGCCCGCGGGCGCTCCCGGCGCAGGCGACAGCCAACACTCAGGCGCCCCTGCGAGGAGACTCGAAGATGAAACTGTTGACGTGGCTGTTGTGTGGGGTGCTGGTGGCCGCAACGGCCGCCTCGGCGCCGAGCCCGCCCTCCGCCTTGGCGGGTGCTCCTGCCAAGCAAGCGCCGGAGACCGAGAAGGCGGACCCGGCGGCGCCCGCCCCTGCCAAGACCGACGCCCCGAAGGCCCCCGTCACGGCCGCGCCCCCCTCCGCCGACGGCGACCTTGCCCTGATGATCAAGGAATGTAAACTCACCGACGAGCAGGTGGCCAAGTTGAACACCGCCGCCACCGCCGCCATGGCCGAGATGGCGCAGTGGCAGCAGGCCAACGCCGAAAAACTGGGATCGTTCCAGAAGGCCGCCGATGCCGCCCGCCAGGCCCAAGACGAACCCGCCTTCAGGAAAGTCCTGACCGACGCCCAGCCCGTCCTCCAGGAGCGCACCGCCCTCATCACGAAGAGCCAGAAGGCAATCCTGGACATCCTCACGCCCGACCAGAAGCAAGTCTGGATGGGCTTCGTGGCCTACCGGCAGTTGACGGCCCCGCTGGCCCGGGCCAATCTGACGCCCGAGCAGGAGGCCAAGATCCGGGCGTTGTGCAACGGGGCCGCCAAGGAAATCGGCGAAATCAAGGCCGAAGGCCCCGAATCCATCCAGGCCCAGGGCGCCATCCTGACCAAGGTGGTCTCAGCCATCCGCGACCAGATCCTGACGGCCGAGCAGCGGGCCATCCTCATGCCGCCCGCAGCGGGCGGAGCCTTCCCCTTACCGCCCACGCCGTCCGCGCCGCCGGCGCCGACTGCCCCGCCGGCGCCGAAGGAGAAGTAACACCAAGCGGACGTTGTGCGGAGCGCGACGACAGGTTCCAGGACCAGTTCCCTCCGCGGGATGTTCACGCCCTCCAGGCGTCGCGTAAGAAGAAATAGGCGTTTTTAACCGCAAAGAACGCAAAGAACGCAAAGAAGACTTTTTTTCAAAAACAGTTCTTTGGAATCGAATCTTTCCTTTGCGCTCTTTGCGTTCTTTGCGGTTAGAGAGAACTGTCCTTGCGCGGCGGGTCACGCGACCTGCCGCGCTTTCTCTTGGCCAACGCCCTCGCCGGGTCGTAAAATCAGGTGCCGTTCAGCAACCGATAAGGGGAACCCGCCATGCGTGCCCGCTTCGGCTGTGCCGCGATTGTCCTGCTCCTTCCGCTCACAATCATCGGGTGCGCCGCCGCGCCGAACTCGCCGGCCGCGCGCACGCCGCCGGAGGCCGACACCGCCGGGCCGCAGGCCGCGCTCCTCCGCTGGCACCACGCCCTGGCCGACGGAGACAAGACGCAGTACGTGGCGTGCTTCGTCGGGTCGCAGGATGAGCAGGTGCTGGCCCTGGCCATCTTCGAGTCCATCCAGGCGGCGTACGAGTTCCAGAAGGCCGTCGTGGCGGCGTACGGGCAGGATGCGTGGAAGGTCTTCGAGACGAGCGACGCCAGCCGCGTGGACATTTTCCCGCGCGACCCATCGTGGCCGGCCCGGATAACGCTGGTGCGGATGGGCAGCGCGGCGGTGGCCTACACGCCGCGGGGACGGCTGCCGCTTCACCTGTCGCAGGTCGGCGGGGCCTGGCGGATTCACGCCTCGGGCCTCGTGCCGCCGGGCGTCGATGCCAAACGGGCCGCCCGGTACCTCTTTCAGTGGGCGGAGGCGCTGCGGAAACTGGCCCGGCAGGTCGCCGGCAAGGGCGTGCCTGCTGAGAAGGCGTCGCGCGATGCACTGGTGGAGTTTGATGCGCGTCTGGCGCCGGAAGATCGCCCCGCCGCTGCCGCCGCCAAGGCCGCCGCGGCGTATTAGCGCCGCGGTCGCGGCAGGGTGCATCCTGCGGGCCTTGGACGCCGACCGCTTCGGCCGTGCGTTTCTCTTCGGCGACAATCTCTGACCCCCGGCCGCTGCCCTTTGCCGAATCCCGAATCCCGAATCCCGAATCCCGGTCTTGTGGATAACTTTTCCGGGCGCCGTTTTGCGCCTCCGAAACGCGCTTTTTTGCCCTTCCGGAGGGCGAAATCGGCCTTGGCGCTAGCGCCAGAAGGGGTCCACCCCCAAAATGTTAAGATGGGCATGACGATTTGCGCTCGTTTTTGATCCCTTTTTGACCCGATTTTGACCCCGTTTTGACCGGTTTTGACCCGGATTTGACCGGTTTTTACATGGACGGTTGTGCATACGCCGTTGTGGATAACTTGTTGCAAAAAGGCAACGTCGGAACGACCGTCATTCGTCATTTGTCATTGGTCATTTGCAGCGGCAAAAAGACAGCGGGAAAGGGGACGAGGGAAAGGGGGGCGAGGGATCTGCCAAAACGGCAGACGGCGGCCGATGGCCGGAAATCGGGATTCGGGAATCGGGATTCGGGGGCCGGGAACCCGCCAGAGGCGGGCAGGCCGGGGGAACAGGCAAAATCCAAAGGCACTTGGAACCCGCCAGAGGCGGGCAGGCCAGGAAACCGGAAACCTGAGAACACCCGTCCGGAGGGGCAAGGGCGGGAACAGGAAACGGGGGACGGAGGAACGAAGGGACTGAGCGGACCGAGGGAGCCGTTTTCGCCATTCGAGCCCGCCGCGTGCCTGCCCGCCGTAGCAGCCTTTGCTGTGGTGGCGGGCAGGTCGCGTATTGAGTTGTCCTTTCTGATCTATGCGATCCACGTGACGGCCGTCAACTCTGTGGCTGCATTTTATTGGACAAACACCCATTCCCCGTGCTCTAATACCAGCACCGCGTTTGGGAAGGACGCGCTGACGGGGCGGGCGGGATTGGACTGGGCCTAACGACAGTTCCCACCCACTTTCCGGGCGCGCCGTAACGTGGGGGTCGGCGTCGAGGTGTGGAGTCCAGGGGACGAAGGGTGAACGGGGCCCTGTATTGTTCGGAGCCCGCATCCTTACTTCATTGGGCAGGGAGGAGGTGTCAAATTCTATGGCTACCAAGGTCTCGCTAATCAACATGAAGGGTGGTGTGGGCAAGTCGACGCTCGCTGTCAACTTGGCATGGCATTTTGCGGCCTATGGGGACTGGCATAAGAAAGTCCTCGTAGTGGACCTTGACCCCCAGTTCAACGCCAGCCAGTACCTCCTGGGGGTATCGGTTTACGAGAGTATTCTGAAGACAAACAAACCGACAATCTGGGACGTTTTTGAGCAAGGTACAAGAACGCCCGGTGGGAAGTCTGTGCTACCAGACGCCCACGCGGCAATTCATGCGCACCAAAAGTTCTATGGTGGCGGCAGAATCGACCTCGTGCCTTCACGCCTCGAACTGGCGTTCTCGCTGAAAAACCCCGCACAGAAAGAGCGCCATCTTGCCCGTCTGGTGAGAGACGTGGAGCGCGAATATGACCTAATTTTGATTGACTGTGCGCCCACCGAATCCGTGTTGACCACCGCCGCCTATCTCGCAAGCGACTGGCTCCTCGTCCCTGTGAAGCCAGAGTATCTGTCGACGATTGGCTTGCCACTGTTGGTGAACTCCATGCAGGACTTCAAAGCAGGGCACGACGATAAGGATCTGAAGCTCGCCGGGGTCGTGTTTAACGCCGCCTCTGATTACCTCCCAGAAGAAGCCTTGGCCAAGGCCACGGTAAGGAAAATCGCAAAGGACGCGGGCTGGTATGTGTTTGCGCACGAAGTCGAGTATTCTCGCTCGTATCCCAAGGGCGCAAGGGAAGGGCAGCCGATCTTCCGGACCTCATACAGCCGCTGGAGCAAAGTCCGCAACTTCGAACTATTTGCAGAGGAGCTCGCTGAGAGGGTAGGCCTGTGACGCAAGCCGACAAGTTCGCGCTTCTGAGGGACCTCGCGCATCTGGTTCGGAAGTACGGGCCATCCGTGTTTGCCGACCTGGCAGGTTTTATTAAGGACCCTGAAACCGTTGCGGAACTGGTGACGATCCTCGAATCCGCTGAAACTGCTGGTCGAAAGGCACACATCACCGAGGCGCGCCCGAGAGCAATCCGAGATAAGAGCCCGAGAGCACGCTTGCACCACTTGATTCTTGAACTCGAGAAGGACGAGCCCGAAAAGGCCCGAATTCTTTCGGGTTTGTATGAGGCGCTCGTAGCCAAGCGCGCTCTGCCAACCCTCCGCGAGCTCCACAGTTTTGCCCTCGATAACGGTCTTGAGGCCATCAGCGCAAGATCTAGGGACAAGGCTATCGGCCCGTTCCTGCGGCATTTGGCGGCGCGCAGCACCGAAGACCTTCGCTCGATAATCGGGCGCATAAGCATGATGGACACTACTGGTGATAGAACACTTGAGGGTTGGACAAAGGTAATCCTTGGCAAACAGCGGCCGGGAGGCGGTTCTTGAGCCTCACTCGCGCATCGAGCACAGTTTTATCCGTCGAACAACCGGCCTTGCCTGAGCCGGGCCGGTGACGGCGCATCTTACAGGTACTCCTTGTCAATCCGCACCTGGCCGTAGCGGTCGCCACGGCGCCCAGCCAGGGTCGAGGCACCGGCACCGGCGGCGGATTTTGGGTCATGCCTTGTGCCCTGCGCACCCGTAGAATGAACGGGACAAGCGGCGCAGGGAGAACCCCATAACAAGAATCTGCGTTGGCTCCTGCCCATCCTGGTGGCGGGCCTCGCAGCCTACTTCACCATCACCAGGTGCACCGCGCAGGAGATGCAGGGGTCGTACGCGCGGACGAGCATCTCCAGGGCGTGCGCGATCTCCTTCTGCGACTTGCCTTCCTGCATGAGTTGCGGGATGTACGCCCGGAAATCGTCCTCCACGTTGGCCAGGTTCTGGTTGGTGGGGATGACGAGGTTGGCGCCGGTGCAGATGCCGCTGGAGTCGTACTCGTAGGAATGGACCAGCATGCCGCGAGGCACTTCCGTCAGGCCCGTGCCCCAGCCTTTCTTGCCCTTGGGCCACTGCATGGGGGGCTTCTCATCCTGGATGCCGGCCTCGATGAGTTCATCCACGAGGCGCAGGGTCTCGTAGAAGCAGTGGATGCTCTCGACCACCTGGGCGGTGTTGTTGTGGAACGTGTTGTAGCAGGGGGCCTTGAGGCCGAGTCTGGCGGCGGCCTCCTGGGCTTTCGGGTGCAACTGCGCGTGGTTGTTGTTGAAGCGGGCCAGCGACCCGACCATGAGGCTCGAGCGCTTGTTCTTGACGTGCTTGGCGCTGGAGTGCTTGACGATGGACTCGTGGATGATGTTCTTATAGTCGCGGGGCTTGGCCTTGTCGCCGTCGCTCGTGACCAGGTCGCCGCCGTAGAAGGCGTACTCCGTGGGGTCGCTGAGGCTCTCGTACTCGGTCTGGCGCGAAAACGCGGGCACCTTCAGCGTGGCGAAAAGGTCCACGGTGGCCCAGGCGTCGGCCTCGTGGGAGGCGATGTGCGCCCGCAGTTCCTTCAGGGTGCGCACGCTGGGCAGTTTCATGTAGCCGCCGGGGACCATGCCGATGGGGTGAACGTGGCGGCCGACGAGGACCTCGCAAGTATAGTTGGCCAGGCGCTTCAGGCGCATCGCCCTGAGGACCACGTCGGTGTGCGTGGCCGCCATCGGGATGACGCTCGGGGCGCCGAAAAAGTCGGGCGCGACGAGGAAGTACACGTGCAGCCAGTGGCTCTGGAGTTGCTCGGCGTAGAGGACGATCTTTCGGAGTTTGAGCGTCTGCTCCGACAACGTGATGCCCATCGCGTCCTCGGTGGCCTTGAGGCTGGCGGTGCCGTGGCCGCAGGCGCAGATGCCGCAGATGCGGGTCGTCAGGAACATCGTGTCCTTCCACGACCGGCCGCGGAGCATGGCCTCGAAGAAGCGGGGCGACTCGGTGATCTCCATCTTGCACTCGACGAGTTCGCCGTCTTCGACCTTGGCGACGATGTTGCCGTGGCCCTCGACGCGCGTGACGTAGTCGACGCGGACGTCCAACGTTTTCGATGCCTTCGCCATGTGTGTATTACTCCTCAGCCTTACGCGCTCGCCTTCGGCTCGCGGCTAACCAGGCCCGCCGCTTTGCCGTTGCTTTTCAATCCGCAATCCGCAATCCTCAATCCGCAATGGCCTCAGGCCTCCTGCGACACCTCCTTGTAAATGCCCTGGAACAGGCGGAACTCGCGCAGCACATCGTCCACGGTCAGGCCGAACTCGGCCATCACGTCCTTGGCCGCCTGCGTGTTGGGCTTGTCCACGAGGCCGCGGCAGCCGATGCACTTGTGGCCCGCGCTGGGGCACAGGTACGGGTCGCAGCCGGCCCGCGTCACGATGCCCAGGCACGGAATGCCCTTGTGCCACATGCAGACGTTGTCGGCCAGTTTGCACGGCACGCACACGGGGTAGTTGGGCAACTTGAAGGGCTTGCCCATGAGGATGCACTTGGCGGCATCGAGGAACTCGCGCGGGTTGATGGGGCAGCCCGGGATCTCGGCGTCGATCTTGACCTCGGCCTTCAGCGGCCGCGCGGCCACGTGCGGGAACCAGGTGCGCCGCTCGCCGTAGACGTACTTGGCCACGTCGTCCGGGTCCTGGAAGTTCTTGAGCATGTTGACGCCGCCGTGCGTGGCGCACGCGCCCAGGGCCACCAGGATGTCCGACTTGGCGCGGATCTCCTGGATGCGCTCGATGTCGTGCGGCGTGACGATCGAGCCCTCGACGAAGGCGACGTTGTAGTGGTCCACGTCGCCGTCGGACGCCTCGCGGAAGCGGCCGATGTCGGCCTTCGCGAGGATCGGCAGCAGGTCGGTCTCGCAGTTGATGACCTGCAAACCGCAGCCCTCGCAGCAGGAGAGCGAATCGAAGCACAGTACCGGTTTGGCCATTGTAGCGCCACCTTTTTCGTGTAGGCCGGGGCATCGCCCTGGCGCCGTTGCTTCTTATTCAGCCCCCGGTGAACACACCGGGGGCGGCGCGCCGAGAGCGATCGCCGCGCCGCGGCCCCCCGTGTATTCACGGGGGGCTAAATGCACGTTAAATGCCCTCGCGCAGGCGCTTGACCTGCTCATAGGTGAAGACCGGCCCCTCGCGGCAGACGTAGATGCCGCGGATCTGGCAGTGGCCGCACTTCCCGACGCCGCACTTCATGTGCCGCTCCAGCGAGCAGATGATGCGGTGCTCCGGGATGCCCTCGGCCAGCGCCTCCAGGACGGCGAACTTGAACATGATGGGCGGGCCGACGATCACCGCCCACGTCTTCGCCGGGTCGATGTCCACCTTGGAAAAGAGGCGCGTGATGACGCCCACGTTGCCCTTCCACGACGCATCGCCGCGGTCCACGGTGACGTGCACGTCCACGTCGCCGCGCTTCGCCCACGCCTCGACCTCGTTGCGGAAGAGGAGCCACTTGGGCTCCCTCGCCCCAAAGAGGATCGTCACCTTGCCGAAGTCCTTGCGCTTGTCCAGGACGTAGCGGATGAGGCTGCGCGTGGGCGCCAGGCCCAGGCCGCCGGCGACGAACAGGACGTCCCGGCCCTTCATGGCGTCGTAATCGAAGTGGTTGCCGAACGCCCCGCGGATGCCCACGCGGTCGCCCGCCTTGAAGGCCTTCAGGGCGTTGGTGACCAGGCCGACGCTGCGGACCGTCAGTTCGAACGCGTCGCCCTGCGTGGGGCTGGAGCAGATGCTGATGGGCGCCTCGCCGATGCCGAAGACCATGACCTCGACGAACTGGCCCGGTTCGTACCGCAGGGGCTCCCCGTCCACCTCGACGCGGAAGAACCGCTCGGTCTCGGTCATCTGCTCGG
>Ga0315294_10004164_pt1 | contig 15762 bp, 9 predicted proteins | sample YL17G13_40_MG_FD_203626 | JGI IMG/M metagenome (GOLD analysis project Ga0315294, IMG submission 203626) | Sediment microbial communities from Yellowstone Lake, YNP, Wyoming, USA - YL17G13_40 | ecosystem: Environmental > Aquatic > Freshwater > Lake > Sediment | place: USA: Wyoming | collected... | reverse complement strand
AAATATAACACAAATATGGCTCTGCGGCGACCACTATAAATGGCGGGCGATGAGAACTAATGGCGTCGACGAACGCTACTGTACCGGCGATGCGAGTGACTGGGAGAAATTCCAAATATGGGCGAAGACCGTGCCGTCTTGCCTTCGCAACCCGCTGTATCACTGGACGCACATGGAGCTCAAAAAGCCTTTCGGCATCAGCGATAAACTGCTCTGCCCCGAAACAGCGAGGGAAATTTATGACAGATGCAATGAACTTTTAAAATCGCCGAAGTTCAGCGCACGCGGAATTATGCGGCAGATGAATGTAAAGCTCGTCTGCACTACCGATGACCCGACCGATGATTTGCGGCATCATAAAAAAATTGCTGCCGACGGTTTTGAAATAAAGGTTTATCCGGCCTGGCGGCCCGACAAGGGAATGGCTGTTGAAAATATCAAGGCATTGAACGAATGGATATGCAAACTGCAGCAGGCCGCCGATATGGAAATAAAAAGTTTCGATAGTTACATTGAAGCGTTCAGAAAAAGACATGGTTATTTCCACGCCGCCGGCTGTCGGCTCAGCGACCATGGAATCGAAACTGCCTATGCGGCCGATTTCACCGCCTCTGAGATTGAAAAAATATTCGCCAAAATACGGAAGGGTAAAGACCTTGTTCTTGAAGAAATGCTGAAATTCAAGTCTGCTATGATGTATGAGTTCGCCCTGATGGATGCCGAAAAAGGCTGGGCTCAGCAGCTTCATCTGGGCGCACTGCGAAATAACAACACGAGGATGTTTAAAGCGCTTGGGCCGGATACGGGTTTTGATTCCATCGGCGATTTTGAAATCGCAAAACCGCTGGCAAAATTCCTCGACAGGCTCGATTCGCACAGCAAGCTGCCGAAAACGATTCTTTATAATCTCAATCCTCGCGATAATGAGCTTCTGGCGACAATGCTCGGCAATTTTCAGGATGGCTCCGTCCCCGGCAAAATGCAGTTCGGCTCAGGCTGGTGGTTTCTCGACCAGAAAGATGGGATGGCCAAACAAATCAACGCATTGTCAAATATGGGGCTTTTGAGCAGGTTTATCGGTATGCTTACAGATTCGAGAAGTTTCCTTTCTTATCCTCGGCATGAATATTTCCGCAGGGTTCTGTGCAATATCCTCGGCAGCGATGTCGAAGCCGGTCTGGTTCCGAAAGATTTAAAACTTCTTGGCCAGATGGTTGAGGATATCTGCTATAACAATGCTAAAGATTACTTCGGGATGGAAATGGGGTAAAAGAATACGAATTGTGAGAAGAAGAGAGCCGATGGACATGAAAATAGTTCTTCACGAAAAGGACATACCAAAACAGTGGTACAACCTCGCGGCTGATTTACCTAATCCGCTCCAGCCGCCGCTGGGACCGAACAGCAAACCTATAACGCCTGATATGCTGGCCCCGGTTTTCCCGATGAATATTATCGAGCAGGAGGTCAGCACGCAAAGATGGATTGACATTCCGCAGGATGTGCTGGACATTTTATATCGCTGGCGGCCGACGCCGCTTCGCAGGGCCCTTTTTCTTGAAAAATATCTCGATACGCCTGCAAAAATCTATTACAAGGACGAAAGTGTCAGCCCTCCCGGCAGTCATAAACCCAATACATCCGTGGCACAGGCGTATTATAACAAGGTATTCGGAATAAAGAGAATGACAACAGAAACAGGGGCAGGGCAGTGGGGCTGTGCCCTTGCCTTTGCCTGTAATCTGCTTGGACTCGAATGCAAGGTTTATATGGTTCGCATCAGCTTCGACCAGAAACCCTACAGAAAGTTTATGATGCAGCTCTGGGGTGCAAACTGCGTCGCAAGCCCCAGCAGCCAGACAGAATTCGGACGAAAAATCCTTAAGGAAATGCCCAATACGCCCGGCTCGCTCGGCATCGCAATTTCCGAGGCAATTGAAGATGCCGTCCATGACAAAACCGGCAAAACACGTTATTCACTCGGCAGCGTTTTAAATCACGTTATGCTTCATCAGACGATAATTGGTCTCGAAGCCAAGCAGCAGCTAAGGATGGCCGGCATCAAAAAGCCGGACGTCGTTATCGGCTGTGCCGGCGGCGGAAGCAATTTCGCGGGATTGGCGTTCCCGTTCGTCGCCGACAAGATAAACGGCGCCGATATCGAGATTATTCCCGTCGAGCCTACGGCCTGTCCTACGATGACTCGCGGCGAGTTCGCTTATGACCACGGCGATACTGCCTGTATGACGCCTCTTTTAGCAATGTACACGCTCGGTCATGCGTTTGTGCCTGCCCCGATTCATGCCGGCGGCCTGCGCTATCACGGCATGGCTCCGCTGGTCTGTCAGGGAATTGTTGAAGGTTTATTTAAGCCAAAGGCATACCATCAGCTCAAATGTTATGAGTCCGCTCTTCTTTGGGCGAAAACCGAAGGCTTTATCTGCGCGCCGGAAACAAGCCATGCGGTAGCTGCTGTAATAGACAAGGCAATAAAAGCAAAACAGGAGGGCAAAGAAAAAACCATTCTCTTCAATTACAGCGGTCACGGTTTGATGGACCTGACCGGCTACGATGCATATTTAAGCGGGAAACTTACGGATTATGAATTGCCCGAAGAGGAACTCAAAAAATCCTTGTCGACCCTTGCCGGGTTTCCCAAACCGCAGACCAAAAAATCCGGCAAATGGTCATAAACTTATTCGCCTCCGGCGGATTTATTTTCTCTATGGCAATTTTTTAGTGTACTATACACGGTGCATAGCAAATTGTTGCCTTTGCTTTCGGCGCCCCCCCCGTCCCAGTGTTCATATGGCGTTGTGGATTGACATCAGGTCGGGATTTGTTACACTTCGCCGTAGTATGAATGTAAGTCCCACCCGTTGTGGATTGACATCAGGTCGGGATTAGTTACACTTTAATAGACCCTAAAAGAATACGACTAAAGTTGTGGATTGACATCAGGTCGGGATTAGTTACACTATAATCATTTCATACAAACTGCACCTTATCGTTGTGGATTGACATCAGGTCGGGATTAGTTACACTCATTGAAAAGTTGCAGTTGATACTGTGGATGTTGTGGATTGACATCAGGTCGGGATTAGTTACACTGCGTCTTTATAAGACACTTGCATGCAAAGCGTTGTGGATTGACATCAGGTCGGGATTAGTTACACTTGACTGCCTCTGCGATACAGTCGATAAACTGTTGTGGATTGACATCAGGTCGGGATTAGTTACACTTGTTAAACGGGACATAAGCTATTAAATGGCGTTGTGGATTGACATCAGGTCGGGATTAGTTACACTCATTGTAAACACGCGCCTCATCGACAGAACGTTGTGGATTGACATCAGGTCGGGATTAGTTACACTGTGGGGCAAACGGCAAAGCACAGGAAATCGGTTGTGGATTGACATCAGGTCGGGATTAGTTACACTGGCAGGAATATCTTCTGGAGCAGATTAGTCGTTGTGGATTGACATCAGGTCGGGATTAGTTACACTACCACACACTTGATTGATTTGTCCTTCCGAGTTGTGGATTGACATCAGGTCGGGATTAGTTACACTCTTGGCCGGAAGTTTCAGAATCATAATAGCGTTGTGGATTGACATCAGGTCGGGATTAGTTACACTATTTACCCGCGCCGGTAAGTTGAAAGGACTGTTGTGGATTGACATCAGGTCGGGATTAGTTACACTCGGAGTTCCGTAACCTGTTGTCTGAAAAGGACTTGCAGCAAAAACACTCTAAAATAATTCAAGCTGTTTGGGTGCTGGAGGTGTCGGTTTTCGCATTTTTCCCCAGAAAATCTGCATTTTTTCAAACTGTTTGTCAGTGATTGTAACAAGCCGAACCTCGCCATCCGGCGGCAAAAAAATCTGTATCCTGCGGTAATGAACATCGGCATTTTCCTCACTTGCACAGTGCCTTGCATATACTGAGTATTGTAGCATAGCAAAGCCGTCTTTTAAAAGATTTTTTCTAAAATGCGTATAATCTTTTTTCGCCTTGTCCGTATCCGTCGGCAAATCAAACATCGCAAATATCCACACCGCTCTATACCCGCTTATTATCATAATTTTCGTAGCCACAAAGGCACCAAGACACTAAGAAAAAAGGAATTAATTATCAAAACTTTGCGCCTTCGTGTCTTAGTGGCTAAATTCTCGGTAATTCAATTTCCTTCTGTTCTCCGCAAAAGCATCTTACAAGCGATGCCGCCGTTCGATGAAGCCCGACCATTAAGGGTCCCTTATAATCAGATATTTCTACCTCTTCGTAAAGCACCTCAAGCAGTTTCGCTTTTATCGTTTGTGTAAGCTCTTCATAATCTTCACCGCTCTTTACAATTTCTCTTACCTTCGCCTCGACAAATCCCCGCAGTGGCTCGACCAAATCATCCGCAAGACAAAATGCGTTATATCTATTTCGATGATGAAGTCCGACCGAAGGCAATAATCCCGCGCTGCAAATAGCCCTTGCTACCGCAGCCCGCATTACCATATAACCGTAATTTAAAAGATTATTCGGCGGCTTGCCTTCCGCATCCCGCCGAAATTCCATTCCCTGAATATATGCGCTCCAGAATAGTTTACTTGCCCGCGCCTCGATATTGGCAGGGTCGCCGCTGCGAACTTGACTTATCAATACCGTTAATGCTTTATGTGTTTGCGTATCATCCTTGATAAGTTTTGCCTGATGTTTGATTTTTGCCCGGACTATCTGCTGCCAGAGTTTCTTTTTTAAGGGTTCTTTTGCGTTTATTTGTTTTGCGTATCTTTCCGTCTGGATTGTATTGGCTTCTATCGGCAAAAGCATACCGCTCGGCAAATGATTACTGTCGCAAAGCACCACAGCCGCGCCGCATTTTAATAGTTCGGTGAAAACCGAGTGAGTGTAATTTGTCGCTTGATTGTCAACTAAAAGCACGCCGATGTCTTCACATGGGATAGATGATGTTTCTTTTCCGTCCTGCCGAATTATCAACTGCCCGTATTTTATTGAAAGAGAAGTCCGTCCCCGCGAAATCTCAATTATCTTTTTAATCATTGGCCGGACATATCCTGCCAAGCAAATCTACAGTTATTTTACGGCCTTCAAAAAGATGTGCTGTTTTATCTATGTAAGTTTCTTTCTTATCAATTGTTGATGCGGTATGGTGACGAAATCTGACCATTTTATTGATGTCCATTTTTTGGACTCGGTAAATATCCATTTCGCCGGTTTTATTTTTCATCATAACTAAATCGTTAATTACTAAAGAACAGATAAATTTTCTACCATCGCCGTAATCTTTACAAACGACGGGTTTTCCTTGCCGGCTTCTTTGTACCGCATCGAACATAGTAATAACTCTGCTGTCTCTATTGGTTTCACCTTTCTTGTCGGTATATTCAAAAATTTCGATATGATGATTTTTGCCCGGTTCTACGGCACGATAAACTTTGCCGAATTTATCCTTCATTTCTATTACATTACTGGCAATGTTTTCAATTCTGACTTTCTTTATCGGCACTTTTTTGTCGCTCTTTGTGTTTTTCATATACAAAGGCTCTGCCCAGACATTTTTGAAAATTTTATTGCCGACAACAGCCTTATCATTCTTTTTTCTTTGTTCCTCAAGTCGGTCTTTGACAATCTGGCGTACGACAGGGTCAACAATTTTTTCTATCATCGGCAATGTTAAATCTTCAAGTTTTTTACGGTAAACAAAAACAAATTGGTCATTTTCATCTTTTTTACCGGTTGGCCCATAAGCTGTTTCTTCGTGCAATTGCCCTGAAACTTTCCGCCGGACACGATGCGATACATTGATTTGCTTTACATTCTCTCTTGTCTCTTCTCTGAAATTTGGCCAAGGCGGCTCAAAAACAACTCCTGAAACTGCATATTTGCTTTTTGCAAGTCGGCGCAAATGTTCGTTTTCAGTAACAGCCACCACAGCCGCATCAACAGCATGCCTGCGATGGTCATCGTTTCGCCAAACGCCAAGTTCATCGAAAATACCATCCAAACCCCATTGATGCCGCAATTCGCTTGTAATTTTGCCTCGTGTTCCGCGTACATAAACCCCAAGCTGTTTAAGATAGTTTATCGTTTCTTTGCAAATATATCTTGTATCGTTAAGCTCTCTTTCGATATGCTTGTCGAGGTCTAATTCTTTCTGCCAGAATTTCTTCTTTTTCGGATATGGCATATCAGAACCTGTTACCCTTTGTAAAATCTGCTCATACTTTTCGGGCTGGTGATTATATGCTTCATAAGGCGTTTGGCTTTGCTTAATTTGGATATTCTCGTGAACATCGCAAAGCGTCTTATTCATATAACTATCGTCTAAGCTGCGGTCATAAGGCAAAATATGCTCAATTTGGAATTCCGGATTTTGTCCGAAAAGAGCATTTTGCGAAATACTTTTGCCCGTATATGGGCACTTTCTGCCACACTCTTCCCATAATTTATATTTTATAACATCATCCCGGCTCGGCTTGACAATATCAATATCGTTTCTCAATTTTGCTTTCACGTCCTCGTTCCGTTTTTCATTTTCCAATATCTGCCAATGCAATTCCTCCCTTTGACTAAGACTACCATGCACATCTCTTGCCATTTCAATCACTATGCTTTTGGGTTTGCCGTATCGACCTATAACGGCATTAACTAATTTGCGAACTTCAAACATAGCTTTTTGCACAATCGGATTTCTCAAATCCGGCGGCAGAGGTAACTTGTCTATCATTGCCAAACTTCCACCCTCATCGCGTCTGTAGCCTGCCTTCTCAATCGCCTCGGAAGTTAAGCAGCCCTGTTCCATAAACAGCAAGAGTTTTAGAATTGCCTTGCGAGAAAAACTCATATACTTTTGCGGCAATGGAGCTTTCATTGCGGTTTCAATCTGCTCTTGGCTCAAATTATATTCTGCGATGAGAAATTTTATAAGCTCATCGTCCTCAAGTTCTATAAAAGCATTGTTGAGTATTATTTTTTCCTGTTCATTCATTGCATCCCATGCTTTGGCACCGAAAACATTTTTGCTTCTCATCGCTGTTGCAAAACCATCACCCTTTAGATTTTTTATCTTGCCCCTTTGTTCAAGGTTGAATTTTTGGGAGTCTAAAAGTCCCAGCTTTTCCCGCAATTTATCAAAAGGCAGTTCTTTCTTCTGTGATAATTCTTTAAGCAATTCCTGTCGCTGTTCGTCATTTAATTTGTTTTCAGTGCCGTCTGGATTTTGAATTTTAAGATTATTGACATCTTGCAGCATCCTGAATCTTCTGGCAAACCAGTCGCTTTTGGGGCATCGTTTTTCGCCTGGCTCAAGTTCGCAATTGCCGATTAGTTCATCTGCGGGCTTCATTGGCCTTTGAAAGAATATAATCTCATCACATATTTTCTTTAGCAGATTTTCAGTAAGAATTTGAGGATAAAATTCGGATTGCTTTGCCCAGAGCAAACCAAACTCTTTTTCGTACATTGACCGAAAAGTATATCGCCCGCGAATTCGTTGTTCATCCGGATTTAGGCCGGCAAAATATTCTCCTATTGTCCGGCAGTTTGCAGCATCTATTTTCTTCTGGAGTTCGCCGGCTTCTTTTTTGACTTTGCCGTCATCTTTTGATTCACCGCTTTTGCGATTGCTCTTAAAGCCTCTGCGCTGGCTCAAATGATAAAGCACTCTGCCGAATTCGTAAAGTTCAAGTTTGCTATCTAGTCCTTTTTTTCGGATTTCGTACGGATTAGGTTTTTTCTGAAATAGGGTAATTATTTCAGATTCAGTTTGTGGCAGCAATCCCGCTGTTTGTAGAGTTTTAACCAAATCTTGTTTTCTTTGATTTCGTCTCTGACGGGTCCGCCTTGCACCTCTTGCTTCTCTTCGGGTAGCGTTTTTTGATTTTTCCAACCCCTTATCTTTGTCCACTCCTTCGGGAAAAACACGAACTCCCATATCAATCAATCGTTGTTTTTCTTTGTCAAGGATTGCCCAACCGATGCTGTTTGACCCAATATCCAATCCGAGTGTATGAGCCATAACTTACCTCCTGCTAATAAGATAAGAATATTTTTCTCTCTGAATATTTGTCCAGTGAAAATTATACAAAAATTACTTGATTTGTCCAGAAGTAAAGTTATAGTAATTGTCAGTGTAACTAATCTCGACCTGTGACTTTTCATAACAAGACGAAAGTCGCAGGCTCTGCCCCACAGGCCTTGAAAAAGGCCTGTGGGGTAAACCTTTTTAAGCCCTTATTTCATAACTACTATTGAATTATTTGCTTTAAGGCATAATCCTTTAGGGATGGAAAAGGCAAATACTAAACCCGGTTAAAGTTTACTTTAAAGAGGGTTTTGTTTGGATTTACAGTCCCGATTTACTGGGACTGCTTTAAAGCAATAACCTCTGTGTTTTCGGTGTTCTCTGTGGCTTAAAATCCCTCAAAAACTCGAAAAATTCATCAAAAACTCCCTCATTTTTTCAAAATTTCCCTAAAAATCACCTCATTTTTCAAAAAAATCCCGCCCCCAGCGGCTCCTGTAACTATCGACCATCTACTAAATACCATATACCAGCGACTAAACGAAGGATTGCAAACAGCATTATTATCTGATAATATTAACATTATAAAATATCACCCCGACTTGTCGGGATTCCGCAATTTTGATATTTGATTTTTTATTTTTGATATGACTTTACGGGTCGGTGCCCGAGCGGCTAAAGGGGACGGACTGTAAATCCGTTGGCGTAAGTCTACGCAGGTTCGAATCCTGCCCGGCCCATTTTTTGAGAGTCGTTAGTCGACAGTCTTTAGTCGTTAGTATTTGGTAGTGCCGCCACTGGCGGCATTCAATATACCAAATACCAGATACCAAATACTAAATACCATCTGGCGGCGTAGCCAAGCGGCCCAAGGCGACGGTTTGCAAAACCGTTATTCGTGGGTTCGAATCCCACCGCCGCCTGTTGTTTCCACCTGTAGCCAAATGGGTTTTTTCAGTGCCTAATTCTTCACTGTTTAGAGACTTGCTTATAGCACCATCTGTTTGCCAATCAGTCTCTTTCATTGTTGGTCGGTTATTATCAAAGTAAGCAGAAGGTGTCAAATCAGGTGTCAATTCCGGTATCGATTCTTTTGAGACGTGATTCAGGGTATTCAGCGGCAGGTTATCTGTTCCGGTTTTTGCTGATTTTGCCTGATTGTGTTGTATTTGAGGTTCTATGAAAGAGGGCATTTTCTCAATGGCTCTCCGTTCATCAGATATGCTCAAATGAGTATAGACCCCTAAAGTAAGGTCAGCTTTGCTGTGTCGGGCAAGGCTCTGGTGTTCTTTGATACTTGCGCCGGTTTTGCCGATGTTTGTTATAAAGCTATGCCTTAGACTGTGAAAATCGGCAAATCTGCCGGTTTGGTCTTGGTATTCAATCCCAGCTCTGTCTAAATCATACCGGAGCATTTTTGCAGCCTTGTTTTTGTTGAAGTTGTTAAACACCTTATTTTTAGAATTGAAGTTCTTTTCTGTCTGCCATTTCCTGAATAGTTCCGCTATATCATTCCGCAGCGGCAGGGTGGCTTCTTTTCTGTTTTTGGTATATCCTGCGCTGATAGTTATAGTCGGGCTATCGCTGTCAAGTTCTAAACCCTGCCATAACAGGCTTGCAAGTTCAGCAGCCCTGAATCCGGTTGCCAGAGCCAAAGCATAAAGCATATATCTTTCAAAGCCATTCATTGATTGAAAAACAGAAGCGGTTTTAGTTTCGCAAAGCAGTTTTTGAATCTCTTCAAAATTTAATGCCCTGCGCTGGTGTCGAATATCAGAATTGGGATTTTGCCCTTGAAGGTAAGCAATCGGGTTTTCCGGCATTCGGTTATCCGCTACAAGCCAGCGGCAAAACTGCTTAAATGCCTGTAAATAAAAATTGCTTGTCCTTATACTTGCTCCTTCACGGATTTTGTCATCTTTGGATTTTATCGGTTTCCGCTTTTCTGCAAGCCAGTTTTGAATTTTACTGGCCGAAATATCAGACATGAACTTAAATTCACAGTCTTGTAAAATGGCATTTATCCTGTTAAAAAGTTGTTTAGCCTGTTTTTCTGTTGTGCCTCTGTTCAGCAGGGAATTTTCGTAGTATTTTTCGTTTAATGGATAGCTATCATCAGCTTACTGTTTACCGTAAACTTTTCGTTTACGGACAGCGCAACCGGTAAAAGGAATACGTAAACTGAATCAATTCGTGTTTTTTAAAAAAGCTATTAGGCTGTGAGTTTAGTCCTTTGAGCATCCTCAAAGATGTTGGCCCCAGTTGCGTTCTGAACTAATCGGATGATTAAAAAGGTGAGTTTAATAAAAAATAAAAATTTTAATTTTTTTTAGTAATGTATTGTTAAATGGTTAGGAGTGATTGCTTTTATAAATGCATAGGCATTCAATTGTTTGGTCGGGCATAAAATTTTTGCGTCAAATTGTAGTTTCATGAATCCTTTGCTACAGAGAACACAGAAAATTTAACTATTAATTTGCATCGTTTAGTGCGGTCATTGATTATGGTTAAGATATTTAACGTTTTGCTAATCTCTTAAGGGTCTGACTATACCACGCTATAAAATCACTTGCTTTTGTAGGTTCTTTCGTATAGAAGGAGTGAGAATCTATTCCGTGAGAATCGTCTAAATGAAGGTCTTTCCGAAGTTTCTTTAATATTGTTTGTCCAACATCTTGACCTTCGTCGTGGTATGGTATTTGATTGCGGAGTATTTGTGTTTTTTTAAATATCGCCTTTACTGATATTGTGCGCTCGATAGTTACTTTACTCCCAGTAGGTGAACTCAACCTGCAATCATATTTTTTCAATATCTGGCGGAGTTTACGAAAAGGAATTGGATGATTACCTATTTCAGTAATTCGGCAGCGACTACAGAGCCATTCTGCTACTGTAAGCACTTCTCGATCTGCGAGATTATCGGGACTAAAATCAGTGATAGAATGCTGAGCAATCTGCAAAACCAGTTTAAATGCTTCATCCTGATTAAAATCTGGGGTAAATCCATTCTTGTCAAGGAATACCAACATTGCTACTAACGCAGTACGTTTGTTGCCATTGTGGAATGGGTGGTCAAGAATAAGTGAATGAAGCATCGCTGCCGCAGATGTTTCGACAGTTGGATATTTCAGAGTCTTTCCTAAAGCGGTTCTAGGTCGGAATACTGCCGAGCCGAGCAGGGATTCGCTTTTAACACCTGGTGGAATAATTGGGTCAGGACCAGATGAAAAATCATTCACTAATTCAAAGTGTATTGCTTTAACTTGCTTTTCATCAAGCCAATTTATATCACGTACGTGTCCAGGTGTTCTCCATTTGAAAACAGATATTTTGATTGCTTTACCCCGAACATCTTTTGGGGTCACAATTCCACCGGTTATGGGATCGATTCCATGTTTGCGAGCCTCGGCCTTAAGTTTCGATAAAGCTTTTTGCTTTAACTTATGTGATTTTTCCTTAAGAGGAACATCGAGTTTAGCAAGTAAATCTTTAAATCCTCGTTCATCTATGCCCAACAATTTCATCCAATAAGTAAAAGTTCTAAGTTCTTTGCGAGTGGCAAGTCCAAGGGCCCTTCTGGCTCGATTCGACTCTTGTTTTCCAAATCTATCATTTGGGCCAGTGATATTATTATATCCAGCATCCCATAATGCTATGAGGACATCATCAGTATCAAGTCCGGCCTCTTGGGCAAGTTGCTTTACGGTTATTCTTTTTGTAGCCATAGCCGAGTCATTTCTTTCATGTAGTTTTGATTTGATCTCTATACATAATAACATCTACATGGCAAATTGAATAACGAATATCTCCGGATACATCAGGTTTCTTTTGAGTAAAGTATAAATCAAAAATCCGCTTCAAAAGGTTAAGTACGTAGTTAGAGTCTAATCCGGCATTGCCAATTCGCCTAAGTTCTTGGCGGAGATTTGGAGAGGGTTATTGGTCATGGTTCCTTTCCGCTCCTTAAATTGAATGTATGCTTCTTAAAATCAATTGTAGAGTGTGTTGTATTTTTTTGTCTGTTGTATTGTGGCAATTTTCAAGAATCTTTAGTAATTGGGATTTTAGCCGGGAATTCATAAATGACCTTGAGCAACATCTCAATGAAGCTTATTAAGTTCTCGGCATCTTTTTCAGCCATTAGAACGATTTCATGGTTGGCTTCGTTTCCTTTTTCACGGATGTGGTTCACCCAACCTTTAGCATCCGGTGGAATATAATTGTTAGCTGCTAGGTATTCGATGTATTGAATAAAGTTTTTCCCAGGTTTGTCGCCTTTATCGACAGCGATGTGCATTAAGATTTTGCGACAGGCAAGTACAGCGGCCGTATAAGCATTTACCGTGGCACATCGTCTGGCTTCCTCGTAAAGAGCAGCAAGATTAGCATCATTGATGTTTTTAACAGGATTGCCCATGGGCGAGCCGGGAATTGCTTGACTCGGAGAGGGAAAAAATGTTGGGCAATCACAGTAATGACAAATACGAATCTTTGAAGTTCCATCTTGTGTTTGGAAACCAACATTCGAAGCAATAGAGTTACCACAGAAACTACACGTATAGTGTATTGAACCATAGTTTCCAGCATTAGACCATGTTTTACTCATAGCATATTCCTTTTAATTAATAACCATAATTCAAACCCATCTTTTCTATAGCAAATTCCGGGAAATCAAGCAAGATTTTAACTCTCTCGCCCTCAGCTTATCTGGTGAGGCACAGGTCATTCATTTTATTTATTTTCCTTTAATTTATTTGTTCATATAAATACAATGGTGCATCCGGTATTTCCAAATCTGATAAAAACGTTCAATAGAATAACGGCCTATGTTAATATTTTTACTTTGTTCAACGAGAACATTACCGACGTAAATAATAAAGACAAAAAAGATGGTTCCAAAAATATACGAGCTATAAATTGCCCATTTATGTTGACTTTCAGAAGCAGCGAGTAGAGAAAAAATGATTGGGACTGCTATTAATAGGAAAATAACTATGCCATAGAATACATTTTTTGCTTTTGATTTATCAAAACGATTTAAGATAGAGACCGCCAAGCCGCCAAGAAGACCAGCTAAACATGGCTTATAAAAATCTTGAAAAGATATACCATAACGAACATTTAATGTTGTAATCAGAGCATATATCGAACAGATAACAGTAATTAAATATGCAGTGAAATAGCAATGCCCAGTCAGAGATGTGAAGTTCTTTAATAAGTGTGGAAATGAGGGTAAATATTTGTCCAAAGGGATTGCATTTTTTTTAGCCGTTTCTTTGCATTGTTCTTGTTTCGAACAGAATTGTTTATTGTCCTTATCCTTTTTGAAACCACACAAACATTTTTCAGAAACGCGTTGAGCCTTTGGCCAACTACGCCAATATTGAGGCGTTTTGCCCCTTGACAGATATTCACTCAATGCTTCGAGATAGCTAAGACGGCGGTTAAGTCCGCGAGCTTTATGAAAAGTCGATAAAATTGCCGCTGTTAATAATAATAGTGGTAACAATGATGCTAAAAACAACCATCGGTTAAATGACGGATTTGTTTTTAATCCGATTATGGCTACACCAATTGCACCGAGGACGGAGAGCACGGCCACAAAAATATTAGTACGACAGGATTTAATATCTATAGTTTCTCGATGAACTTGGTCATAGTCCATTTTGGCAAAATTAAGTTTCTCTATATTTGTTTCATCACCTACAAGTGGTTCTAATGCTAAATCACTTATTAGCTCCTTTAGTTGCTCATTTTTAATGTTATTTAAATTGGAAATTTCGAAATCGGTGTATTCAACTACATCAGGGATAGTTTCTAAAGTTTCTTCATTATTTCTGTTAGAAATTTCAATTTTAATTTGTTCTTGTTTTTGATTATCAGGTTTGGTTTTTAAATCAAGTCTTGTTTTATGTTTTAGGAAATCGACCAAAGAATATTTTGATTCTTTACCATTCTTTTGAATTTTAACAACGAGGTCATTAATTTTCATGTTTGATTCCTCCTGAATTTAAAATAAAATCCTTCATTAATTAATTTCAAAGTGCAAATCAGATTTGAGCCCACAACGACCTTGAGGACTGCAAAGCCAAGTTGCATTTACAATCCGGATTTTTAAAAAGGCAACCTCTAAAAATGGGCTCGTCGCGGCGAAGGCCACTGCCGCAGTCGGACAGCCATCAGCAGAAGAAATGAATCTTTAGAAATTGCCTCTACACTACTATATTATCAGGGAAAATACCTAAAACGTCAAATAAAAATCGCATTTAAACGCTTTAAAATCCAATATAAAGCCTTTGTGTTAAACTGGGCAAGAATAGATAGAGGATAAAATGCTTTAATCGTTTTGCAGTGTCATATTCTGACACTATAAGGGATTTTATGTTTAAATATTTGAACAACAGGCAGTGCAATTGGTTTTTCATAATAAATTATTCAGAATTAAAGCTGCATCATTTAAATTAATTAATAAATTTTCTAGAACCTGAAAATCAATCAGGCCACCCCTTTTTTATAGGTGGCCTGGCTGCCAGAAGGAGATTAAATAAGGTCATCCTGACTATTGTCTCTATTCCTTTACTGGTTCCACTTCAGGCTGGTTATCAGATAGTTTTTTCTTGCCTTTTATGCGGGCATCACGAACCTTCCCTACCAAATGTTCAGCAAGATTCTTAATATCCTTGTTTTCCATATCCTTATCTTTTTCTATACCTTCATCTTTTTCCATAGTTATAAACTCCAGAGACACACTCTCCTCGTCCCTCCTGTGTCTCTGGGTATATGGCGTTTCTTACAGAACAAATATTCATAAAAAATTAAAAATTTTCTTTGAAATATGAAAGATAGGCAGCTCGACAGTAAACCCCATTTTTGATGCCAAAAACACGGATTTCTATTTTTAAGGGCTGAATAATCAGTTTGAAATGCCTTAAATCAAGCTTGAAACGTCGAATATCAAGCATGAAATACGAAAAAGCAAACTTGAAAATCAAAGAATCAAATATGAAACACGAAGAAGCAAGCTTGAAACACGACAAATCAAACATGAAAAACCATTTTTCAAGCTTGAAATGCCTCATATCAAGCATGAAATGTTATGAAGCAAGCTTGATAAACCTTATATGAAACCTGCCGACAAGGTGGGTAAACTTCAAATACGAGGCATCAAGCTTCAAATATCTCATTTGGCACTTTTCAAGCCTTAAATAGGCCATCCGAAACCTGTCAAAAGCATCCCCAAAACTCTTGATATAAACTGGTCTAATGCTTATAATCTATATAATTATAATCTATGTAATTATAATCTGGGTAATTATAATCTATGTAATTATAATCTGGGTAATTATAATCTGTAATGTAATAGAGGATACATTATGAAAACCAGCAGAGTCAGCAGGGTAATTCACCTCCTGACGGCATTGCAATCAGGCCAGCCTTATGGGGTTAAGGATTTAGCTGAAATATTGAAGGTAAGCAAACGAATGGTTTTCAGAGATTTGAATGAACTGCGGAAAGTGGGTGTGCCCTGTAGTTTTGACAATAAGGCCCGCTGTTATGTAATAGATCCGGAGTTTTTTCTGCCTGCGATAAATCTGGATGCTCAACAGGCGTTAGGCTTGCTTTTACTGGTCTATAAGGCGGGAAATCATATTCATTTTCCATTCAAGGGTTCGACACTGGCAGCAGCACTGAAGATAGAAAATAATCTGCCTGACGAAATAAG
>Ga0315294_10004163_pt1 | contig 15768 bp, 11 predicted proteins | sample YL17G13_40_MG_FD_203626 | JGI IMG/M metagenome (GOLD analysis project Ga0315294, IMG submission 203626) | Sediment microbial communities from Yellowstone Lake, YNP, Wyoming, USA - YL17G13_40 | ecosystem: Environmental > Aquatic > Freshwater > Lake > Sediment | place: USA: Wyoming | collected... | reverse complement strand
CGGATTTCCTCGCAAAAAGGTTTAGATTTGATTGAAGATGTCTTAAAAGACTTAGTTGATATGGGAGCGCAATTTGTAATTTTAGGATCTGGTTCGGATAAAATTGAAAAAATCTTTATTAAAGCCGAAAAGAAATATCCAAAAGCAATTGAAGCTGAGATGGAATTTGATGCTAATTTAGCTCAAACAATTTACGCTGGCGCCGATATGATGTTAATGCCTTCACGCTTTGAGCCATGCGGTTTATCGCAGATTATTGCCATGCGGTTTGGAACAATCCCAATTGTTCGCAAGACGGGAGGTTTGGCTGACACCGTTCGCGATGGATACACCGGTTTTGTTTTTCGTAATTATGACAAAAACGCCTTTTTATGGGCGATTCGTCGAGCTGTAGATCTATACTATAACGACAAAGATCAGTGGCGTAAAATGCAAATTAATGCGATGGAAAAAGACTTTTCTTGGAAGTCATCGGCAAAAAAATACATCTGGCTTTACAAAAAAGCTATTCGCAATCATAAAGCTTGGCTAAATGAACAAGAAGAAAGAAATTTGGAGAAATAATGGGAGTAGAATCGTCATCTTCGCTTGGGCCTTCTGAGGCTGAAATTCAAAGTCCGGAAGATGAAAAATCTGTAGAAAGAAGAAAATTATTGGAAAGAATCTATGGCGATTGGATAGAGCTTGGTTTATATCCACAATCTTTAATTCAGGGTGGTAATTTAATTGAATATGCAGATGAGAATTTGGGTGCTGTTAAGGGTCGTCCTTTTGCGGTTGTCCAAGTAATCCGACAAGATCCGAGCGTGCCTAATGCGCTGTTAGAAGAAATGATCTACAAGGTTAGAACCGAAAAAGATCCTAACAGAGACGGCTGGAAAGAAATTATGTTTTTAAGAACGATTGCTCCCTGGTTTCACGAACAATTGCCTGAGGATTTAAGATCTCAAATTGCTTTTCCCGATGTTATTGATTCAAGAGACGAAGGAGATTACACTTTTTGCTTGCAAGAATATATTGAAGGAGAAATTTCAGGGACTGTCTGGGATGTCAAACCAGAAGTACTTACCAAAGAAAGTCTTGAAACTACAATCCGTTTTATTAGGTCTTTTCACGAAATACTAACTTTGGAGAATGTTCAGGCTTTAGAGCCAAATATGCCAGTGAGACAAACAGATATTTACCGTGATTATGAGAACTATATTAATTGGAAACAAATACCTATACCAGGGCTTTTAGGTGAAGAATATTTTGAGAAAATGAGAAACCAACTAGAAGAAAGCCGAGATTTAATTGCTCAAGCACCTTTGCAATTTACAGCTAATGATATTAATCCAGCCAATATTATTAAAATGGCTGATGGACGCTTGGGAATGATCGATTGGGAGAGAGCCCATACCGTTAAAGATCCTGCCAAAGATTACGGTTTTGTATTGGCTGATTTATGGGCTGACCCAGAACTGCAGAAATATTATTATGAGCGAGTCGTGGCAGAAAACCAAGATATCCCTCATTTTGCTGAATTTTTAAGGCTAGATTTTATCTACCGTCATTCTCCTGCGCCAATTAATCACTTTTTACCTTTTATTGATAATCCTGATGAATCTATAAGAAGTTATGCCAGAAGAGCGGTTGAGCAGACCTGTCAAAATCTAAAAGATGCAATTGATCAAAAAGGAATGTGGGCACAAAAAGGGCATCCAAATAATGAAACTTGAGACAAGGATTTTAAGTTTGCCGGGTGTCGGGCCGAAGATGGCAGAAAAGCTAAAAAGGTTGGGGATAGAAACTGTCCGTGACCTTCTTTTTTATTTTCCGCGACGTTGGGATGATTTTTCCAATCCGCAAAAAATTTCTTCATTGAGAATCGGTCAAGATGCGATTATCAAAGCAAAAATATTTCAAATCAGACAAAATCGGACGAGGCGTAAATGGATGAGCATTATTGAGGCCGTTTTAACTGACGGGTCAGGGGAGATTCGGGCAATTTGGTTTAATCAGCCATTTTTGATGAAGATTTTAAAGCCGGGATCGGAATTTTTATTTGCGGGAAAAGTTAATTGGGATTTCAAAAGAGGTCAAAAAACTTTGAGTGTTACACAATATGAAAAAGACCCGATTATTTTACCAGTTTATCCAGAGACAGAGGGATTGACGAGTAAGTATCTTCGAAAAATCGCTCAACCGCTATTACCCCAGATTAATTATTTAGTGACTGATTTCTTGCCTAAAAAAATTTTAAAAAAAGAAAATTTAATTGACTTAGAATCAGCCGTCAAAAACATCCATTTTCCACAAAAATCAGCTGACATTGAAGAGGCAAAAAGAAGATTAGGTTTTGACGAATTATTTTTAATCGGTCTGAAGATGCTTTCGATCAAAAAAGAATTACAGTCAGAGTCAGCCCCCAAGATGGATATTGATGAGAAGCTGTTGAAAAAATTTGTGGCATCTTTACCATTTAAACTGACTAATGCTCAACGTAAATGTGCTTGGGAAATAATCAAAAATCTCAATCAAAAAATTCCGATGAACCGTTTGCTTGAAGGTGATGTTGGTTCTGGGAAGACCGTCGTCGCCGCGATGGCGGTATTAATTACTGCTGACAATAGATTCCAGAGCGTCTGGTTGGCGCCAACAGAAATTTTGGCCAATCAACATTATAAGAATGTAACTAAATTATTGAAAGCTTTTGATATAAGAATTGGTTTATTAACTTCGGCCAATAAAAAATCGGATTTAGAAAAAGATGATTTAGTTATTGGCACTCATGCATTATTACAGAAAAATGTTCATATCCCCAGACTTGGCTTAATCATTATCGACGAGCAGCATCGTTTCGGTGTCAAACAACGGGCCCACTTAAGAAAATCCGAAGCACGAAATCCGAAATTCGAAAAAAATATCATCCCCCATCTTTTATCAATGACGGCGACGCCAATTCCGCGCACTTTGGCCCTTTCGCTTTACGGCGATTTGGATTTATCGATTATTGATGAAATGCCGATTGGTCGGAAAAAAGTCACCACCCGAGTAGTGTCGCCTGAAGATAGAAATAAGGCATATAGTTTCATTAAGAATCAAGTCAAGTCTGGCCGACAAATTTTTGTCATTTGCCCGTTGATAGAACCTGCCCGCTATGCTAGCGCAAGCGTTGCAGGCGGGCCTAAAGATGCCATCAAAATAAATTTATTTGATGCTGATAGAAAATCAGCTGTACAGGAATACGAAAAGTTATCAAAAACTATTTTTCCAGATTTAAAAATCGGTCTTTTGCACGGTCGAATGAAGCCGAAAGAGAAAGATGAGACGATGAGAAAATTTGCGGCGGGAAAAATCGATATCTTGATATCAACAGCCGTCGTCGAAGTTGGTATCGATATTCCAAATGCAACGGTGATGATGATTGAAGGCGCAGAAAGATTTGGTTTAGCCCAACTTCATCAATTCCGGGGCCGAGTGGGGAGAGGAAAACATCAATCTTTTTGTTTTTTGTTTACCGATAGCCAGCAGGATGTTACAAAAAAAAGACTCGAGTCAATGATTTCCTGCTACGATGGTTTTGAATTGGCAGAAATTGATTTGCAAATTCGGGGACCTGGAGAATTGGCGGGTATTCGCCAGTCGGGGCTTCCAGATTTGAAAATGGCCTCACTTACAGATATAATATTAATAAAGAAAGCAAAAAGAGCAGCAGAAGAGATTATTGATGAAGACTTAGAAAAATATCCAGCCTTGGAAAAGAAATTAACCGAATTTGAAACGGAAAGGCACTTGGAATGAATAATTTCGACGATTTCATTTTCAAATACCGCTTCTACATTGGGGGAATTTTAGTTTTAGTGATTTTAGCAGGCAGTGGATTACTGATCTATGATCGATATCATCGAGCAAAATTGAATTCTGAAAATCGAGAAATCGCTGATTTGCGAACACAGAATGAAGCATTGAGAAATCAATTAAGTCAGCAGGCAACAAAAAATGTGGCAAGCGCATCAGTCGAAAATCAATCTGATAAAATTAATATTAATACTGCCGACGCAACCGAATTAGATAAATTACCCGGAATCGGTCCGGCAAAAGCGGCTGATATAATTGCCTACCGCGAATCAAAAGGCGGATTCCAAACAATCGAAGAATTAAAGGAAGTTAAAGGGATCGGCGATAAAACTTTTGAAAATTTGAAAGATTTAGTGACAGTGGGAGAAGAGTAGGCTCGCAGTAGTCACGTCAAAGATACCGGCAATCGCTTTGTCCAGCGACTCAGCGTTGCCTACGCGCTCGGCCAAAAATCCTTCGCTTTGCTCGGAACCATGCTTTTTGGCCTGCGCGAGTTACTTTGAGTGACTGACTGCTCGCCATAAATATTTATTTAAGCCCTTGTGGAATATTCGGGCCGAGGTGGCGGAATTGGGATACGCGTTAGCCTTAGGAGCTAATGCCCGAAAGGGCTTGCGAGTTCGACTCTCGCCCTCGGCAAAATTTAAGGGTTCGCTTGCCCGCCGCCTTTAGGCATTCAGTCCGCACTGCAAGTAGAGTAGTCACTTTTGCAATAAGGACGAAGGAGGGAATCCTGCCTCGGGCATCATTATGAATCAAGACTTGGATAAAATTGAAGAAGAATTAAAAAAAGAAGACCAGCCAAAAAAGAAACAGAAGCAATCCGGCCGCTCAGTTTTTAAATTGCAAGAAATTATTAAAGAAAAAGCAAAAAACGATAAAGAAAACTTAGAAAATAAAGGGGAGGGGCATGCCTTCAAACATCCAGATCCCAAATAAACCTTGGCTTGAACCCACGGATAATATCTTTAAGATGCTGGAAACTTCTGAAGATGGCCTTTCAATCTCAGAGGTTCAAAAAAGATTAACTCAATATGGACATAATCTCTTGCCTCAAGAGAGGCCGTTCTCAAGTTTAAAAATCTTTTTTTCTCAATTTGCTTCTCCTCTGATCTATTTTTTAATATTTGCAGGAATCGTTACTCTTTTCTTAAAAGATTATAATGATGCAATCGTGATTTTTGCCGCGGTAGTATTAAATGCGATCGTCGGTTTTTTTCAAGAGAATAAGGCCTCAAAAGCTTTAAGCCGATTAAGAAAAGTCCTAAAAGCAAAAGCGACAGTAATTCGAGAAGGATTCAAAAAGGAAATTTTCCAAGAAGAGTTAGCTCCGGGTGATCTGATTGTTTTAAAGTCGGGCGATAAAATTCCCGCTGATGGACGCATTTTTGAATCGAAAGATTTCAAAGTTAGTGAGGCTAGTCTCACTGGAGAATGGCTCGCAGTTGACAAAAATTCTCAAAATTTAACCAAAGATTTTTCAGTTAATGACCGGACAAACATGGTTCATATGGGGACAATTGTCGAGAATGGTTTTGCCAAAGCGATTGTCACAGAAACAGGCCCTAAGACTGAAGTAGGCAAAGTTGCCCTCTTAGTTAGAGAGACTCAAGAGGAAGAGACTCCTTATCAAAAAAAATTAATTCAGTTTGGTAAAGTAATTGGTCTCATAATTATTATTCTTTCTTTCCTGATTTTTGTCCTCGGTATTTTAAAAGATAGAGACTTCATTGAAATTTTTACAACCTCAGTGGCCATTGCTGTCGCCGCTGTACCTGAAGGATTACCAATCGCCATGACAGTTGTTCTAGCTCTGGGAATGCAAAGAATTCTTAAGAGAAGGGGATTGGTCCGAAGGCTGGCGGCAGCTGAATCGCTTGGTTCTACTTCAATTATTTGTGTTGACAAAACCGGGACTTTAACTGAAGGAAAAATGGAGGTGGCTCATATTTATACTGGAGCTCAAGAACTTTTTTATGATCGAAAAGATAATATTGAAGCATTTAAAGATGGAAAGGAATCAAATAGACTGAATTTAGAGATCGTGGCAATGTGCTCAGAAGCTTATATTGAGAATCCCCAAGAAGAAAAAGATAAATGGATTTTACGTGGGCGGCCGACTGATCGTGCTCTAACTTCGGCGGCGATAGAGGCAGGAATTTTCCCCGATGAATTTAAAAAGACCCATCCTCAAATTGATCTATTAGAATTCAGACCAGATAAAAAAAATTCCGCTTCTTTAAATCGATTTTCTGAAACCGAAAATATTTTATATGTAATGGGAGCGCCAGAGAAAATTTTAGAAAAATCTGCTTTGATCAAATTAGAAGGGAGAATGGAAGAAATCGATCAGGACAAATTTGCAGAACTTGAGAAAAAATATCATCAATTAACCGGACAAGGTTTGAGGGTTTTGGCCACGGCTTACAAAATTATTCCCGAAAAACAAACAAAGATTGAAGACCAGATGCTATCTAAATTAAATTTAGTCGGTTTTATAGCTCTTAAAGACCCTTTAAGGGCAGAGACTAAAGCCGCCTTTGAGGAGGCGAAATTAGCTGGTTTAAGACCGATCATTGTCACCGGTGATCATCGTCTGACTGCCAAAGCGATTGCCCAGGAGTTAAATTTACCTACTCAAGAAGAAAATATTATGGAGGGTCAAGAATTAAGCAGACTATCAGATGCAGAATTAAAGGAAAAGATTGATAAAATTCAGATATTCGCTCGAGTAGAACCATCGCAAAAGTTGAAAATTATTGAAGCTTGGCAGGCAAAAAATCAAGTAGTGGCGATGACCGGTGATGGAATTAATGATGCACCAGCTTTGAAAAAAGCAGATATCGGTCTGGCTCTGGGCTCAGGAACAGAGGTTGCTAAAGAAGTAGCCGATATTGTTCTATTAGATGATAATTTTTCGATAATTATTGCCGCCATTGAAGAAGGACGGGCGATCATCGACAATATTCGAAAGAGTATTGTTTATTTAATATCCGATTCCTTTTCGGAGATTGCACTAATCGGTTTAAGCTTGATTTTTGGCTGGCCTTTGCCGGTATTGGCGGCGCAAATATTATGGATTAATTTGATTGAAGATGGCTTGCCCACAATTGCCTTAGCTTTTGAACCAAAAGAAAAAGATCTCATGACAAGAAAGCCTCACAGTCGTGACTTGCCATTATTGACCAAAGACATTAAAATTCTAATCTTTATAATTGCTTTAGTGTCAGTCGTTATTCTGCTGGGCTTATATTATTATTTATTAAACAATACTAGCTATGAGATTTTTCACATAAGGACAGTTATTTTTACCGCCTTGACGATCCTCACTTTGTTTAACGTTTTCTCTTGTAAATCGCTTCGGAAGAATATTTGGCAAATTAGTCCATTGTCAAATATATATTTATTTGTCGCTTGGCTATCTGGCATCTTGGTTTTACTCTTGGCTCTCTATCTACCAATATTGCAGGAATTTCTTAAAACCGAGCCATTAAATTCAAAAGATTGGCTATTTATTGTTGTCTTAGGAATAATTAACATTATTTTGATTGAATTAACAAAGAAATATTTTATCAATAAAGAAAAAATGGAAACAAAGAGAAAGATAAAGACAGAGAGCATTAAAATTTAATTATTTTGTTGAATGGGCTTGGTAATTTTTGTATCCAATGATTTACCAGATCTTTTTTGCCCATTATAATCAGACCGAGTATAATGAGTAAAATGCCAGGAATTATCGGCAAAAAGAGTCCCGCTATTCCAATCAGAACAAAAATTACTCCAGAAATTATTAGTATATAATGCAAAATTGTGCTCATAATTATATCGTATCATAAAAAATCAAAGAGAATAAAAATGGAAAAGAAATTTAACAAAGTCATCGCGATTGTTGGCCCAACAGATTCTGGCAAAACTTTCTGGGCCAAAATTTTGGCCAAAAAATTTAATGGCAGAGTAATTTCCGCTGATTCTCGCCAAATCTACAAGGGAATGGATATTGGCACCGGCAAAGATAAAAGTTTTCATCAGGATTTAATTGATATCATTTCACCTGAAAAAAGTTTTTCCGTAGCAGAATACCAGAGGCAAACCGAAAAGTTAATTAATCAATATTTGAATATGAGGTCTTTGCCGATGCTAGCCGGTGGTACCGGCCTATATTTAGAAGCGGTCTTATACGGGTATGTGATCCCAGATCTCAAAAAAGAAAGTTTAAAGTTAAGACATCAGTTAGAGAAGATGAAAGATTTGGAGCTCATAGAAAAGTTGAAAAAACTCGATCCTCTATCTTTCAAAAAAATCGATCTGAAAAATAGACGCCGAATTATTCGGGCTTTAGAAGCATCAATTCTATCTAAAAAGCCTTTCAGCCAACTCAAAAAAAAGAAGCCGAAATACAATGTCTTAATTATTGGTATCGATGTTGATCGGGAGACACTCTATTCAAAAATTGATGCCAGAGTCGATGAAATGATAAGAAAAGGCGTGGTGGAGGAGGTAAGAACCTTATTAAAAAAATATCAGCCGGATTTACCGGCCCTCAATACGATTGGTTATAAAGAAATGATTGATTATCTAAAAGGGAGGCAGACTTTAAGACAAGCAATTCAAAAAATCAAATTTAATACTCATGCCTATGTCCGCCACCAGATGACTTGGTTTAGGCGCGATAAAAATATTCACTGGGTAAAAGATGTCGATCAAGCAGAAAAGTTGATAAAAAAATTTTTGTCTAAATAGATATATAATAAAAAAAGAGGGGAAATGAAGTTATTTTCTAGGTTAAAAAAACTCTCCTTGAAGAAGAAAATCATCTTTTTGGGTGCTTTTTTCCTGATTTTGGCGATCTTATCGGGAGGTTTTTGGTATCTCAAGAAACATCCGCCATGGGCGGCGGAAGTCATCGGCACGCCGCAAGTTGCTAAGATGCTTTGGGCTGCGTCCGATTACGATATGAAGATTTTTAAAACCGATAGTCCGCCAAGAATCTACACAACTTTTGACAATGGCATCAAGATCTTTGATAATTCGGATCCAATGCACCCCAGAGAATTAAGTAATGGTTACCAATTTCTCTCTCCGGGCGGCGGTAATTGGATGCCCGTCGATTTTCTAGTTTCAGGGAACTATCTTTATGCTGCTGCCGGCACGAGAGTTTTTATTTTGGATATTTCGGATCCCGCGGCAATAACCGAGGTTGCCCAATTTCCAACAGTTGATTCCGTTGTCTATCATGCGTCGGCTTTAGATCTTTTAAACAATACTTTATATGTCACAGAAAGCAGTAATAAAGTTTGGGTTTTTGATGTTTCTAATCCGGCCGCTCATCCCTTAATCAAAAAAATCACTTTCAGCACTACGGTCTATGCTGGGGATACCAATCCAATTAAAGCCAGAGAAATTGGCGGGAAAGTCTACCTTTTCATTGGCAGTCATTTTGATTTCAAAATAATTGATGATGCTGGGGGGCTTACTTTTACCACCCCAATTTTCAGTTTTGTTTCTGCTGGTAGAACCCCCGAGGATTTCGAAATTCAAGGAAACTACGCTTATCTTGCTGCAGCGGGCGGCGGCCTGCAGATAGTTGATTTAACCGGCATCGGCACCTGGACCAGTGGTTATTCTCCTCCAGTTGTAGATAAAGTTTTTAGCCAAAGTTTTCCTGATTTCAGGGGGCTTTCCATCTTGGGCAATTATGTCTATGTCGCTAATGGTCCTATTGGATATGGCACCGGCGGCTATATTTTCGATATTTCAAATCCGGCCGACGCGGTTTGGGTTCCGGGGCCAGCGCCATCGGAGCCGACAACGCATCCTCCCCCAAGAAATTTGGTGACCTTTGGCGTGCCAATGGATACGGCCATCGATCCGAGAGGGTATCTTTATTTAACTGACAATAAGACAATGTTCAACGTTTATAATATTCAGGATTTGGCTTCTAATTACTACCCCCCAATTATCCAAGTTGCGCCAGTCCTCAATGGAGCCTTTGATGTTGCCTTCTTGGACAATAAAGGAATGGTGGTGGTAACTGCATTGGGCTTACAATTTTGGGATGCAACCGACCCTCGGAATCCAGTTTTTAAATCGCGATATTTCGGTGACGATCCGCAAATGTTTCGTGGTTTAAGTTGGGGTAACGGTGTAGTAGCATCTAAACAGAATTATGTAATTTATTCTCAGACCGGTGCTGACGGACAATTTAAGGTTTTTGATGCTTCAGACATTTCAAGTCCTCAACAAATTGCTTCCATAGAGCTTGACTCTTCCGTTACCGGTACCTCTTGGTTCCCCGATGACATTTTTGTTGCCGAAAATAACGCTTATGTTATAACCATGAGCCGTTTATATATAGTTGATATTACCAATCCATCAAATCCGATATTTAAATCATACGTTGATCTTGGCGGAACTTTATATCGAGTTGCTGTCAAAGATAATTTTGCTTTTATTGTTCAGCACGGCGGTGGGATAAAAGTGGTAAATACGAGCGATCCCGAAAATCCAATAATCGAATCGGTAAATTTCTTAGATAGCAGTTCAAATCCCATTGTTTCTTTAAGCTATCCCGATGTTTCGATTTCGGGGAATAGGTTAGTTATTTCCAGTTTCACGCCCGGCAAAAATTATTTATTTAATATTGCTAACCCCTTGGCGCCGACCTTGTATTACCAATTTCAGAGCATGTACACTCTTGATCAGGAAATTGTCGGAGATCTTTTATACACTTTAGGTACGAACATCACCATTTACGATATTGAAGATCCTGCGCAACCACGTTTCTTAGTCAGCGGCGGCTCGACGCCTTGGTCCGGCTTGCCCGAAACAAGAATGAAAGTCAAGGACGATTTGGCATTTACCACCGGTTACTATACTGGCGGACCAACAACTCCTGCTAATCATGTAAGAATAGTAGAACTTCCGCCGTTGGCAGTTGATCAGTTGGCCATAAACAAAACCGTTTCTGATACAGATGAAACCGATGTGTTGCAAACGACTTCTTTGCCAGGAGAGACCTTAACCTATAAACTTCTTTACGTCAATTCTGGTAACACCACTTTAACTAATCCGAATATAACCGATACCTTATCTAATTTGACATCTTACGTCAGTGGCGGAAACTTCGATTCTCAAAGCAATGTCATTTCCTTTAATCTTGGTAGTTCTCTTACTCCGGGTCAGACAGGCCAAGTAGTGTTCACGGTCAGGATAGATTCGAATCTTCTAGTTGGAAATTATTGGATAACAAATTTTGGCACCATCTCAGTTACTGAGCTTGCTCCAATCGACAGTAATATCGTTAGAACCTTAGTCACGGTGGGCGAGAATAAATTGGAAATCAATAAAACCGTTTCAGATTCTGATGAAAGAGATGTGCTCGAGACCAAATCGATCCCAGGAGAAGTTTTAACTTATAAGCTCAACTACAAAAACACAGGGACAACAACTTTGACGCAAGGGATAATAACAGACAAGATTCCCGATAAAACTACATTTTATAGTGGTGGTACATTTGATGGCGGTGATAATTTAGTTTCTTTTGATGTCGGCGATTTGATGGTTGGCCAATCAGGTCAAGTTGAATTCAAGGTAAAAATAAATTCTGACTTACCCGTGGGGACTCATGAAATAATTAACTTCGGGACTATCAAAGTAGCGGAAATGGATCCTATTAACAGCAACCAGGTCAAATCGATCGTAGCGGTGACAACAAACCCGTCCGAGAAACCACCAACCAATCAAAATATCGTCCCACCTGCAATTACAACTTTGGTCAAAGCGGGAGCAGCAATTGGGGCTCTCGTCGTCATTTCTTTGGTTTCGGCTTATGCAATAACAAATTTTAAGAGAAGAAAAAAGTCAATGGATCTAAAAAATGTCTCTCGCGAAGGTTAATTCAGCCGCTGTTATTGGACTTGACGCTTTTCCGGTCGAAGTAGAAGTGGATATTTCGGCGGGGCTTCCATCTTTTACGATCGTTGGGTTACCCGACAAAGCGATCGAAGAATCAAAAGAACGCGTCCGTTCGGCGATCAAAAATTCCGGGGCTAATTTCCCGCCCAAACGAATCACCGTCAATTTAGCCCCAGCTGATATTAAGAAAGAAGGTCCGGCTTATGACTTGGTTTCGCCGCGATAAAAATATCCACTGGGTTCAAAACATTAACCAGGCAGAAAAATTAATTGAGAAGTTTTTGAAATCTTGATTTTATTATAGTTTTATGCTATAGTAATGCGATCAAGGACTTATATGAAAGAACGAATTCAAATGAATTCGGCCTCGTTGCAAGAAAAGTTTCCCGAAGTTTATCGGGAATTTTTTTCCAAGTGTCCAATTGTGGTTTCAGCTCCGGGGAATTTCTTTTGGGCGGGCGAGTATGGCGCTTTTTTTGGAGGCTTAGCTATTAAACAGAAGGTTCCTTTAAGAGTTTATGTTGGTTTGGAGCCGATTAGTCTCCCTGTTTTTGAAATGGGCGAGATGCTTCATTTCATACCTTCTCACACTTGTTTTGAACGTTGGCCCTCTTCAGTTATTAAGAAAGAAGGATTGATTAGTGTTTTGGATGGTTGGTTAAAAAGTCAAAAGATAAGTCAAGAAACAGGATTTAGAATTAATGTCTTAAGCGAATTTCCTCCAGGATGTGGTTTGTCTTCTTCGGGTGCTGGCTCTGTAGCTTTGGCCGTAGCAGCTTTTCTTTATTATAATCTCCTTCCTTATCAAAAAATAATTCATTGGAGACAACTTCCTGTTTGCGAATTACCTTTTGATAAAGATTTTGATCAGGTTTTTAGAACTGCCTGGAAGATTGAATCGCTTTACCATGCCGGTTTTTCTTCAGGCGCCAGTTGTTTTACTTCTTTAACTCACTCTTCCTATCCTATTCTTCATTTTATTGAGAAAAAGACCGAGAATTATCCTTCCCTTGATTTTATTGATCAAAAAAGATACTTTGCTTTTAGAATTGATGAGTTTGCAAATTTAAGTTCAAATAGTCCTTTCTTAGATTTAAAATCAATCGGGGAATGGCCGATAGATTTTGGTTTGATTTATTCTGGTGATGTCGGAACTACCGAAGGAGCTATTAAATCTCTTGAAGGTATTCGCTGGGACCTATCTGATCTTGCAAGCGAGTGGAGAAAAGTTATTAAAAAATCAAAAATTCCTAAAGATAGAATTTTATTTTCAGAGATTATTAGAAAACCAGAATCTGAAATTATAAACCCTTATATTAAGGCAATTAGCACTATTAGTTTAGAGGTTCTTCATGGTTTATCTTGGGTTTTTACTTCCGGGTCCTCTGAGAGGGCTCTTCGTTATTTGTTGAGAGCTGTTAACACTAATCATAAATTACTTGATTCTTTAAATGTCTCTTCCTTGATTTTAGATAAGATTTGTTTTTTGGTTAATAAAAAAGTTAGGGATTTGGGAGATGATTTTGGGGCGGGTTGTAAGTTAATAGAACCGGGGAAAAAGGGTGATATTCTTTTCGTTGTTAATTATCATGGCCTCAGGGATCGAATTTTCGACTTGATTTCAGAATTACGAAAAGAGACTAAAGAAAACATTTGGCTTGATTATGCTTCGTGGATTGATGGGATTGAGGAAAAAGGAGTTAAAGTCGAGCAGCATTTAGCTGAGGGTATTTATTCTAAATTTATTTCTGAAGGTTCGATTTCGCTAAAAAGTTGGACTGGTGCTGACGTATCCCAAACAGAAATAACATCTTTAGAAGACTTTGAGAAGGAAAAATCAAAAATTGATTTACTTTTGGATGCGATTGAAAATGATATTTACATAAGAGGTGAAAAGTTAACCTCGAAAGAAATTCCCAGTTCCAGCACAACCGTGGAAATTTTAGGTATTCTGCTTGACAACCTGGGTAAAAGTATCTCTGATTCTCAGTTACCCGAATCTTCGTATTCTCAAGACCGGAATGAAATGCAGAGCAAAATTATTTCGCCTTTAGTTAGAGTGCTCAAAAAAAGGACAAACAAAACCTTGCCCCTTAAAATCAGCGGCGGCTTAGTTGATTTTAAAATAAAATTAGACCCTTCGGATTTAGATATCAGAATCTTGAATAAAATTTTTTAGTTCTCTTTCGTTAAAATTTCCGTAGTTTTCTTTTGGCTGGTCTTTATGATGGGCAGTGTAAAGGAAAAAATGCCCATCTGTTTTAAATGCAAAAAACTTGGCAAAAAATCAAATATGATTCAATGCTCGGATTGTGGTAAGTGTTTCCATAAATTAGCCGAGTGCGTAGAAATTAGAGTGAATAATTTTAAACAAACTTCTTTGTGTCCTGCCTGTAAAAAACCAACTTATTCATTTAATCGCCGCTACTGCAAAAACTGCGGCGCCTATTTGTGGACTTTTCATTTTGACTGCGGGAAGAATTTTAAATAGATTTTCGCTACTTTTTCCCTATTTTTCGCTAGGGGATTTTTTAGAATGAGGATAGAACTAAGCGGAAAGGCTTGGTTGGCAACTTAACAAGAAAGGAGTGGTATCCAATGCCGGAACCAATCGCGCCCTTCTTTTCTATCGAAACGACACTGGATTGTAATCTAGATTGTGTGATGTGTAACAGCCCCAGGGAATCAAAAAGAAATCCCCTAACACCCAGTCAAATTAAACAAATACTTCGTGATGTAGCTCCTTTGGTACCGGAGGTTACCTTCACAGGTGGAGAGCCTACTATAGATCCATTCCTATCTGAATACCTGGAATGTCTTCCAGAAAGTATTCCTGTAACTATTTTAACCAATGGGACCACCTTGGGAGACAGGTTTCTCAGAGAGAGAATATTGCCGAGAGTTTATGAACTTAGAGTTTCAATAGATGATATGGTAGATCAAACTTCCAGTGTTCAACGAATTGGAAGCAACCCTAAAGAGATATTTGAGAACTTGATCGCCGTTCGGAAAGAGTTTCCTTCCTTGGTAATTGTGATTACTACGGTGCTAAACGCTGCCCTTCTAGGCAGAATTGAAGAATTTTATGATAGGGTGACTGCTCCAGATGTAGCAATTAATGCTTTAAGGCTTATCCCGCAGATCTATTATAGAGGCAGAGCCCCGGAGGCTATTGCGAGAGGGAAATGGGGAATTGTTGATTTCCCCACGGTGGGAAGAGCCACTCAGTCATTAATTCAGAAATACCTGAAGCGAAAAAGAGATTTCGTCCTAGATATTCAGCACCTCTTTTGCTCGGTAACACTGGACCCTGATTATGTAATAGAGACATTTGAAGACCACAGAAGCCCCTGCCAATATCAGGATGCCTTATATGTTAATAACCAGGGCGATCTTATACTTTGTCCAAATGCTTCTTATCGATTAGCCACTATCAGTGAATTTGGAAAAGTCGATGATTTCATAAGGCAAAGGCTGGAGCCTGAAGTTGTAGAGAGCCACCCTTTTAGAAAGCTGAAGGTGATTGATAAGCCTCAGTGTCTCTTGTGTCGATATCGGCTTCTTTGTGGATCTAGCTGTCCTGCTACCAGCGAGGCAATTTGTGGAGATACTACACTTCCAGATCCAATTGCATGCTCTTTTTCAAATATTTGGGAGAGAGCTATACTTCCAGTTCTGCCTGAATACTTACAAGAAAAGTTTAGGGCAGTACTTAATCACGAAGGAACTTATCCTCAAGAGTTTCGGAACATAATGGAGGTTCTAGAGAGATACCGGTAAATACCATAAGAAAGGAGGTGAGAAGCCTATGGGTTCCAAGAAGGACAAGTGCGGGTACAACGGCACAGCCTCTCTTCCGAAGAAGAAGAGGTAGTCCCCGCACTGAGACTCGCTTTTCCGAAAGTGCGACTGTCTCCGTGCAGAGTTGATAGGATGCTAACTCCAAGCCATCTAACAAGATGGTCTGTTCGGGCCCCGATAATTCGGGGCCCGCTTCTTTTTTATTGAGCTTCA
>Ga0315294_10004161_pt1 | contig 15772 bp, 15 predicted proteins | sample YL17G13_40_MG_FD_203626 | JGI IMG/M metagenome (GOLD analysis project Ga0315294, IMG submission 203626) | Sediment microbial communities from Yellowstone Lake, YNP, Wyoming, USA - YL17G13_40 | ecosystem: Environmental > Aquatic > Freshwater > Lake > Sediment | place: USA: Wyoming | collected... | reverse complement strand
CCCGCTGCCGCTTGCCGTGCTGGCAGGCGGGGCAAGCCGGCATTCAAATATCTTTCTTCTTGCAACCGTGAATCGTATTAGGTAAAATAATGTCAACAGTTTGAGGCGACCCGGAATAGGGGAGCCAGAATACAATCGCTGCGAAAATACGAACTTTTGCGGTGATTAAAAATATACAGCCTTGTGCGATAATTTGTATTGCGAGGCAGCACACTATTATACGAGAAACGCTATGAAATGGTATTGGAGCAAATATCCAACCTGGGTTAAGGTTCTTGTAATATTAGGCGGGGTTATTGGGATTGGTATGGCTATTTGGGATAGTTTTGAAGGCGTACAGCGGGTTAGCGGTTCTTCACAAGCGGAGGAATCTACATCGGATAATAACCGCAAAGCAAATACCGAAACTGCCTCGAAAGATCTAAAAATAAAGGGATTTTATCTGGGAATGAATATTGATGACGCCGCTAATCTTCTGGGTGAATATGTCAAGTTTCGTCCAGAGGTAGAATCACTAAGCAATTATTCCAATGCACAAAAGAGCCAGCCAGGTTGTCCGTTGGCATTACTACTTAACAACGCCCCTAATACTGAATATGCTATTGCTAGTTTGGGTGGTTTTCACATCGAAGCGGACGGTGATAAAAAAGTTACAAGAATTGCATTTTTTAGTGATTTTTCTAATAAATTGTTTAACAGTATTGATATGGACATAGAAACGTTCATAGAGAATTTCAAAAAGGCGTATCGCATACCTGATTTTAAATTAATCGTAACGGAAAATAATGATACCTATATGCCAGAGGTTACATATGAATATTCTAGTCCAGATGGTTATAAAATTACCATATCTAGCGATAAAAGCCTTGAGATTAAAGTTATCCCTAAGCCAACCGAACGAGGATTTGATTAATCCCGTAATTGTTAAATTTGTTAAGTGTCTAAGCAAAATCTCCTGTCACTAAAACTCCAGAGCGGCAAGTTTGTGAAGGGATGGAAGATAATATGAAATGGTATTGGAGCAAATATCCAACCTGGGTTAAGGTTCTTGTGATATTAGGTGGGATTATTGGGATTAGTATGGCTCTTTGGGATGGTTTCAAAGGCTCACAAAAGGCTAGTGAGTGGTTTCCAGAAAAAGGCTCCACAACTGATAATAACCGTAAAGCAAGTACCGAGATGAAAGAACCAGTATCGTATGATAATCGTAAAGCAAATGCTGATATTGCCTCAAGCGTGCTAAAAGTAAAAGGATTTTATCTCGGTATGAACATAGATGAAGCTGCCGATCTTTTGAATAAGAAATACGCGAATATAATCTCTAAGCCAGCCTCTGTTGAACAATTAAAAGACGGTACATTCAGAATAACTATTGGAACTAAGATTGATCTTTCGGGGCTCAATGAAATGTTGGATGCAGAAAATGCAGCATTAGAAAAAGAAGCTAAATTAACGGGTATGCCAAAAACAGAATCTGCAGATAAAGCAGAAGCATTAGAAACAGAATCTAGTGAAATAACTGCAGGTACTGATAAAAAGGTAAATAAGATCCTCTTCAAGGAAGATATCATAGATCCCTTGTTTAATTCGAAAGATATGAGTCTTGGATCATTCGCAGAAGAATTTGCCAAAGCTTACGGGATATCTTATCTCGATTTCAGGCCTTTTAGCAATGAAGAATTTGATATGTTTATGGGGTCGGTTTATGAACAAGGATATAAATATTCTAGCGATAGTGGATATTATATTCAGATTTCAACAAAATACTTTTTTGTAGAATCGGTTCGTAATATCTTATCCTCAAAGATTCTTTTAATCAAAGCGATTCCTAAATTGGAAGAACGCAGTTTTAATTAAGCAGAAAGTGATCCGCGTCTGTTAGAAAAGGTTACATTAATAAATAAGTGTTCATCTTCTGTTGTTTCTTGAATTATTTAAACCGATTAGCAGTTTGATATAAAAGTTCGGATATTTACCCCTATCGGGGAGCCATAAATAAAAAATCCCCTCAGTTTATCTGGTGGGATTTTTTATTACATCGATTTTTGGCACAAAGGTTTTCTCCCCCGAAGGGGGAGAAAACCGACTGCCGCTTAAAAATAGATGAAGTCCCTGCGAGGCCGAAGTAGGCGAGTCCTACCGGGGGAGCCACTTTGAACAGCTAAGCCCTTTGGCGATTATGTCAAAGGGCTTTCTGTATGCGGGGTACTACGCTTAATATTACGAAGCAATTTCTCCTTTATTGATTGCCTGCTCTTTTCATTTTGAACCTGAAGGGCTTCGTAAATACCAGTTCGGGATCGCCGGTCGATGGATCGATGGGCCCGTCCTTGAGATAAAATTTCACTTCGATGCTGCGCTCGTCGATATCGTACAGCATAAACCAGAGCGTCCGATGGGGCAAAGGACCGACCGACCCTTCGGCTATATCAGTAGTATGGGCATAGGCCAGGCTCATGGCTTCCTTGATATCGTCAGGTGAAAATTTCCCCTCATGGCCTTTTATATAATCACTAAGTTTGACATAGCGGTAAAAAGTATTGTACGTGCCTTTGGATGAATAGGGCGGGAACTTGCTGGCGTCGGGATAGAGGAAAACCGCGTGATTGGTTATGACCTGCGGCTGGCCGTTATTTTCGGTGTAGTGGTAACTGAAATTCCCCGGTGCGGTATCGAAAATGAAAGATTTGCCGAAGCGGTCACAGACCTGGAGATGTCCAGGTATAAATCCTACGACTAGCTTGTTATTGAGGATCGCCAGCTTAGCTTCATCCACCGTGGCGCACGTATCCAGAATCAATCTGTTAAGTTGCAGCAGATTCAGGCCGCCGGTATCATCCCCCAGCGGATTGGGGTTGGTATTGGGCGTGCTAAGATCATCTGACAGCATGGTCACGATCAAGCCTTCGGAGTTCATCCCACCCTGAAAGCCGTTCAATAGGTCCAGGGCGCCTACGACGATAGAGGGGTACCCTTCATCCGGGTAGAGTTCCATGACGAAATCTCTGGAATAAAGATTATGATCTCCCTCGACGCGCTCCATCCCTAACATTTCCCGCATCGTTGCGGTGTGAAAATCTACATTGTGACCAACAAGAGAGTGGCCATTGGTCGTGGAACTGGCCGGGAAAAATGCCGCCGAGCAGGCAAAAGGAGCGATATCGTAATAAAGACCGCTGGTGACATACGTGTTATCTGTGGGAGACAGGCCGTATGATTTGGCAACGCCTTTCATCCGTTCAAGCAGGATCGGGTAGTTTTTTTTCATATACTGACGGCGGGACTCGGCATAGATTGGCCCGGCATAATGGATGAGCGTTTTGATGCCGAGCCACTTCCGGGCGATGTCGCCCAGGGCCCTGCCAATCTCCTCGTTGGTTCCGCGCAAGACTATGTGCCGGATCTCCAGATAAGTATCCGGCTCCTTGGCTAATAGTACTTCATCGGTAACTATAGCGGGGTTGGCGTTTTCGGCAACAGCCCCTGTCCCAAATCCGGTGATGAAACAAGAAAGAAATAAAAAGCAAACCAACTTTTTCACGATCTTCTCCTTTTAATATGTAGTAATCCTCGCAACATGTAACTTCCTCCGATAGCACATTATATATTATTTGAAGTGTAGGCACAATTCAAATTTCTTCGCAAGGGGACACACCCTTTTAAATATAAATGGATGTGTCCCTATTTTTGACAATTTTTGAAAGGCCGCACTGTCGGAGAATTACATAAGTACATATGCGGCCGTCAGCGAGCGAGGGGAGCCTACGCAGGCCGAGCTCCTGCGAGGCCGAAGTAGGCGAGTCCTACCGGGGGAGCCAAAATTAAAAAGCCCACAGAAAAACAGTGGGCTTTTTAATTTTAGAGCAATCGAGAATCGAAAATTGAAATTAGATGATATTCGATTCGAGATTGCGGTCTATTTTCGATTTTCTATTGCTCAAAAATTGACGTGAATGAAAGGCGGCTTCTCTTACCTTGACTTCCCCTTCCTCATGTGCTACTATCATACACACTTGCAGAGGCGCAGCATGAAGGGCTCAGCGAAATAAATAACCATGAAACTCCCTCAAAAAAGAGGGAGTTTTTTTAATGAGCAGATATTTTATGGCGTCCTTACAGGACGACGTAAAATATAGTCCTGCCGGAGGCGGGACGGCTGCGAATTAATCCCGTTTCGCACGCAAAAATTATCGGAGAGAAGTTTTGCGTTGTTTGCGAAACGGGATAATGGGGTGGCACCGGATGGACCGTCCCCAAAACCGCTCACATTTTTTGACAAAGAAAATAATTAAAGCGAAACTAAATTTATAATTAAATAGAATTACTTTAAAAAATAAAAGGGTGTGTCCCCTTTAAATGGAAGAGTTAAGAAGAAGAGGCGTTATCAGATCTAGCAATAATCCTGTTGCAGATTATGCCGAATATTTTGTAGCCCACAAGTTTGGTTTAACGCTTGAAACCGGATCCAACAAAGGATTCGATGCGAGGGATAAAAAAGGATTGAGATATCAAATAAAATCCAGACGGATTACGACCCATAATCAATCACGACAGCTGGGAGTTATAAGAAATCTGGATGAAAACCTATTTGATTATCTATTGGCGATTTTATTTAGTATCGACTTTACAACGAATACGATCTTTAAGATCCCCCACGATCTTATTAAGAAATACTCTCGTTTCTCTAAGCTCCAAAATGGGCATATCTTAATCTTGCGGGGCAATATACTGAAGGACCCGAGGGTCATACAGTACAAATCCTAGAGCCCAACAACATGCTGATGGGTTTGTCCACCTTCCCACGGTGGACATTTTACATCTCTTTACCTGTCAAAGAGTTATGTCGATGCATTCCCTAAAAAGGTGGACAAAAAGGACAATTTTACCTATAACTTCATCTCTGAATTCGGTATTTGCTTGATTATTGCCAGATCTGCTGTATAATAGGGCTTGTAGTTTGAGAGATATAGTTATTTCTAATACCCCTTAGGGGAGCCACTGTAGAAAAACGCCCATAGTTAATCTGTGGGCGTTTTTTGTTGGTGGCTCCCCTGTCGGGACTCGAAGCGAGCGAGCGCCGACCTAATGGGAGGAAAAGGCCGCACTGTCGGAGAATTACATAAGTACATATGCGGCCGTCAGCGAGAGAGGGAAGCCTACGTAGGCCGAGCTCCTGCGAGGCCGAAGTAGGCGAGTCCTACCGGGGGAGCCATAAACTAAAAACCCTCTACAGTTTTACTGGAGAGGGTTTTTAGTTACATCGATTTTTGGCACAAAGGTTTTCGACACCGAAGGGGGAGAAAACCGACTGCCGCTTAAAAATCGATGAATCAAGTCGTCGAAACACGTGAACGGAAGGCGCCGAGCGACCGAGGCATGAAATGCCGAGGAAGTGCCGGACGAAGTCCGGCGCCTACCGGGCATAATACTTGCGGAGGGCCCTGCGGGATTCGAAGAATCCGGCAGGAAATGCCCTCTTTTAGGTTTCAACTTGAAGAGGGTTTTGTTTTGGAGTAAAATAATCGTAAGGAGGTCCATTATGAAAATAGGAAAAATACTTATTGCGGCACTCGCACTTTCGATGTTTGGCGCGATTTTCGGGGGCGTTACCTGCGGATGGTTGTTTAATTGGGTGTATAAGCTTGAGCCGACAAATGTGTGGAAGCCGATGGAAGGCCCGCCGGGTTTAGCATTTCACATAGTGGGCTTCATGCTCAATATAGTTCTTGTAGTAGTTTATGCGTTACTCCAAAAGGGTATTCCCGGGAAAAATAAATTAATCAAAGGCATTATTTTCGGATTATGCGTATGGTCCGTTGGCATGTTGCCAGGAATGTTTTCAACCCATTCTTTTATGACGGTAGCAACCGGCGCTGTTATTTATTGGACTCTTTTAGGCTTGGTTGAAATGCCTATTAAAGGCCTCATAATCGCCGCCATATACGGCGAATAGAATACATAGAGTATAAATGGCCCCATCCCGCAAAGTACCACCCTCTACTGTAGGATGTCCCCACATAGGATGGTACTAAAAACTAAGAAACGGAGAACATATGATCGCACACCTTATTGACCATTTATCGAAAGAGATCCAGAAGATCACGGAGACCACCATCACCTTCAGGACGCGGATAGCCTTTGTCGCATGGATCGGGCCGTTTATCCTGCTGAGCTCGGTTATCGTGGCAAGTAAAGGAATTTTCCGTATTCCTACCAACGACCCCTTATTCATCAGGGCCTCGATACTCTGCTGTATCTGCTATCTCGCGCTTGGGTATATAGGTGCTAAAATGGAAAAGATGTCGTGGGAAAGATGTAATTTTCTGCGGCAGAAAATAATCCAGTATGCAAAACTGAAGTCGCCAGACAACATCTCCGATCTGGACCTGCGCGACCGGACGCCGGACTATGTCCTTCGTGTCTATATGTGGGCGTTCATCGTCATCGTGGTCAGTTTCGTGAGTTTCTCGATCATGACGTCCCGGATTGAAGGCAGGGACGGTTCTCGCGCTAATCCTAAATCTGTCCCAGTCACAATCCCAGACCTGTCCCTAATTTTTCCGTCTACGTCGTAAATGTTGATAAGAGAAAAACTGAGGACGCTTCTATTTTCTCATCAATACATAGAACCGTCCCCGTATCTAATTTTACCTTGATTTTCTCGTCGTAATATAGTAATATCGACAGTGCGAAAATGCAGCACGGGCGCTGCATCTTAAGATCCCAAGGGCACTTCCGCTTGGGATATTTTACTTAGGGGGCACGCTGGGATGACAGACGGAACCGCTCCGGGATTTTCGGGAGAACCGTCCCCTCAAAGAGACTTAAAGAAAGCATTTGCCTGATGAAAATCGCCATTCTTTCGTGGGAATCCCTTCATTCGATCAGCGCAGGCGGCGTCGGCCCGCATGTGACAGAGCTCGCGGCCGCCCTGGAGAGGAAAGGGCATGAAGTCCATCTCTTTACGCGCATGGGGAAATGGGACCATCCTCAGTATGAACGGATCCAGGGCGTGTATTATCACAGGGTCCCCTACCCCGGCCATTCCGATATTATCGAGGACGTCAACAACATGTGCCGCTCTTTCGTCCACGCGGTATTCCGCCTCGAGGACTATATGGGGGCTCATTTTGACGTTGTCCACGCCCACGATTGGCTCGCTTCCAACGCGATGGTCTGGATCAAGCAGGGTAGAGGCCGAAAAGGGATACTCACGATGCACTCTACGGAATATGGCCGATGCGGGAACAATTTTTATGGAGGCCGTTCCGCGAGGATACGAGACCATGAACGGCATGGCACATTTTGCGCGGATAGGGTTATTACGGTTTCTAACGCTCTTAAGAGAGAGATTATGTGGATGTACAATATTCCTGATTGGAAAGTAAGCGCTATTTATAACGGGGTCAATTACCATCACTTTGATGTTACCGTAGATCCGGGGGCCATTAAGATGCGTTACTCTGTAGGTCCTACCGACCCCATGGTGCTCTTCGCGGGAAGATTGACCTATCAAAAAGGGCCCGACATACTGCTTGAGGCGGCCCCCTTTATCCTCAAATACTATCCTCGCGCGAAATTCGTCTTTGCGGGAGACGGAGATATGCGCGGCTCTCTCGAACACAGGGCGCATCAACTCGGTGTAAGTCACGCGACGAGATTCCTGGGACAACAGAACCAGTGGGGTTTGAGGGATCTTTTTAAGGCATGTGATTGCGTGTGTGTCCCGAGCCGGAATGAACCTTTCGGGATCGTCATCCTGGAGGCGTGGAGCGCCCAGAAGCCGGTGGTGGCGAGCGAAAGCGGCGGACCATCCGAGATTCTATGGCACGATGTGACGGGATACAAGGTCTACCCGAATCCAAATTCAATTGCCTGGGGGATCGGGTATCTATTCGGCAATTTCGAACACGCCCGATGGATGGGAAAACAAGGAAGAGAAGCGGTCGAGAAGACTTATTCCTGGGATAGTATCGCAGGACACACGCTCAATGTTTATAACAGCTCATTCTAACCTGGTTAGATCTGCCGTACCGATTTCTCTAAAGATAGCTCACCGCACTTTAGGCTTGACAAAATGGTAATATTCATTAAAGTAGTAGATAATGAGAGAAATAGTCGAGCAGATACTTCAGGAAGAACAATCCGCGCGCTCTAAAGTCGAGCAGGCGCAAAATCAAGCCCACAATATACTCCTCAAAGCACAAGAAGAAGCAAAATCCCTCATACAAGACGCGGTCAATAAAGCAAAAGATCTGGCTGAAAGTAAAAAGGAAAAAGCCGAAAAGACCTTTTTCGCCCACAAGGAGAAGACCCTCAAAGAGGCTAGAGACGGCATAGCTCTTTCAAGGGAAAAAAAAGAGAAAGATATCCCTAAAATAGCCAGCGATATATTTTCAAAGATCATCACCATGGGAGATTAGTCGTGCGTCAGCTCGCCACATACGCTTTTTCCAACGCAAAGATAAGGGCGATGCTTTCATACCTGATAGATCCCCAGACTTTTGTCAGCCTCCTCGATTCCAAAAACATCCACGAGCTTATAGATATACTTAAAAATACTCATTATCAAAGCATATTCGCAAATGTAAGCCCCGGCTCACTTAACCTTTTTTCGATAGAGAGAAAGCTGCTCTTAAACGATATCTCAATCTACAGGAAGGTGTATGATTCGCTTTCCGGGAAAAGAGAAAAAGAGTTCGTATCCATCCTCATGCAACGGTATGAGATAGAAGACCTTAAGGTTATTTTAAGATTGTGGCATAGCAAGGAACCGGTAAAGGCCGAAGATTATATAGTAGGCCAGAAGATAAAGTTCGACATAGATTATAAAAGAATAGCGTCCGCCGAGACTATCGAAGAAGTCATCGCGATGTTGGATACAACGGATTATAAGGACCCGCTTTTAGCGGTGCGCGATAAATTCAAGGCCACAAAATCATTATTCTATCTCGAGGCTTCACTGGACATAGATTATTACAACAGATTAATAGCCTGCATCGGAAGATTATCGCCCACAGACAAAAAAGTAGCGTCGCGAATACTGGGGGTAGAGGTTGATTGCGAAAATATCCAATGGCTGATAAAGCTGCGTAAATACTATTCACTTGGCTTGGGCGAAATGCTGGAATGGTTCCTACCAGGCGGTTCCAGGATCAGCAAAAATACATTGAGGAAATTTTATATCTCCAACGACATAACGAAGGTCATAGATATCCTGGCGCTCGGTCCGTATCTGCCGATAAAGGATCTGGTCGAAGAAAATATTCACCTGATAGGAAATCTCCTGTACGAAATACTGTTAAAAGAAGTGAAAAAGACGCTCGCAGGCAACCCCTTTACCATAGGCACAGTGTTCGGTTACCTTATTCTGAAGAGGAAAGAGACTCAGAATATTATATCTTTACTGTACGCCAAGGCGTACGGCGTGAAGAAAGAAGATCTGTTGCGCTTGATACATATATAGGATACCTATGTTTACAACTGAAGCGATGGAGTTAGTCAGTATCGCCGTCTTGAAAGAAAAAACCGAAGAGGTCATATCCCGCCTTTTAAAATCAGGAGCCTTCCACCCCGTTGACATGCGCAGCATAGAAGAGAACTTAGGGGATATTTCACAGTCCCAGATGGAGAAGGAATATTTATTATATGAATCGCTCCAATCACGCGCCAATGATATAACGAGAAAATCTTGCTTAACTTTATTGCTCCAAAATAAATTAAAAAAGTTCTCCTATGATGAGATTGATAAGAGCTTAGGTAAAGCTGAAGAAGCCTTAAAGCCTTTACTGGCTAAAAAGGAAGACTTAACCGCAGAACTTACTACGAAGGAGGCGATTCTTTCGCGCCTCGGAGAATATGTGCCGTTCTCCATTACCAGGCTGTCACCATCCCATACATTTTTAAAAACGGAGATGGGCAGTATCGAAGAAAAGAATCTTCCGGCCCTTGAGAGAAGCTTAAAGGATATACCGCATATAATCTATCCTTTTAAGAAAGATGGAGCCAGGTTGGTCATTTTGTTCATAGGCTTAAGGCGCGACAGGGAATTACTGGATAAAGTGCTGAAGGATTTCGGATGGTTCAAATTGGATTATGGCAACGAGCCTCACGGGCTTTCTGAAAAAGTAGTGGATAAAGTAAAAAACGAGATACTTGCATGTAAAGAGAACATTGAGACTGTTAACGTTAGCCTCAGTAAATTAGGAGATGAATTGCAGGAAAACTTATCCGACATAGAGGTCTTCATAAAGGTAAAGAGATCGCTCCTGGAAGCGAAGAAGTATTCTTGCGCCACAGAAAAGACGTCCTTAATATCCGGCTGGGTGCCAAGAAACGATAAAGCCAGGATCGTTGATGAGATTAAGAAGTTCGATCCCTCTTGCTGTATTGAAGAGAGAAGAGCCGAAGAGATAGACATGCCTAAAGAGGATATACCGGTAAAGTTGAAAAATACCGGATTATTTAAGCCGTTCGAGCTATTGATAGGCGTTTACGGCATCCCGCGTTACGGCACCATTGATCCAACTATATTTGTCGCGATAAGTTTCCTCATAATGTTCGGAGCGATGTTCGGCGATCTGGGCCATGGGCTGGTCCTGGCGGCAGCAAGCTTATTTTTGTGGAAGAATAAGAAAGAAAAGGCAAGACAAGCCGCTACCCTCATCTTTTATTGCGGGGTTAGTTCGGGGGTCTTTGGTCTACTGTACGGGAGTTTCTTCGGATATGCATTTTCCTCGCTATGGATAAAACCGATGCATAATATTCTTGAGATATTCAAAATAAGTATAGTATTCGGTGTAGTCATGATAACGGGCGGCATACTCCTCAATATAGTAAATGCGTTAAAAGACAGGGACTACATAAAAGTTATTTTCGATAAGGCGGGTTTAATAGCCGGTGTAATATATTGGACGGGCATAGCCCTTATAAGTAAAATGTTTGTAGCCAAGACAGGGTTTCATCCCATGTATGTAACGGTATTTTTGATCTGCATGCTCCTTTTATGCTTTAAGCCGCTCGTTGAATTCATTATCAAAAAGAAGACGGAGTCGTTATTCACTTCATTCATGGAGAGCATGATAGATATACTCGAGATCGTGATGGGTTATCTTGCCAATACCGTCTCATTCATACGTATAGCGGCATTCGCCCTGGCCCATGCGGGATTATTTTATTCGATATTTGAGCTATCCCGGATCATGAAAGGTATCGGTGGCGGCGCGGCATCAGCGGTAATAATAGTCCTGGGGAATCTCCTTATAATACTTCTCGAAGGGCTTGTGGTGAGCATACAATCTCTGAGGTTAAATTATTACGAATTCTTTTCTAAATTCTTTATGAGCGGAAAACGTTTTTATAAACCATTAACAATGTAAACAAAAAAAGAAAGAGGTGAAATATGGATCCTGCTACAATTAAGTGGGCTTTTATTGCGGCCGCGATGTCCACAGGGTTAAGCGCGATCGCCGCGGGCGCGGCAGTTGCTTATGTCGGTGCGGCAGCCGTGGGTGCGTTGAGCGAAAAGCCGGAGACAGCGGGTCGGGCCCTTATATTTGTGGGTCTTGCCGAAGGCATAGCTATTTACGGGCTCATAATTTCGATAATGATACTTGGTAAAATATAATGCATTTATTCTGTATCGCTGATAGCGCGAGCAGCCTGGGTTTTAAGCTCGCGGGCGTCCAGACGCGTGAAGTATCAGCGCGAAGAGAGGCCCTGGAAGCGCTGAGGGTCGCTGTTGCCTCTGAGAATATCGGCATCATTCTCGTTACGCAGAAGGCAGCGTCGTTTATAGAGGGCGAGCTCGATGAGTTAATGTATAGAAAGAAACTTCCGCTTATTCTTGAGATCCCGTCGCGCGGCGAAGAGAGGAAGAGGAAAAGTGTAGGCGAAGTATTGAAAAAAGCCATAGGGATAAGCATCTAATAGTATGATCAATAAAAAAGACATCTTAAAAATAAACGGCAAAAATGCCGATGAGATATGCTCGAAGATCAGGGAGGAGTCCTTTAAGGAAGAACAGCTTGTCCTGGACAAGGCCAATAAAGAGAAGGAGCGTATTTTATCGGAAGCCGCCAAGGAAGCCGAAAGGCAGGCTAGCGCCTGCCTCTTTGTCGCGGATAACGAGATAGCGCAGATAAAGGAGAGGATATTTTCGGCCGTTACCATGGAAAAAAAGAAGATAACTTTAAATGGAAAGAGCCTTTTCATCGCAGATGTCTTCGCAGCCGTACAGCAGGAAGCTGAAAACTTTCGCCGCAACAAAGACTATACGAAATTTCTAAAAGAAGCGATTCTCGAAGGCATGGAGATAGTGGACTCTTCAAAGTCGCAGGTTTTTTATTCTTATCTTGATGAAAAAGCGATATCTTCTATCAAGGACCTTCCGGTTGAATTTAAGAAGGGCGCTTTTTCGGAGATAGGAGTGATCGTGCAGTCGCAAGACGGCAGATTGTTATTCGATAACAGATTTTCCGCAAGGTTCAAGAGAGCCTATGATGAGATCTATATGAAACTGCTTAAAGACGCTTTTTAATATATGTCAAGCATAGCAGGTAAGATATGCAGAGTTACAGGGCCTGTTGTGGAGGCCGAAGGGGCGGTATCTTTAAGGATGCTCGATATGGTCGAGGTCGGTGAGGATCATCTTGTCGGAGAGGTTGTGAGGATTAAGGAAGACAAGGCCTTCATACAGGTCTATGAAGATACAACCTCGCTCAAGGCCGGAGATCCTATATATACTCAAGGTACTGCTCTTTATGTAGAGCTCGGGCCGGGGCTTTTAGGCAATATATATGACGGTATACAGCGGCCTCTTGAGATTCTAAGGGAAAAGGAAGGTTTTTACATCCGCAAGGGGGTGCATGTTGCTGCGCTCGATAGGAAGAAAAAATGGCATTTTGTCCCGCACAGGGGCGCAGGCGATAATCTAAAAGGCGGTGAACGCATAGGCGAGATAAAAGAGACGGCTTTGATAACGCAGAAGATATTGATCCCTCCGGCGATAAGCGGATCATTGAAGTGGGTGGCCAGCGAAGGCGATTATTCTCTCGAAGAGAAGATAGCCGTTGTAACAAAAGACGGCGCGGATATAGATATATTTATGTATCAGCGCTGGCCGGTTCGTACATTGAGGCCTTACAGCGAGAGGCTCGGTTTAAACGAGCCTCTTATAACAGGCCAACGTGTAATTGATACGCTGTTTCCCGTGGCTAAGGGCGGTTGCGTCGCTATTCCCGGAGGGTTCGGGACCGGCAAGACCGTAGTTCAACACCAGATCGCCAAGTGGAGCGATGCTGAGGTTGTCGTATTCGTCGGATGCGGTGAGCGCGGCAATGAGATGACAGATGTATTATTGAACTTTCCTAAACTGATCGATCCGAAGACCGGCAGGCCGCTATCCGAAAGGACGATATTTATAGCCAATACTTCTAATATGCCCGTTGCGGCTCGCGAGGCGAGCATCTATACCGGTATAACGATGGCGGAATATTACCGCGACATGGGATACAATGTGGCACTTCTGGCTGACTCTACATCCAGATGGGCGGAGGCATTGAGGGAGCTTTCGGGACGGTTAGAAGAGATGCCGCTTGAAGAAGGATTTCCGGCATATTTGCCTTCGCGGCTGGCGGAGTTCTATGAAAGAGCGGGAAAGGTCAGAACCTTAAACAATGAAAACGGATCCATTACTATCATAGCATCCGTCTCCCCTCAGGGAGGAGATTTCTCTGAGCCGGTGACTTCGCATACGAAAAGATTTATACGTTGTTTTTGGGCGCTGGATAGGGATCTTGCTAACGCCAGACACTATCCTTCTATAGGATGGGTCGAAAGCTACTCCGAATATCTCGAAGATATAAAGACATGGTGGCACGATAAGATGAGTCATGAGTGGCTGGCATTACGCTACACGATAATGGAGCTGTTACAAAAGGAGCAGAAACTGCTTCAGGTGGTGAAGCTGGTCGGGCCTGAAGTATTACCGCAGGCGCAGCGTCTCGTGCTTGAAGTATGCTATATATTCAAAAACTCTTTTCTTCAACAGAACGCTTTCGATAAGGTAGACACATACTCTTCCGCGAAGAAGCAATTTTTAATGCTGAAGAGCGTAGTTACTTTTTATCAAAGAGGCGAGGAGCTTGTTAAAAAAGGTATAGCAGTAAGTGAAATAAGGGCGCTTGCCGTTTATCGGGAGTTAATGATGATGAAAACAGATTACACGGAAAATGACCTTGACAGACTAGAGAAAATTCCCGCGAGAGTCGAAGAAGCGCTTAAAAAGCTTGATTTCTAAATGAGTAAATATAGCTTAAGAGAATATCTTAGCCTCGATGAAATAGTCGGGCAGATATTCATTATCCGTAACATTCATAACGTCGGCTACAATGAAGTCGTGGAGATCGTAGACAATGAAGGCAGATCCCGCCTCGGAATAACGCTCGAGGTCGGTAAAGGCTATGCCGTCGTTCAGGTCTTAGGCGGCACGAGTGGGTTATCTTTAAAGAACAGCAGGGTTCAGTTTAAGGAGAAGCCTTTAATGTTTGGCGTTTCCGAAGAGATGCTGGGTAGGGTGTTCGACGGCATAGGCAACCCTCTGGATACTATGCCGAGGTTCGCATATGATGAACAGCTTGATGTTAACGGAATGGCCATAAATCCTACAGCCAGAGACTATCCTAAAAATATAATAGAGACCGGGGTATCTTCTATAGATGTAATGAATACGCTTGTGCGCGGACAGAAGCTTCCGATATTCTCCGGGTCGGGGTTACCGCATGATATGATAGCTACGCAGATCGCAAGGCAGGCGCGCGTAAAAGGCGAGAGATTCTGTGTGGTATTCGCGGCCATGGGAGTGAAATATGACACAGCGCGTTTCTTTATAAAAAGTTTCGAGGAGTCCGGAGTGCTTGACAGGGTATTGATATTCCTGAGTCTTGCCGGCGCCCCCTCAATAGAAAGGCTTCTTACTCCGAAATTAGCGCTCACATGCGCCGAGTACCTGGCATTCAAAAAAAATATGCACGTGCTTGTAATAATGACGGATATGTCGAACTATTGCGAGGCATTAAGAGAACTCTCAACGGTGCGCGGCGAGATTCCGGCAAGAAAAGGTTACCCCGGATATTTGTACAGCGACCTTGCCAGCCTTTACGAGAGGGCAGGGATGATAAAGGGGCTCTCCGGCTCCATCACCCAATTGCCGGTACTTACAATGCCGAATGACGATATAACGCACCCGATTCCGGATCTTACGGGTTACATAACGGAAGGGCAGATCGTCCTTGAAAGAGAGCTCTACGCGAGGGGCGTCTATCCGCCGATAGCGGGGCTGCCGTCACTTTCAAGACTTATGAAGGACAATATAGGCAAGGGCATGACGCGCGAGGACCACCCGGTTCTTGCCAGCCAATTATTCGCGGCTTATGCGCATGTCAAAGATATCCGCGCTCTGGCTTCAATTATAGGCGAGGAGGAATTGACGCTCCTGGACCTAAAATATCTTAAATTCGGAGATGAATTCGAGAAGAGGCTTCTTACTCAGGACTATTACCAAAGGCGTACGATCGAGGAAGGGCTCGATCTGGGATGGGATATCATTTCTATTTTGCCCCGCGATGAACTTGTCAGAATAAAAGAAGAAGAGATAGCGAAACACTACAAGAAGAGAGATGAAGCTTAATATAGCGGCAACGAAGACGAACCTTTTAAAGATAAAAAAGTCTCTGGCGCTCACGAAAGAAGGATATGAGCTGCTCGACGAGAA
>Ga0315294_10004160_pt1 | contig 15773 bp, 8 predicted proteins | sample YL17G13_40_MG_FD_203626 | JGI IMG/M metagenome (GOLD analysis project Ga0315294, IMG submission 203626) | Sediment microbial communities from Yellowstone Lake, YNP, Wyoming, USA - YL17G13_40 | ecosystem: Environmental > Aquatic > Freshwater > Lake > Sediment | place: USA: Wyoming | collected... | reverse complement strand
AGAACTACTGGGGCACCAAGACGGCAATCTCGTATGGCTGGAACGGGGGGATGTACGGGCTGGGCTCGTGTGACTACTATGGTCGCGCATTCCCGCCCGGCTCGGGCTGGTATCTCGCGCTCAAGCGCGTCAGAATGCAGGAAGTGATCAGGCCCGGCACAACGTTGATGACCGCTGATTTTGTCTCTGCGGACGGCTGGTTCGAGTATGTGCCGCACGGCCTCAGCAACTGCAACGGCTGGCCGCCCAGCATCCCCACGTATCACTCCGGAGGAGACAACGTCCTGTGGGTGGACGGGCACGTGACGGCGGAAGGCCCGTTAACCTACACGCCGGAGTATTTCGATCGGCGGGATTGAGAGCCGGAAAGTAGAACGGCCCCCCTTTCCCCTCCGCGTTTCGGACTCATGTGCTATTGTCGCGCGCGACCGCCGGTCGCCCCTACTCCGCATTCTTCAACACCATCACCCCATACGGCCCCGGCAGCGTGACGGTGAACGGCGCGGCGGGATTGGCGGACGCGGCCTCGCCGCTCTCTGCGTTGACGATGCGGCCGGCGGGCTTGAGGCCCAGGTTCGCCCAGTTGATTGCGAGTTGCGCCTTGACCGCGCCCTCCGACCAGCTCGCCAGCACGATGAGCAGCTTGCCATCGGCGGGACGCGCGAGCGCAAGCCACTTGACGTCTGCCGAGTCCACCGCGAGCGCCGGCCTCTCCTCCCAGTAATTGTGGACAACAACCTCCGGCGTGCCGTAGCCGAACTCCGCGAGCAGCTTCTCCAGCGGCCCCTCGCGCTGGATTTCGTGCACCGCGCGCATGGCCCACTCCACCCGCGCCTTCACCTCCTCCGGCGCGTCCTTGAGCAGCTTGTTCTCGTTGCCGATGACGGGATAGAGCGACATCGGATAGCTCCCGCCCTGGAGGCCGAGGCATTCCGTGCGCAGCCAGTCGGGCGCGAACGGCCTGTCGCTCCCAAGCTCGTGGTCGAGGTTGGCCGTGCCCCAGGTGTGAATGGGCAGCACGAGCGTGTTGGTCATGTGCTCGACCCATTCGAGCGGCTCAGGCCGCACCTTGCGCCACTGCTGCAGCAGGTTCCAGACGCGCTTCTGGTATTCGCGCTGGTCCCAGAGGATGAGGCACGGCTGCACCTGCCCGTTCTCGGCCACATAGGCGGCGGTCGTGCGGAAGTTGTATGAGACGTGCGGGTAGGTGTTGTCCCAGTAGAGGCTCACGCCGCGCTTGAGCCATTCGTTGGCCGACCAGCACCCGAAGTCCTGGTAGCTCCTGCCAAACGTGATGCCGGCGGACGTGCCGACTTCCTTGCCGCCGCGGAAGATGGACTCGGGGGTGAGGCTCCGCTTGCCCTTGATGAGCGGCTGTGCGGCGGGAGTCCACTCGCCGTCGAACACGAACCATTCCTCCCGCACGGTCGAGGACGCCATCTCCTCCTGGTAGACCGTGAGGGGCTTCTTCGGGCCTGTGTTGGCCGCGCGGCCTGCGAAGTGCATCACGTTGCTGATCCACGGCCACGTGCCGTACGCGGGCGGCGGGTCCTTCTCCTTTGCGTACTGCTCGAACCACGCCTGGTCAACCTTGCCGGTGGCCCGCGCCTCCACGATCTTGTCCACTATCTGCCAGTCGTTGCGGTAAGGCGTCTGATACGCGCAGTGCAGCCCGCCCCAGGGCACCACCGCCAGGCCGCCGGGGATGTCGGCGATTTTCTTGCGCCAGTTCTCCGGCATCGGCTTTGTGGGCGATGCCTGGAGGCCGAACACGAGCTTGTGCGGCCCCGCGAGCGTGGCCTGCACGTTGATGAGGTAGACGCGCAGGATGAGCCTGTCTCCCTCGCGCACGATTTCCTGAATGGGCGCCTTGCCGCCGTCCTTCGCGGTTATCCAGCCCCTGTCGCTCTCGGCGAACCAGGCCAGCCCGCGCTCCTCGCCGCCGAGCCAGATGTAGGGCACGAAGCTGTTGAGCCATTTCGTGTAGAAGCGCGCCTTGGTGCTGTCCCACACGACGCCCTGCCCCGCAGGCGTTGCGCCGGAGTAGTTGATGCGCGGCCCGTCGGCGACCTCGTGAAAGAGCGGCGCCTCGGACGCCTTGAGCGGGATGTCTATCCAGAGCTTCTCGATGGGCACAGGCTTCTTGCCCGGCGCCAGCTCCATCTCCACCTTCATGCATCCGTCCATCTCGATGCTGGAGGTTGCGGCGACGGCGAGCGCGTCCGCTTCAGCGCGCGCGGACCATGCGGCGCGGTTCGGCTTGCGCTCGGTGAACTTGCCCCCGGTCTTGTTCCACTTCCCTTCGCCCGCGGCGGTTGTGTAACGGAGGCTCATCGGCGCGGCGAGAATCTCGCGCCCCTTCGACACCACGCTGTCCCACAGCCCGAAGGCGTTCATCTTGTGCGTGCGCTGGACAACGCCGACCTTGTCCCCCTCCGCGCTCACGGGCGTGAACGGCGGATAGACCTCATCCGTGACGCCGAGCTTGCTCTTCTCCCACGAGAAGACCTTGCGGACGAACTCGAAGGTGTCGCTGCGCACGAGCTTGCCGCCTTCGCCTGGGACCGACACGGCGAGCGTGTAAGTGCCGTCGCCGAGGTCGGGCGTGTCGAGCTTCTGCTCATCCTTCGAAAGCGGCACGTCGCGGCGCAGCAGCTCCTTGCCGCGCTCGTCGGTGAGCGTGAGCGTGACGCTGCGCAGCGATTCCGCCGGCGTGTTGGGCGTCAGGCGGTAGTACAGCGCGCGGTAACTCGGCATGTAGACGGCGGCGAGCACGACGGGCTTCAGGCGCACATCCTTGACCATCGCGCCGGGGTTGCGGTAGCGGTTGAAGCAGTTAGCAGCCTCCTCTTTGAGCAGCGCGCGGTCGTAGAGATAGACCTCGTCAATCTGCGCCTCCGTGCGGTAGGGGTTGAACTGAATCTGAGTGCCGACCCCCTTGTTGCCGCTCGTGACCAGCGGGACGCCCGCGCTCGTGGCCGCCTCCTCGCCGTTGACGTAGAGGCCAGTCTCGTCGCCGCGCCATGTCATGACGATGTGGTACCACGCGCCGTCGTGATACTCGGTGCCGAGGCTGTCGTTGACGAAGTGAAGCTGGCCGTCCTCCTTCGGGAAGTACATCGAGGTGGGCCTGCCGGGGCCGTAGCCGTTGAAGATGTAGAAGATGAACGACGGGTTGACGCCGACGAAGACGCGGTTGCGGTCGGAGAAGTTGTTGACGCCCTGCGGGGCCATCCAGAACTCGAGGGAGCCTTCTTGCAGATCGAGCAGCCTGGGGGCCTTCAGGGTGAGCTTGCCCGCGAAACACTTGCGCCGCACGCCCTCCGGGAACTGGTCGCCCTGCGCCTCCACGCTCAGGCCTTCCGGCGCAGCGCCCACGGCCTGGGTGTTGCCGTCAAGCGGCAGGTAGAGCGTCGGCTTGTGCTGCTCGACGAAGAACGGCGGGCCGGTCGGGATGTCACGCGCGTCGCCGGCGCGCGCCCAGGCCATGTCGTCCTTCGGCCACAGCTTGAAGACGCCGCGGTGAATCCTCACCTCGTCCACCATGCCTGCCAGCCCTGACTCTCCCTTGTCGTTCGAGCCGATGTAGACGGGCGTCGGCTCCACTTCTTCGTCCTTGTACACGACCAGGCCCTGGCCCCACTCGAGGGGGATGCTGACAAGCTCCTTGCCGCCCGCGTACACCCGGCGATGCGAGATGGGGTAGCCCGCGCTGGTGCCCGCCACGTGGACCCACTCGCCCAGCGGCACGGCGCCCGGCGGGCTGGACGTGCGCGTGGTGTTCCCGTACAAGCAGTTCGTCGTCTGGAGGTGCAGCGCGCCCTTGGAGTCCACGATGAGCGCGAAGCCCTTCGACCTGTCCACCTTCGGGTCGTACTGCGCGCTGGCGTCAACCACGGCCGGCTTGAAGACGACGCACGCCTCGCGCTCGGGATAGCGGTCGAGCTTCACCCACGCCTCGATGCAGATGTAGCCGCCCGGGAAGATGCCTTTGGGCACGAGCCTGACAGCGCTGGCGCCGTCGAGCTTCACCGCACCGCCGAACTTGCCCTGCGCCTCGAACGCGGGCTTGCCCACGTGCTCTACCTTCGCAATCTCCCCCTGCGCGGCAGCAAGCTCCGCGTCGTCGAAGTGTATGAGCGCGTAGGTGTCCTCGTCAGGCTCGTAGGGCTTCCAGAACGCCGTGTCGGTTGCGCGTGCGGGGGCCGCGAGAAGCGCAGAGAGAACGACAGCCCACAGCGCAATCCCCACGCTGCCATGCACTCGTCCCATCCGATGTCTTTTCATTGCATTCACTCCACAAGAAGCAGCCTCACCGCTCCACCGGTCATTCCGAAGAAGTGCGGCTTCAGCTCGCCCGGGAAGGCCCGTTTGACCTCGTAGTCCCACAGATTGGAGAAGGGGAAGCCAGTCTCGCCATCGCAGAAGCGCTCGACCTTCTTGCCGCCGAGGATGTTCGGCCCCAGCTCGAACCGCACGTCCACGTCCGCGCGGTTGGCGTTGAGCGCCACGATGACGGCCTTGCCTTTGCCGCGATAGACCGAGGCGTAGACGCCCGGCGTCTCGATCTTGATGAGGTCGCTGTTGCGCCAGTAAGGCACGAACTCCGCGCCGTCGAAGTAGCCCACGGCATCGTCAACAACCTTCAGCATCCCGTCGGCGAACGGACGGTCGGAGCCCCAGTTGTAAGAGCCGATGTCGTGCAGCAGGCACATGCCGACCTGCGAGCGGCCCATGCGGCGCATCTGCTCGATGGTGCCGTCCGGGCCGCGCGAGGCCAGGCGGTGGATGATGCCGCGCTTGGTGCGGCAGAGCGAGCGGAATTCGTCCACCGAGAGCTGATCCTGCATCGTCATGTCCGCGTTGTCCACGTAGAAGTCGTTCTCGATGTGCCAGGCGACCTGGCAGAACGACCAGTCCACGTGCATGTTGTTGACCCACCACGGGGGCCGCCCCACCTCGTAGCCCATCGTGGCGAGGCGCTTGGTGAGCTGCCGGCGCTGAGAGACGTTGAAGCGGTTGTAGAACTCCCCGCGCGCCGCATCGTAGTCCTCGATGAGGCCAATCGAGCTGTTGTCCCACCAGGTGCCGTTGACGGGCGCCTTCGAGATGAGGCGCTGGTGGTGCCAGACGAAGCAATCCTCGAAGGAGGGGGGGAAGTTGACGCCGACGGTCGTCAGGTCGCGCGGCGTCTCCCACGCCTTGGTGCATTGCATGTTATGGCGGCCCTTGTATTCCGTCTGTGGGCTGGGCGACCAGTTCGTCTGTCCAAGCCACTCGCCGCCGTAGGTGTCGAACGCGTCCAACCCCAGCCCCGTCAGCCAAGTCGAGCCGTAGAGCACCAGCATCACTTTGTCTTCCGCAACGTCCTTGTAATGGTGGTAGCGGAAGTAGTTGACGTGCCCGGCGTCGTCGCCCTTCAAGCCGTCGGGGGCCTTCCAGTTCGGGTCGGTGAGGACGCGGTTTAACGCCTCGAGGTCCGCGTCGCTGTTCTCGAAGCCGTCCACGCTGCCGCCGTAGTAACGGTAGCCGTAGGTGTTGTGCCCGTACCGGAGCTTGCCCCAACCCCACTTGCGCTCATCCGGCATCTGCTTCACCGGGTCAATGAGGAACGAGAACTCGATGACGCGCGGCGCCGTGAGGACCGTGCGGTCGGCAAAGACGTTAACGCGCAGCTCCACGCCGTTATCGCCGCGCAGTATCTCGACGGCAGGCTTCTTGTCCGACAGCGTCCAGCCGCGCTTGTCGTCTGCAAACCACCAGACCCCCTTGTCGCCCGTGCCGACGAAGACGATGGGCACGAAGCTGCCCCAATCGCCATACGGAATCAGCTCGGAGCTGTCCCACACGCGGCCCTTGCCCTGGGGCAGCGCGCCGAACTTGTTGCCGCGCCGCCCGTCGCCCGCGCGCTGCACGTATATCGTGTCCGCAGCCTTCCACAGCGGCACGCGCAGCGTCAGGTAATCGAGCGCCGCCTCCTTCCCCGCAGGCGTCAGCGTGAGACGCACCTGATACCAGCCGTCGAACTCGAGGTAGGAGTTCACCTTATAGTCGGCCGGGCCAAGCTTGCCCGTCGCGGCGATGTTCACGCGCGGGGGGGTGGCGCCCTCGACGGCGCACTTCGGCGCGGCCACTCGCACCTCCTGCCCGCCCGCGCCGGCGACGAACTCCAGCGGCGCAGTGAGGATGTCCTCCGGCCCCGCCCCGCCCCCAGCTACGATGTGGCTCAGCAGACCGTCATCCCCAAGCGTGTACTTGCGGCCCCAGACCTCAAGCTCCTTGCCCTCGGCCTTGATGGGCGTGAACGGCGGGATGACCTTGTTCTCCATCCCGATCTTGTTGCCTTCCCACGGATAATGGCGGCGCACGAAGTCAATGCTCCGCGTGTCCACCGCCTTCTTGCCATCGGGGCCGAGCACGCGCAGCGTCGCCGTGTAGTCGCCCTCGGCCAGGTCTAGGCCCTTCATGAGCATGTTCCCCGCTTTGTTCTTGATGTCAACGCGCTGGCGCACGAGCGGCTCGGCCTTGCCGCGGGGCGCCACGCTCACCTCGAACGCGCTGGCCCCCGCAAGCTCGTCCTTGATGCCGAAGAAGTCCACGTCCACGCTCGTCTTGGCCACGTTGTAGCTCGGCCAATACGCGAAGGCCCACGCAAGGTCTCCCTTCGGCCTCTCCGCGAACCACGGCGCGATGTGCTGCTCGTAGAAGGCCGGTGTGAGCTTGATGATGGGCACGCGCACGTGGTAGAGCACCTTGCGCCCGCCTTCGGCGTCCGCGCACGTCGCCAGCACTTCGAACGTGTTCCCGCGCTCAGTGAGCGGCACGTCCTTGTCGAAGCGAAGCTCGGCCGCCTTGCCGCGCACGGCCTTCGCGTCCTTCGTCTCGTCGAACACCGACTTGCCGTCGCCGTCGGTGACGCTCACGCGCAGCTTGACCGGCGTCTCTTGCTTCGTTTGACCGGCGACCTGGAACCGCAGGCGCATCTCGCCCTTCGCCAGCTCGCCCGTGTCGAGGAAGCGCACCGCAGGCGCACTGCGGTCAAAGGTCACCTCGCCGAACTCGCCCCACGACATCCACGCCTCGCCCGCCCAGCCGGCGAAGTATGTGCCGCCCGGCTTGTCCGCGCGCAGGAGCTGCAGGACCCAGCTCTGCCCGTCGAGCTTCTTCGCCTCCAGCGCGCGCAGGTCAACCGCTATCTCCAGGTCCCAGTAGTCCTTGGTGACGGTGCACTTGAGCGGCCCGCCTGTTGCCCACTCGCCTTCCGTGCCCGGCGTGCCGTTGTAGTACCACTCGTCGGTCCAGAACCCGCGGGCGTTAGCCATGATCTTGTAGAAGCCGACGCCGGGGAAGGTTGCGCGCGCCCGCTCGCGCGATATCTGAATCTCCGTGTGGTCGTCCCAGAGGATGCTGCCGTCGTCGTTCTTCTTGACGCGCGCCAGCGGCCACACGCCCGGCGGGTTCGGCGAGTGCATGGTGATGTAGAGGTACTTGTCGTCGTAACCCAGGTACCAGACGACCTCCTGCATCTTGGGGACAAGGGTTTTGCCCCCCCCGCCTCCGCCCCAGGTGACCATGCCGGTGACGGCGGCGAAGTTCTGGTACTCCTTCTCGCCGATGACGCCGTCAATCTTCGGCGGGGCGTCGCCCACGTACGGCACGACCGCGCGAGGGAACTTGTAGGGAGGCGCCCCCTGCTCTGCGGCAAGCGCAGATACGCCCACGAGCAGCAATGCCAGAACGGGCACAAGGGCCCGTGACCCGCCGACAGCACCGCATCGCCCGCGCTGCGAGAACATGATTGTTGCTCCGTTGCCTGGAGTTCTGGAAGAAACGAAGGGCGACCTGCGCCTACTCCGTCCCGCAGAGCGGGACTACGAAGTCTCCGACGCGCCGAAGCGGGCGCTCTGGAGACCGCGAAGGCGGGGCTGGACGGTCGCCCCTACACGGCCCATCCTGTGACGCCTGTAGGGGCGAACGGCGCTCGCCCTGTACCAACAAGCACACCGCGTGACGCGTGACCTGCCGGCCGCCTCTACCGGCCCATCAGCGCCTTCACGATGTAGAGGTCCAGCTCCTCGTAGTCGCGCGCCCTGACCATCGCCGCAATCTTCCTGTCGCTCAGGCTGCGCGAGAGCTTCAGCAGCTTGAGGAAGATGGTGCGGCTGTTGCTCAGGTGCCTGGTGGCAACGTTCGCCTTCTGCGTGCGCAGCGCCTTCACGTCGAGGCCGACCCACTCGCCCTTGCGGCCGTAGTCGTGCTTGTCGAGGATGCGCACCTGGTTGAACGCGCGGCGCAGGTTCACCACGCCGAACGATTTGTCCTCGTCGAACTTCGGCCCGTTCTGGTCGTTCAGGTGGACGCTCATCAGCTTGCCGAACGCGAGCGCAAACCCCATCTCGTCCGAGGGGTCGAGGCCGGCGAGCACTACGTGCGCGGTCTCGATGTTCACGCCCACGCGGCTCGGGTCGCAGCAGGCGCTCCCCAGCGCGAGGGCATGGCCCGTGGTCGGGATGAACGCCTGGTCCATCGGCTCGTTCGGCTTCGGCTCGATGGCGATGCGGATTCCCGGGTCGTACTTCAGCATGTCGTCAACGGCGGCGACGAGGCGCTCTGTGGCCACTGCGCTGTCCTTGGCCTCGCGCATGTAGGTGCCCTCGCGTGCGAGCCACAGCACGATGAGGTCCGTGCGCAGAGCGTTTGCCACGTCAATGCAGCGGCGCGAGCGCTCGCGTGCGTAGGCGCGACACGAGGCATTGTTCGAGGTGTAAGCGCCGTCAATCGTGCGCGGGTCCTCCCACAGGCGCGGCGCGACGAACTCGGCCGCCAGCCCGTGGTCATCCAGCTTCGCCCGCACCGCACGCGCCTTGCGCACTATCTGCTGCGGCGTCAGGTCACTGATGCCCGGCACAGCATCGTCGTCGTGGAACTGCACGGCGCCGAACCCGAGCTTCCGGTAGTAGGAGAGCTTCTTGCTGAACGCGATGGATTCGCGCACAGGAGGGCCGAATGGGTCCGCGCCCTCGTGAATGTTCCACGGCCCGAACGAGAACCTGAAGACCCCTGCCATGGTAGTACCTCCCTGTATCAAGCGGTCAGAGAGCAGTAAGCGATTTTTGATTTTCGATTTCAGATTTCCGATTAGGCTGTCTGGCGTCCGAGCCTGCACGGCAGCCAGCAATGCTACCGAGGCCCGCCGGGCATGTCCAGCGAAACCGGTAACAGCCGCAGAGCCAGTTTTCAAGTTTCGAGTTTCGAGTGTCAAGGGTACTCGATGCGCACCGTATCCAACTCGATGTATCCCGCAGGCAGGCGGCTCTCGTCTACCGGCCAGTCCTTCCCCGCGAGCAGCAGGTGCGGGTCGCCGTCAACCGGCACGGCGGGCCGCACGTCAAGGCCGAATATCACGAGGATGATGTCAATGTTCACGTCGCGCAGCACCTGCTCGATGGGCGCATAGCCGTACAACCGGCAGTCGGCGACCGGGCCGCGCGTGCCCATGCAGAGCCACTGGTCCTCGTCAGGGGCGAGCGTGAGCGTCTGCTCCGCCCACTGCCGCTCGATGCGGATGGGCTGTGCTTTCAGGACGAAGTTCGGGCGGACGTTCGCGCGCTCACGCGGGATGTCGGTCTGCACGAGCAGCAGCATCTCAGCGCCCTTCATGTCAATCTCGCCCCGGATGCGCACGGTGAAGCGCGCGTCCGTCAGGTCGGTCGAGAAGCCGCCCTCGACGAACCTGTGAGGGCCGCTCAGTTCCGGCCACCGGTGCGGGCGCGTGGTGAGAACGTACGGCAGGTGCAGGTATCCCGCGCCAGGCCGCACGTGGTTCAGGTCCACGCCCCACGGCGGCTGCGCGCGCGCGGCGCCGCCCACGATGTCGAGTTTGCGCGGGCCGACCCAGCCCGCTATCCAGCCCAGCCATCCGCCGGGATCGTCATCGAACGTCTCCACGTATGCCTTGCGACCCATGGTGGACTTGCACCTTTGCCGTGAAATCGAGAATCAGGAATGCCGTCAGCCCTCGTTCAACTGACGCCAGAGGTGCGCCGCAGTCGTGTCGCCCTGCACATCGAGGGCCCTTATCGGCACGCCGCACTTGCGGTAATGCCCCAGCATCGGCTCTGTGCTGCGCTTGAACGTCTCGAGCCTGCGGCGCACCGAAGCCGCGTCGTCATCCACGCGCTCGATGCGGTCGCCGCCCGCGTCCTTGCGTATCCTTTCGAGCACAACCTCCGGGGCACAGCGAAGCTCGACGACCCCCTCCACGTCCACGATGTCGTCAAGGCGCTCGGCCTGTCGAAGGTCGCGCGGCAGACCGTTGAGAACAACCAGGTCCTGCGCGCCCACGCCGCACCTGGCAATGAAATGATGGAGGATCTTTCCGGCTATCGGGAACCGCTGGTCAGAGAGCAGCGCGCCCTCGTGCAGCGCCTCGCGCACGTAGGCGACCTCGCCCGCCGTCAGCAGACCGGACGCGCCGCCGACGTGCAGGCGCAGCAGGTGCCCGAAGTCGAAGTGGAAGCACCGCCTCCCCTGCAGCCCGCGCGCCTCCAGCAAGTCGCCCAGCGGCGACTTGCCTGCGCCCGTCGGCCCGACGAGCAGAATGGCTTTCGGTCTGCGCATGTCTTCCCTGTCTGGCACAGGCTCTCAAGCCCGTGCGCGTCTGCGACTCCATTCAAAGTTGGGCAGGACGCCCCGCCTTCAGGCTTTCAATCGCGGCGAACGCCACGCGCGTGGCGAGAATCGAGTCAGCGCACCCGCACGGCGACTCTCCCCGCCCGCGCACCGCCTCCAGGAACCGCGCGAGGTGGTCCTTGTGCCCCTTGTCCACGCCGGGCTGAAGCTCGAGCGCCACCAGCGGGTTGCCGGCCTTCATCGCCTTAAGCTCCGCGTGGCGCCGCTTCGCGTAGAAGTCGCGTATGCCGCCGCCGTCAGTCACCTCCGGCAGCGGGTCCTCCTTGAGCGCGAACGTGCGGCGCTGAGGCGCGCCCTCGATGCCGCCCGTGCGCACCTCAACGAAGTGGTCCATCACCACCGCCGCGCCCCCCGCGTAAAGCTCGAACAGCTCCTTGGGGTACCCGAACGTGCCGACGCCGGTCTGCAGGATGGTGGCGAGGCTGCCGTCCTCGAACGTGATGACTATCGTGAAGTTCGTGTGCCTGTGGCCGACGCACGTGACGCTGGCCGGCTGCTCGTCCACCAGCCAGCACGCGAGGTCCGTGAAGTGCGTCATCTCGAACAGGAGCGGCCCATGCTGCATCACGGCCTCGTCGAACACCCACGGCATCCAGCTCAGCAGGTCGTCGTTGACGCGGATGAGGGCGAACGCCTGGTCTTCCTCGGGCCAGTGCTCGCGGAGCATCGAGTTCCGGTCGAAACGCCACGGGCACGGAGCGGGCGCGCGGCGCTGTTTGAGGAACAGCTCGCGCGCGCAGAGCATCGCGGGGGCCGAGCGGCGGTTGTGCCCGACGCAGAACACGATGCCGGAGTCCGACACAATCCTGCGGACGTGCTCCATCTCCTCCAGCGTGTTCGCGATGGGCTTCTCGCAGTAGATGCCCTTCCCCGCCTTGGCGGCCGCTTCGATGACGGGCAGGCGCACGAGCTGCGTCGTGGCCAGGACGATTGCCGCCACCTCCGGGTCGCCGATGACTTCCCGGTAGTCGGCGCTCGCGCGCTCGGGCGCGAACTGCTCGCGCACTGCGGCGAGGGTCTTGGAGTCCGTGTCGCACGCCCACTTGAGCCGCACGCCATCGAGCTGCTTGAGGTGCGGAAGGTGCGTCCCGCGCGCCAGCGCCCCGCAGCCAATCACGCCAACGGCAAGCTCCTTCATCTATGACTCCTTGCCGGAATCAGAGAGCTTCCAGCAATACCCCAGTCCCGTCCCGCGCAGCGTCGTCAGGTCCGCCTTGCCGTCCTTCACCCTGAACAGCCCCGGGTGCAGGCCGCGCATCTCGCGCTCGGGGTCGAGCAGGAACTGCCGCGCATTCGCCTCCACGCCCATCATCGGAGAGATGCGCGCGGCGAATCCCGCCGAGTGCACCAGCGACATGCCGGGGTTAGTCAGGTCCTGCACAGAATACGGCATTCCCCACCGCCCGGCGAGTGCGACGTACAGCAGCGCGGAAGTGTGACCCTTGCAGACCTTGAGCGCCACGCCGGACCAGCCAAGTTCCCGCGCCAGGCGCAGGCCCTCGACGCTCGTGATGCCCTCGTCCGCCAGCACGGGCTTGCGCGCCGCCACCGCGCGCATGTCGAAGCGGTGGCACGCGATGTCTCGCTCCGTCGGCTGCTCCACGTAGAGCAGCGCGTCATAGGCGCGCGGATGCTTCTCCTTCAGCTTATCGAGGTACTCGACGACGGTCTCGGGCGATGGGCAGAGCTCATTCGCGTCGGTGCTGAGGTAGAACCGGTCCACGCCGCGGGCGCGCAACGCCTCTGCCGCAACATCCGCCACTGCGCCCGTGCGCGCAACGTCCCACTCAACGTCCGTCCCGCGCAGCTTGACCTTTAGGCAGAACACGCCGTCCCTGCGAATCCACTCCTCAAGGCTCACGGGGAGGCCGTCCTGCGGGTCGTCCGCCGTGACCTCGCCGTCGCGCAGCTTGTCAGCGCCGCCCACGAGGTGGAACACGGGCAGCGACGGCCGGAACGCGGGCGCGAGAAACGCGTCGGGCCTCAGCCCCTTGAGCTCCGCGCCGAGGTAGCGCGACAGGTCGTTGCGCCACAGCTCCGCGCCATAGCCCGCGTAGCTGTCAATGCCGTTCACGTTGCCGAACGCATCATGGATGGCCGCGTCAACGGGCGAGGCGCAGACCTGCACGGCAAGGACGGGCAGCGGGTCGCGCAGCGAGAACTGCTGCGTTACCTCGCGCGCGATGCGGGCGTAGTCATCCTTGCGCTCCATCACGATGTCAATGGGATGTCCGCGCGCGCCCTGGAAAACGGCGGCCACTTCCCCGCAGGCCGCGCGCATCGCGGCGTCGCGTTCCTGGTGCGTGTGCTGCTGGGTGGGATAGGCCCAGAGGTCGGACAGGAAGATCGCCCCGCGCCCCGTGGCCCTTGCGCCGCGCCCGGTCTCCACCTCCACGGTGGCCACGGCGTAGGTGATCTCGCTCACCGTGCCGCTGCCGAACTTGAGCGGCACGCGAAACCCCACGGGCTCGAACTCGAAGCGCACGGAGCGAACATGTACGTCAGTCAGCATGCCGCCTGAACGCGCCATGACTCAAACTCCGGAAAACGAACGGCAACGACAAACCGCACCACAGATTACACGAATATCACTGATAACGCCCTCTCCTATCGGTGTAATCCGTGGTCAAGCTTTCCGTCGTCTCCCCGGCGCCCGGTTGCCATCGTTCGCCTCCCTGCTGCGGGCCATGTAATCGTCCAGCAGTTCGAGCTTGAACTCGCGCACGACGTCCGCGAGCACGTAGCGGTCCGTAAGGTTCGTCACGAGCGCCGGTGCGATATTGGCCGGGATGTCAACGGCGACGTGGCCGCGAAGCTTCTTCGCAATCGCGTCCAGCTTCTCGCGGTTGTAGTCGAGGTGCGCCACGACGTAGTCGAGGTTGATGGTGGCGCGCGCCACCGTGTTGTAGCAGTCGGTGAGCGCGACCGGCCGGCCAAAGGGGTCGAGGATGCCGCTGCCCGGGATGTGAATGGCGCTGACGAAGTATGAGCGGCACTCGTAGGCCCACACTGCCTGCTCGAGTCCGCCGTGGTACATGCTGGCGAAGGTGAGCACCTGCGGGCGCAGCGCGCGGTATCGCTCGCGCAGGTCGCTGAAGTTCAGGTCGAAGCAGATGATGCCGCCCAGCCGGCCAGCGGGCGTGTCCACCACCACCGGCCCCGGGCCTGAGGTGATGCCGTCCTCGACCTCTCCGATGGTAACGTAGTATTTGTGGTAAGCGCCGAGCGCCTTGCCATCCGGCCCGATGAATGCGATGGAGTTGTAGACGTGCTTGCCCTCGCGCAACTTGACCGAGCCTGCGACGCAGCACTTCTCGCGCCGCGCGAACTCCCCGTAAAGCTTCAGAAACGGCCCCGGCTCGCGCACGGATTCTGCGTCCTCGCGAGTCTGCCCCGTGGCCGCCACGCCCTCGCCGAACACCACGAGGTCCAGGCCCCATCCTTCGAGTGAGGAAAGGACTGCGGCGGTCTCATCGAGCACAATCTTGCCGGCATCGCGCGCGCCGCGCTCGGCGCGCGTCTGGAAGAGCGGCGAGGCCACGTTCACAAGCCGCATCACTCATCTCCTTTCGGTCTTGACCACAGAGCTTGCCCGCCGTCGGCTGGCGGGCTTGCAGCGTTCGAAGTGCGCATCACATCGCTGCGCTTATTACACGGATTTCGCGGACAATGCAAGGGACGGCCGGCATGCGCCACAGATGAGCGCACGCGCCAGCGGCTTTTGGTTTCGAGTCTCGGATTTCATTCTGGGCCGCTGCCGGCCGACGGCCTTCACCTTGACTCAACAGACCGTTCTCGACTACTGTGGTACTGGCTGGAGAGGTGCCAGAGTGGTTGAATGGGGCGGTCTCGAAAACCGCTGTTCGCCTAGTGCGGACCGGGGGTTCGAATCCCCCCCTCTCCGCCATTCCTCCAACAAACTCCTGACGACGCACACCTGGCCGCACGGCAACGGCCACTCCCCTGCACGAAGGATGAGACGCTCAAGGAGCGATGAGATGACGAAACCGGCAAGGCAGCGTCCAGGCAGCCGCATGGGCGTGCGGCACGGCCGACCCGTCGTGCTCGACAACGGCCTGCCCGTTCCGCAGGCGGTGTACTGCGATTACATCATGCGGGGCGACTGGCAGGAGCGCGTCAGGGAGTTCGTCGAGAGCGGCGTGAAGGTGTTCCACATCCTGGAGCCGCACGGCGCCCAGGGGAACGGCCACGATTTCTTCGACAATGCCATGTGGGTGGGCGACGGCGTCTACCCGGCGGACGACCACGCCTACGAATACTCCCTCGACCGCCAGGCAGAGACCATCCTGGCGATGCAGCCGCAGGCGCGCTTCTACATCAAGCTCGGCATGTCGCCGCCCATCCGCTGGGCACAGAAGTACCCGGGCGAGATACAAACGGACGAGGACGGCAAGGTCTATCGCGAGGCGAGCTGGGCTTCGCGGCGGTACCTGCGGGACCTCGCACACTACGTCGGCCACTTCGTGCGGTTCTGCGAGGGCCGCCGCTGGGCCGAGCGCATCGCCGGCTACATGGCCTCCCCGTACGGCGAAGGCTGCTCGCAGATCGTCATCGCCGGGAAGATGTTCGATTGCTCCCGCGCCACCGACCGCGAGTTCCGGGCCTGGGTGTGCAAACGGTACGGGACCGTCGCCCGGCTGCGCCGCGCATGGGGCGACAGAGGCATCACGTTCGCCCGCGTGCGCGCGCCGCGCGACCGCCAGTGGCTGGCGAAGAGGGCGGCCGGGCCGGCCACCGTCGGGGGCAGGCCCGCCGCAGTATCGTCCCTGCCCACGAACTGCCAGAAAGAGGCCGTGGGGCTTTTCCACTGGATTGAGCCGCAGAACGCCGCGCGCGAGCGCGACTACTGCCTGTTCATGCGCGGCGTGTTCCAGGGCTGGATTCGCACGGTTATTCGCTCGGTCAAGGGCACCCTCCGCTCGCTCGGCAAGTCACACGTCCTGCTCTTCGACATCACCAAGCAGCCCATGTTCGGCTGGCAGATACAGTCCAACTTCGACGGCATGGGCGACGGCCAGAGCTACCCGAACATGCTGCTCCTGTCCGGGTCGTGGGACGTC
>Ga0315294_10004159_pt1 | contig 15782 bp, 12 predicted proteins | sample YL17G13_40_MG_FD_203626 | JGI IMG/M metagenome (GOLD analysis project Ga0315294, IMG submission 203626) | Sediment microbial communities from Yellowstone Lake, YNP, Wyoming, USA - YL17G13_40 | ecosystem: Environmental > Aquatic > Freshwater > Lake > Sediment | place: USA: Wyoming | collected... | reverse complement strand
GGCCGGCCAGCGCATCCGCATCCCCGGCCAGGGCGATGCCGGCGACCCGGGGGCGCCGCGCGGCGACCTGTACGTCGAGGTCGGCGTCGAGCCGCACCTTTTCTTCGAGCGGCACGGGCGCGACCTCCTCTGCCAGGTGCCCGTCAGTTTCGTTCTGGCGGCCCTGGGGGCCGAAGTCGAGGTCCCGACGCTCCAGGGCAAGGAGATGCTGTCGATCGCGCGCGGCACGCAGGGCGGCGACCTGTACCGCCTCAAGGGCAGGGGCCTGCCCGACCTCGACGGCTACCGCCAGGGCGACCTGCTGGTGCAGGTGGTCGTGGAGATCCCGAAGAAACTCTCGCGCCGCCAGGAAGAACTCCTCAGGGAATTCGCCGCGTCCGCACACAAGGGCGTGTTGCCGCAACGCGAAAGTTTCCTCGAAAAACTGGCTGACTATCTGCGCCGCGGTGGCGCGGAGGGCGACAAGAAATCATGAAACCGCACGACGCTCACAGGCCGCATCGCGACAAGGCCGCCGACCCCGGCGCCGCCCGCCCAGCAGGATGGCGGGCCGAGGCCGCCCCCCACGGCGGCCAGCCCGCCGGGACGCCGGAGCCTGCGGCCACACCTCCGGCCGAAGCGGCCCCCGGCGCAGCGCAGCCCGCACCGCAGGACCTCCTGGCCGCCAAGACCAGGGAGTGCGAGGCACTCCTCGACCAACTCAAGCGCCTGGCGGCCGAGTTCTCCAACTACCAGAAACGCATGGAGCACAACCTCCAGGAACGGCAGCGCATGGCCATTTGCGGCCTCGTGCTGGACCTCCTGCCCGTCCTGGACAACTTCGAGCGGGCGCTGGCCCACGCACAGGCCGACGCCGGCGCCCAGGCCCTCAGGACAGGCGTCCAGGCCGTGTACGACCAGTTCGCGGCCGCCCTCCGGAAGCACGGCGTCACGCCGTTCGAGGCGCAGGGGCAGGCCTTCGACCCCGAGCACCATGAGGCGGTGACGGTGGTGCCGAGCGAGGAAGTCCCGCAGGGCACGGTGGCCGAGGTGATGCAGACGGGCTACAGGCTGCACGGCCAGTTGATTAGGCCCAGCCGCGTCGCTGTGTCGGGCGGCCCGCCGAAGCCGGACGCCGAGAACGTTTAGCGAGGACAAATCATGCCGACGTACGAGTACCGCTGTGATGCCTGCGGGCACGAGTTCGAACGGTTCCAGCCCATGACGGCGGCGCGCATCCGCACGTGTCCGGCCTGCCACAAGCGGCGGGCGCAGCGGCTCATGGGGACGGGCGGCGCCCTGATCTTCAAAGGATCGGGCTTCTACGCGACCGACTACCGCAGTTCCTCCTACAAGGAGGGCGCGAAGAAGGATGCGCCGGCGACGGCCAAGGAACCTGCGGCCGCCTCGCCGTGCGAGGGCTGCGCGAAAGAGCCGAAATCGTGCCCGAAGAAGAAGGCAAAGTAAAGCCGCACGCCGCCGAAAAGTGCCGCTACTGCGGCCGGCGTCTCGACCCGGCCGACCCGCAGCACAAGCGGTTCTTGCCGTTCTGCTGCGAGCGGTGCAAGATGGCGGAACTGGGCCTCTGGTTCCAGGACCGATACCGCATCAGCCGCGCCCCCGGCGAAGTGGCCGACGATGCCGCCGCCCCGCCACCCAAGCGCCCGCCGGGCCGCCGCCAAGCGAATAGTTCTTGACTCCGCCCCCGGCGCCGCCGAATATGGGGACTTCAGGGGTGGCCTTCGCCGCGAAGTACAATAGCGGTGTGGCACGGTCGCCTGGGCGACCGTGGGTACGGGCGGCGCGAGGCAGGACGGTCGCCGCGGCGACCGTGCCACATCCGCAGATGGGGAGTGAGTGCGCGGGCCGCGCGCGGCGCGGCGGGCGGCGCCGGTAGTCTTCCTCGGAAGTCCCCGAAGTAAGGAGAACGCCATGGCCGACGAAATGAGAGAACTTCAGGGCATCGACTGGCGCCGCACGTTCGCTTTTCTGGAGATCCTGCGGTCGTTTCGCCTGGCGGCCAACCCCGCGAAGGTCGCCCTCTGTTTCCTCGGGCTGGCGGCCAGCGTGGGCGTGGGCGTCCTGGTGGACCAGATTCCCGGCATCGGGCAGACCAACGTGCGGGTGGCCGCCGTTAACCCCATCGCGTACCGTCTGGCCGCCCTCGGGATGGACGCGGGCAGCCGCACGAGTTTCTACGACAACGTTCACTACCTTCTCACGAAGGCGCTCTGGGGCCAATGGGCGATTCCGTACGTGGACGGCAAGACGTGGGCCGATTTCTCGGCCTTCGTGGCGGCGCCCGTGACCGCGGCGTGGGACGCCGTCGATCTGGCCGTCGCGTACTGGCAGCAGGCCCGGTGGTTCGCGCTCGTGACCACGGTGCTGATGCTGGCCATCTGGGCCTTCATCGGCGGGGCCGTGACGCGGATGACGGCGGTCCGCGTCGCCCGCGAGGAAAGCGTGCCGCTGAAGCAGGCCCTGCGGTTCTCCGCCGTCCGGTGGCCCAGCACGGCCACGTGCGTGCTCATTCCGTTCGGGGTCCTGGTGCTGGTGGGGCTTGTGGCGTACGTGCCGGCGGGCGCGGTGCTGGCGATCCCGTACGTGGGCGAGATCATCCTGGGCCTGGCGCTGCCGCTGTCGCTGGCGATGGGCCTCCTCTGCGCGCTGGTGTTCGTGGGCGGCATGTTCAGCATCGGCCTCCAGTGGCCGACCATCGCGGCCGAGGGGGCGGACTCGTTCGACGCCATCAGCCGCAGCATCTCCTACATCTCCAGCCGCCCGTGGCGGTACATCTTCTATACCCTGTTTGCCACCGTGTATGGATGCCTGACGTTCATCTTCGTCAAGTTCCTGACGTTCCTGACCCTGCGCATCACGCACACGGGCATCTCCCTGTTCTGGTCCGCGTTCACCCTGGGCAAGGGCGGTCCGGACAACAAACTGGCCCGCCTCTGGGACGGCCCGACGCTGGCCGACCCGTGGCGGATCTCCAGCGGCGCGGAGCAGTTCTGCCTCGAGCCGGCGGCCCAGCACCTCTTTGAGTTCTGGATCTGGATTGTCATGGGCATGATGGCGGCCTTCCTCATCAGTTTCTTCTTCACCTCGCAGACGGTTGCCTACTTCCTCCTGCGGAAGATCGTGGACGGGACCGACATCGAGGAAGTGTACCTGGAGGAGTCTGAAGAAGAGGAACTGCCGCTGGAGCACAAGGCCGACAGCCCGGAGATCGCCAAGGTCGATGGCGCTCGGCCGAAGCCGGAGGAGAAGCCGCCCAAGGCGCCGCCGAAGGCGTGACGACGCTGCGTACTACCCCGCCGCTCCCGCGGCGGGCTCGAAATAATCGCCGATCACACCCGCTCGAAGGGTTCGTACAGCCGCTGGTACTCGTCCTGGGCGTAGCGGTCGGTCATGCCGGCGATGTAATCGCAGATGGCCCGCGGGAGGCCTTCGGTCCCGGCCTGGGCATGGTACTTCGGCGGCAACTGGTCGGGATTGGTCCGGTAGGCCTCGAAAATGAGGGTGATGAATCGCTTGGCCTTGGTCATCATCCGGGCCACGCGGTAGTGGCGGTAGACGCGGCCCAGGAGGAACGTTTCCAGTTCATCGACCTTCGGGGCGAGGCCCGCCGACAGGCCGATGAGCCGCTGTGGGGCGACCCGGACCTCGTCGAGGCTCGCCACGCCGGATTCCTGGATGGCCTGGTGGCCGGCCGCGATGGCGTCGGTGGCCATGAGGTCGATGAGCAGTTTGGCGATGCGGCGGATGCGCTGGTCGTCGGTCAGGTCCGAGAGGTTCCCCGCGAAGTCGGCGGCCGCCTGCTGGAAGATGGACAGGTGCGCCAGGTCCGCCGCCGTCACGATGCCCATGGCCAGGGCGTCGTCGAGGTCATGGCTGTCGTAGGCGATGGAATCGGCGAGTTCGACGACCTGGCCCTCCAGGGGCGGCTGGCCCGCCTCGAACCCTTCCACCTTCGGCCGGTCGTGCCGCGTGGCGTGCTTGGCCACGCACTCGCGGATTTCGTAGGTCAGGTTCAGGCCCCGGAACTGCGGGTACGGGTGCTCCAGGTAATCGATGATGCGGATGCCGTGGCGGTTGTGCTCGAAGCCGCCGTGGTCGCGCATGAGTTCGGCCAGGGCCTCCTCGCCCGAGTGCCCGAAGGGCGTGTGGCCGAGGTCGTGGGCCAGCGCCACGGCCTCCGTCAGGTCCTCGTTCAGGTTGAGCGCCCGGGCCAGGGTCCGGGCGATCTGGGCCACCTCCAGGGTGTGCGTGAGGCGCGTGCGGAAGAAGTCGCCCTCGTGCGTCAGGAAGACCTGCGTCTTGTACTCCAGTCGGCGGAACGCCGTGGAGTAAACCACGCGGTCGCGGTCCCGCTGGTACGCCGTCCGGTACGTGTGCTCCGGCTCGGGGTGCGCCCGGCCGCGCGTCTCGGCGCTCTTGGCGGCGTAGGGGGCCAGTTCCCGGAGTTCGCGGGCCTCAAAGTCGCTGCGGGTGAGCATGAGCAGTTTCCGAGCATTCCTTTGACCGCCGAGAGCGCAGAGAACGCGGAGAAGAAACCCATTCACGAGGGCATGGCAACAGCAGCGCCCTCTTTGGGGTTTGCCTTCCTCAGTTTACCGTCCGTCTTTTCCTCTGCGTTCTCCGCGTTCTCCGCGGTGAATCGGATTTCACGTGGCCGCCTGGCCGGCGTCCGTCAGGGCCGACCGCAGGCGGTCGTACAGGTCTTCCAGCGACTGCGGGATGACCTTCGTATCGGCCAGGACCGGCATGAAGTTCGTGTCGCCGTTCCAGCGCGGAACCACGTGCAGGTGCAGGTGCTCCGGCAGGCCTGCCCCGGCCGTGCGCCCGAAGTTGAAGCCGATGTTGAACCCATCCGGCCTCATCATGCCGCGGCACGCGCCCATCACGTCGCGCGCCACCTGCATCAGGGCCAGCATCTCCTCGTCCGCCAGGTCCTCCAGGTTGGCCTTGTGCGATGACGGGACGACCAGCGTGTGCCCGTTGTTGTACGGGAATCGGTTGAGCACCGCAAAGGCGTGCGGCCGTCGGATGAGGACCAGGGCCTGGCGGTCGTCCTTGGCGTCCCTGGCTGCGCACAGGAAGCAGCCATCGTGGTCGCCTAGGCGACCGATGCCGTCGATGTAGGCCATTCTCCAGGGCGCCCAGAGCCGTTCCATGGCTGCTCCTTGTCACCGGCCGCAGGTGGCGCACGAGCCCCCGTGGCACGTGGCGCACCCGGCGCCTCCGCCGCCTCCGCCGCCCTTGCCGCGGCTGGTGCCGCTCATGGCAAAGGTCGAGAACCGCTTGCGGACGCGGGGGCTCCGGCACTTGGGGCACTTGGGGCGGCGGCGGTCCTGACTGGAACGGATGAGTTCCTCGAACTGCTTGCCGCACGCCTCGCACTGGAATTCATACAGCGGCACGGCTCGCGCCCCTTGGTATTGCCCGCCCGCGACATTCTAGTCCTTTTTCCCGCCGGCCTCAAGGAAAGAACGCGCGACAGGAAAGAACACGGGGAAAGAAGACGCGGGTCGGAGTTTACCCGCCTCTGGCGGGTACCCGCCGCAAGCCCACGTAGGGTGCCCGCCCCGGCGGGCACCTTGCCCCGCTTGCACCCGCGCCGTCCGTGTGAATAATCCGCGTGCGTGCGGAGCACGCACCCTACATTCTGATCCGCGCCGCCGGCGCTACGGCGTTGCCCCTTCCGGCCTATTCGCCCGACCTGAATCCCATCGAGAAGATGTGGTCCAAGGTCAAGGAGTTCCTCCGAGGGGCAAAGGCTCGGACGTTCGACACCTTATTGAACGCCATCGCCGCCGCTCTCAAGACCATCACGGCCCAGGACGCACAAGGCTGGTTCCAATCATGTGGATATGCGACATCTCATTCGTGAAATGCTCTAGTAGGTCTGTACGTTGCCACACTTTTCACATTTCCACCATCGAGGGCCGCCCTGTAACAGGAGGTTCGAGATTATGGCAACGTTCAATTCCTGGCTTGCGGACGCTTCCAAGGATCCCGGGGTTCCCGAACGGACTAGGTCGGGAGTGGCTTTGTTGTCTTGGGAATTCGATCCACTGCCCAGATTCGTACCAAAGCTGAACAGCATGGTAACAGCAAACCATGGGACTACGAGCGCGTTCTTGCCAAGTGCGTATACAGTATGACACTGCTCACACCGAATCCTTACCCCCAACAAACGTACATGCAGTTTCTTAATCCAATTCATCTTTATGGCCCCTCTCCTTTATCGGTCAATTCCGGGCTAACAATGTTTAGACGGACCCGCATAAGATGCGCAAGTCTGGCTTCCTGTCGGTATAACACGCCGTGGATCCATCCGCCAGGGCTGCGATAATCCCTTTGGCCTCAGTCCATTGCGTGCCACGCCATGATTTATCATGGCGTCGTATGCGGGTCAACATAAAAGCCGCTGCGACGGGCGCGGCGGGGCGGCCGTATTTCGTGGCAGCCCTGAAAGGGCGCCAGAGAATAGCCCACGGTGTGATCCGTGGGCAGGCGGGCGATGTGCTTCACGCTCGGTTCTTGTTTGAAGCCCCGCCAGGGGCGAATTGAACTCTAGCCCCGGCCGCAAGTCGGAGCGCAGCGCAGACCTCGCCTTGGCGGGGCCGGGGTGCACGGACGCAGCCCATCACCTCTTTTCCCTTTGGGTAGCCCCGGAGGGGCGATTGAACGCGGCTCAGTCGCCCCTGGCGGGGCTCCAGAAACAGGAAACCGGTCATGCACGCTGTTCCCCGGGCTCGCGCCCGGGGCTAGAGATCAGTATGCCCCTCCGGGGCGAGTAAGATAAGATCATGGTCCCGTTCATGCAAAATGTTGTACAAGCCCCGGTCCACACGCCGCTGGCGCGGCGCAAAGGCGGCTGAAGCCGCCTCAGAGCAACACGGCGAGGGGGGCGCCGTCTCGACCTCGCCGAATCCCGACTCCCGAACCCCGATTTCCGGCCATCGGCCGCCGCCTGCCGTTTTGGCAGTTTCCTTGTCCCTCGGCTCTCGGCCCCCGGGTCCCGACCGCCTCCGGCGGAGGGGTTTGGATTTTTGCGTTTCAATCCGCAATCCGCACTCCGCACTCCGCAATGCTTTTCCCCGTCCCTCCGGCCTGTTTGTTGCCGCTGCAAATGACCAATGACAAATGACGAATGACGGTCGTTCCGGACTCCGCACTCCGCACTCCGCACTCCGCACTCGTAACTCCTGTTCCCGCCTTACTTTACGGCCACGGGTGTCCCCAGGTTTCCGGTTTCCCGTCCCCCGTCCCCCGTTCCCCGCTTTTGGGAGTTATCCACAACGGCGTATGGCCATCCGTCCATGTCACAAACCATCAAATTCGGGTCAAAATCGATCAAAAAGGCGACGTTTTCCGTCAAAAAGGGATCAAAAAGGCGCGCATTTCGTCATGCCCATCTTAACATTTGGGGGGGTCACCCCCTCTGGCGCTAGCGCCAGGGCCGATTTGACCCTCCGGAAGGGTCTTTTGGGGGTGGTTCAGGGGTCAAAAATGGCGTGTGGAAAAGTTATCCACAAAATGTGGAAAACCGGGATTCGGGGTTCGGGGGTTGAGATAGGGCAAGCGCGAATCGGCAAAGGCCGGGTGGCGTTGTAGGAATAGAAGCGCTATGGTATAGTGCGCAAGCGCACCAGGGCAGGAGTCTGGCGTTGGGCCGCTCGCTTCAACCGTTCCACATCATGGCGAAGCCGGTGTGCGGCACGTGCAACCTCCAGTGCCGGTACTGTTACTACATCATGAAGCCGCGGGAACTGTACCCGGACGTCCAGAAGTTCCAGATGACCGAGGACACGCTGGCCCTGTACACGCGCCAGTACCTGGAGGCGATGCCCCTCAAGTGCGAGTTCGGCTGGCAGGGGGGCGAGCCGCTCCTGGCGGGCAAGGCGTTCTACCGGAAGGCCGTCCAGTTGCAGAAGGAGTTCGGCCGCCCGGGCCAGGTGGTCACCAACGGCCTCCAGACCAACGCGACGCTGCTGGACGAGGAGTGGTGCGACTTCTTCCGCGAGCAGAAGTTCCTCATCGGCATCAGCCTCGACGGCCCGGCCCAGGTGCACGATGTCCATCGCCGCGACAAGGCCGGCAATCCCACGTGGCACCGGGCGTGGGCGGGCCTGGAACTGGCCGCCCGAAAGGGCGTGGAATTCAACGTCCTGGTGACCCTCAACAGCGCCAACGCGCCGCAGGCGGGCAACATCTACCGCTACTTCGTCAACCGCGGCGTCAAGTACCTCCAGTTCATCCAGATCCTGGAGCGGCGGCCCGGAACGGATGAGCCGGCGGACTTCTCGTGCACGCCGCAGCAACTCGGGCGGTGGATGCTCGACGTCTTCGAGCAGTGGGCCGCCCGCGACGTGGGCCGCGTGTCGGTCCGGTTCATCGACGATGCGCTGCACCTGCTGCTGTACGGCCGGGCGTCGACGTGCGTGCACTCCGAGCGGTGCGCATCGGCCTTTGTCCTGGAATGGAACGGCGACCTGTACGCGTGCGACCACTTCGTGTACCAGGAGTGGCGGCTGGGGAACATCCACGAGACGCCGCTGGCTCTGCTGGCGACGAGCGACCGCGCCGAGGAGTTCGCAGCCCTGAAGACCGACCTGCCGGCCGCCTGCCGCCAGTGCGAGTTCCTCCCGATGTGCCGGGGCGGATGCCCCAAGCATCACCGGCCCATCGGCCGCGACCCCGCCAGGTTCAACCACTTCTGCGAAGGGTACAAGATGTTTTTCTCCCGGGCGATGCCTGAGTTGCGGCGGATCGCCGGCTACGTGAAGCGGGGCGAACTGCCGCCCACCCCCGGCGACGCCGCGGCCAGGCAGGCCCAGGCGCCGGGCGCGGCCCCGCCCGGCCGCAACGACCCGTGCCCGTGCGGCTCCGGCCGCAAGTTCAAGGCGTGCTGTGGACGCAAGTAGGTCCCGGCGAGGGTGCGCGATAAGCAAACACTCGCGCGGTGGGCAGTCCTGCCCACCGCGCGGCGGGCAAGACTGCCCGCCGCGCGAGCACTACTCGCGATTTCAATGGTGACGGACCAGTAGGTTCCGGCGGCACCCCGCAGACAGGCGCCCCGTCGGCGTGCGGGATTGCGTTGTTTCGCCGGCGCTCGGGCGGGTACAATGCCCCCCAATGTCCAGAAAGCGCATCGTCATCGTCGAGGATGAGCGCGACATGGCCGACCTCGTGGCCAAGCGCCTGGAGCGCGAGGGCTACCACGTCGAGGCGGCCTACGACGGCCTGGCGGGCCTGGAACTCATCCGCGCCCAGCCCCCGGACCTGGCCATCGTCGACATCATGCTTCCCCGGCTCTCCGGGACCGACCTGGTGAGCCAGATGCGCCAGGACCCCCGCACCGCCGGCGTCCCCGTCATCATGATGACCGCCAAGGGGACCGAGAGCGACATCGTGGGCGGCCTGCGCCTGGGCGCCGACGACTACGTGACCAAGCCGTTCAGCCTGTCGGTCATGGTGGCCCGCGTGGGGGCCGTCCTGCGGCGAACCGCCGCCGCGGCGCCCGCCGCAGGCACGATCCGCGCCGGCCCCATCGCAATCGACGCCAACCGCCACCTCGTGGAGGTCAACGGCAAGGCCGTCGCGCTGACGCTGACCGAGTTCCGGCTGCTGGTGGCCCTGGCGGCCGCCAGGGGGCGGGTCCTTACGCGGAGCCAGTTGATCGACCACGCCATGGGCGTTAACGTCATCGTCACGGACCGCACCATCGACGTCCACATGACCTCGCTGCGCCGGAAACTGGGCGGGGCCCGCTCCGCCGTCCGGACGGTCCGCGGCGTCGGCTACAGGCTGTCCTTGGAAGAAGATAGCCATGCCCGTGCATCGCAGTAGCCTGTTTCTGAAGTTGTTCACGGCCAACCTGCTGCTGGTGTGCCTTGTGTTCGGGGCGGCCGGGGTGGCGTCCTACTATTCGCTCAACGCGCAGCACGTGCGCGAAATGGCCGCCTGGCAGGACCGGGTGGCCGGCATTGCCCGGCTGAGCGTGGAGCACCTGTGGCCGTTGCCGGAGTCCGAGATGGCGCGGGCCTGCAAGGAGTTCGCCACCGCGGCGCCCGCCGAGGCTCGCGGGGGCGCCGAGGGGCAACCCGGCGGCCTTCCGACCCGCCTGACGGTCATCGCCGCCGACGGCCGCGTGCTCGGCGACAGCCTCAGCGATCCCGCCGGCATGGAGAACCACAAGACCCCCGACCGCCCGGAGGTGCTCGAGGCCCTCAACGGCCGCACGGGCGTCGGCGTCCGCCGGAGCGAAACCCTGGCCGTCGAGTACCGTTACGTGGCCGTGCCTGTCCGCCACGAGGGCCGCGTGGTGGGGGCCGTCCGCGTGGCCACGCCGGTGGTGGCCATCGCCGAGAGCCAGGCCGTCATGCGCGATGTGCTCATCGGGACGGTCATCATGGCCATCGTGGCGTTCGCCCTGCTGGGGCTCCTCCTGAACTGGGTCTGGTACGCCCCGCTGCAGCGTATCGCCATGGCGGCCAGGCGGATTGCCTCCGGCGACCTGGCCCATCGCGTCCGCATGCCTGGGTCGAGGGAACTGGCGCAACTGGCGCTGGCCATCAACGACATGCGCGACGGCCTCGCCCGCCAGATCGGCACCATCACGGCCCAGCGTGAGAACCTGCGGCAGATCGTGGCCCACCTGAAGGAAGGGGTCATCGCCGTCGACCGCGACGGGTGCATCGTGGTGATGAACGACGCGGCCGTGGGCCTCCTGGCCCCCGACCTGCCGGGCGTCGTCGGCCGGCGCCTGGATGCGGTCGTCCGCCATGCGGCCATCGTGGACGCCTACAACGGGGCCGTGTCGGGCGGCGAGGCCGTCCGGCGGGAGGTCGAGGTCAGCGTCAAGGGCGAGCCCCGCCACCTGGACCTTCATGCGTCGCCGATGTCGGCCCCCGCGGGCGAGGGCGCGGCCGGCCTCATCGTCGTCCGCGACGTGACGGACCTCGTCCGCGCGGCCGCCACGAAGGCCGAGTTCGTCGCCAACGCTTCCCACGAATTGCGGACGCCCCTGGCCACCCTGCGCGCCGCGGTCGATTCGCTGGCCGCCGACGCCGGAGACCCGGACCACGTGGCCGGCGTGGCGGCGATCCTCGACCGGCATGTCCGGCGCCTGGAAGGCCTGACCGAGGACCTCCTGGACCTGCACTCGGTCGAAGGCGCGGGGCGCCGGCCGGCGCTGGAGCCGATCTCGGCGGGGTCGATTGCGGACTGGATACGGTCGCAGTTTGCCGAGCGCGCGGCCGGGCGGGGCCTGGCGCTCGAGGCGGCCGCCGGAGCCCCCGACGACACGTTTGCCTCCGACCGCCACGTGCTGGAACTCATTCTTCGGAACCTCATCGACAACGCCATCAAGTTCACGCCCGCGGGCGGGCGGGTGGCGTGCGACATCCGGCGCGACGCCGGACGCATGCGCCTGCGCGTCGCCGATACCGGCGTGGGCATCCGGCCGGAGGACCGGCCCCATCTTTTCGAGCGGTTCTTCCAGGCCGACGCCTCGCGCACGGGCGGCGCCGCACGGGGCAGCGGCCTGGGCCTGGCCATCGTCAAGCACGCCTGCGAGCGCCTCGGCGCCACGGTCTCCATCGAGAGCGAACCCGGCCGCGGCACCACGGCCATCGTCCTGGTGCCCGATGGCCCGCAGAAGGACCGGCCGTAAAGAAAAACAATATTCTTGCACCTGGCGGGCCGATAGTCGTATAAAGAAGTGCGTGCTGCGGTAACGGTGCAGGCATTTCTGAGCCACGGTAAGGAGATCTGCAAATGAAAAGGATCTCGTTCCTGGTTGTGGCGGCCGTTTGCCTTCTGGTCGGGTTGACGGTTCAGTCCGCGACGAGACCCACAGGCGCCATCAAGGTGCCCGCATACCTGGTGCTGGACCTGAAGATTGACAACAGGCCCGTGACGGTGCCGAGCGGACGAGAGATCACGATGCCGGCGGCCACGTACACGCCCGCGTGCATTACGGCGCAGGCCGCGGCCCCCGGTAAGAGCAAGCCCGAAATCTGGTCCATCAAGTGCACCGGGCCTTTCGGCCAGGTGGCCAGCATCGAGGTCCAAGCGGGGGCCACCAGCACGATTGACGCAGGGCCGCCCTTTACCCTGAAACCCATCATCTACGCGGCCACGAACACGCCGCAGGGCAAGGTCATCACGATTGGCTTTGCCATCATCGGCAAGGCCGGCGAGCAGTACGCTGCCAACACGCTGAAGAAGGGCATGTCCAGCGTGCCCCCGCCGCAGTTCCAGATCCTGGATGAGAAGGGTAAAGTTCTAACGCAGGGCGCCTTCGAGTATGGCTGAGGCGGCAGTTGCCGGTACTCGTGGCGAGTACCTACCGGTTATAGCGGGAAGTTCCAGGTGAAGGTTATGTTCAATATGGGGCCGCTGGAGTCGAAGGCCGAGGAGGCCTCGGGCAGCCTCTAAGCAGTAATACATGATCGCACGCAATGGCGGGAGAGGACACAAACGTCCTCTCCTGCCTTTTTCCAGGGCCTACGCCTGGCGGCAGGCCAGCAGGGCGGCGCCCACCGCCCCGGTCATCTGCGGGTCCGGCGCGACCCGCACGGGTGTCTTCAGTGCGGCGGCCAGCGCATCGGCCATCCCGGGGATCATGGCCACCCCGCCCGTGAAGATGACGGGTGGGCTGGCCCCGCGGCCGACCATGGCCGCCACGCGCGAAGCGATCGAGGCCTGGACGCCGGCCACGATGTCCGCCGGACGCACGCCCGACGCCAGCAGCCCGATGATCTCGGTCTCCGCGAACACCACGCACATGCTGCTGATGGGGGCCGGGGACCTGGCCTTGTGCGCCAGGTGGTCCAGGTCGCCGAGCCCTACGCCCAGGCGCGACGCCACCACTTCAAGGAATCGCCCGGTCCCGGCGGCGCAGCGGTCGTTCATGGCAAAGTCGCGGACGCTCCCATCCGGCCCGAGCCGCAGGAGTTTGCTGTCCTGCCCGCCGATCTCGATGACGGTGGCCGCGTCTCGTACGGCGTGGCGCACGCCGGCGGCGTGGCAGGTGATCTCGGTGACCGTTGTGTCGGCGAAGGTGATGGCGTTACGGGTGTACCCGGTGGCCACGGTTCGGCGGAGTTGCCGGCGCTTGAGGCCCGCCTTCGCGAGCAATCGCTTGAGGAGTTCGTGGGCCAGGCGGTCGTGGTGCACGCCCTGGTCGCGGACGCCGGCGGCCACGGTCTTGCACGTGCCGCATTCCAGGAGCACGATCTTGATGGCCCGTGAGCCGCCGTCGATTCCGGCGCAGATCATCGCTTTCTCCGTTCGAGCACCGTCTCAACGAGTGCTTCCAGCCGGGTCTTGAGGGTCGGCCACAGGGGGTCGGCCACCGGAGGCACTTCCAGTTCTACGACCGGCAGGCCGAGTTCGTCGCGGACAATGCCGCCGATGACCGTCCCCTCCAGCGCGCAGTGGCTGGCGCCGGGGATGCGCGAGACCACGACGCCCTCGGCGCCCAGCGCGCGGGCGTCGCGCACGACGCGTGCGGCCCGGTCGGCCGACGGGCCCACCATCGGGTCCGCCAGGGCCATCCGGGCCAGCGCTTCCATCGGGGGCACGTCCTGCGGAATCGCGTCGAGCGCGTGGCAGAACAGGTACTCCGTGCCGCAGAGCCGCGCGCCGCAATCCTCCAGAAGGTTCATCACCCGCAGGTCCGCCACGGGGTTGACCCAGAACAGCCGCGCGGCGCCCGCGGGCAGAACCCCAACGTGCTCATCCGCGCGGCGGCGGACCTCGTCCAGGAGTTCCGTGAGGACCGCGACGGATTCGGCGCGGTCCGAGCAGAAGTGGATGGCCAGCATCTCGGCGATGAGCATCTCGAGGGCCGGCATCGGGCACGGGTCGGCCGTGTAGGCCAGCCGGCGCAAGTCGCCGAGAATGGCCCGGACGCGGTTGGCCTCGCGGATGCCCGCCGCCAGTTCCTCATCTGCCAGCGGCGACCCCGCCAGTTCCGAGAGGGCTGCGCGCACGCGCTCCAGTTCCGAGCGCACGAGCGCCACTTGCGACTCGGGCGCCCGGAACCCTCCGGGCAGCGTCACGGCGGGTTCACCCGGGTCCGGCTGCCGGCGGCTGGGCATCTCCCACCAGAGGATGGGGTATCCGAGCGACTCCAGCCGCTGGGCAATGGCCGAGAAATCATCGCACGTGGCGCCCACGCTGCACGTCAGCAGGTCCGGCAGGGGGAAGTGGGCCCGGTTGACGAAGGCGCCCGCCATCGCGCGGACGGGGCACATCGCGTCGCCCAGCCCGAGCGACTGGGCGATGCCGAACAGCCCTTCGCTCAATTCCATGACGCAGGGCGTCCACCAGGCGCCGTCGGGGTAGAACGCCACCAGGTTCGGCAGCGCGTACGCCATGACCGGGACGGTGCCCAGGTCCTTCATCGTTCCGACGATTTTCCTGCCGGCCGCGCGGGCCTCGTGCAGGCGGTCTTCCTCGGTCAGGAGGAAGTTCCAGAGGCGCAGGGCCGCGGCCGAGTCGTCGTACAGGAGTTTCAGCAGGCGGCGGTCGCCGTCCGCGACGTGCCGCTCCAGCGGCCCGGCGTAGGCCGGCATGGGAACACCCGCGGCCTGCCGCCTGCGGCACAGGCGGTCGAGTTGCTCCATCGTCAGCCGCTTCGGGGAACCGCTCATTTCAGCACTTCCATAAATGCCTGGATGCGGCCGGCGCTGCGGGCCAGGCCGCCCGGGTCGCCGGAAACGTCCAGGTCCAGGACGGGCAGGCCCGTCGTTTCGCGCAGGCGAGCCGCGGACGCCGCCCACATGTCGCACCAGACGTATCGCCAGACGATGATGCCGCGCGCGGCGCTCGCCGCCCGTTCGCGATTCAACCACTCGTACAGCGCGGTATCGGGGCGGCGGAAGGCGTCGGGAATCGTCCCGAAGTACGCATCCACGAGTTCCATAAGGGGGTCGTCGCGGAGGCGCCGCCGGTCCACCGGTGCGGGCAGCGTCCGGGCGCCGCTCTCCGTGCCGTCGAGGACCACCACGCCCCCCGCCTTCTCGAGGGTGTCGAACAGGCAGGTGTCGCCGCGCATCAGGGGTCCGCCCACGAGCGCCACCGGCGTGCCGCGCGGCAGGTCGGGCGCGGCGGGCCCGTGGGCGTCGGGTGGCTCGCCGAGGTCAAAACGGGCGATGGCCTCGCTGGCCTGCCGGGCGCTCAAGGTGCCCAGGGCGCCGCGAAGAGCCGCGCGGCGGGCATCGTACGCCTCCAGGGTCTCGGCCAGGCGCGCGGGTGACGGCGCCTCCCCGCCGAGGTGGACCAGGAACCGCCCCAGGCGCCGGAGTTCGTCGCGGTACAGCCGCGCGGCCGCCGGCGTCTGCCACGTGGCGGGAACGTTCATCAGGAAGACCGGCGGGCCGCCGCCCCGGCCGGCCCACTCCGCGGCCCGTCGCATCTGGTCGCAGGTCGTGGCGAAGACGGCCGCGCCGGCGGCGGGCGCCGATAGGACCTCGCCCATGAAGGCCCGCGCGTACGGGCACACGCCCATGAGCGGGCCGGCGGAGGGCGAGGCCGCCGCAGGGTCCGGCCGGATGCGCCTCGGCCGCAGCGCGTGCGCAGCGATCCATTCCGCGGGAACAAAGGGCGAACTGTAAACGACGGTCTTCACGCGACCGGCCCGCCCCCTGTTCACTTTGCCTTGCGGGCCACGAAGAGGCCCTGCGCGATCTTGCCCGCGTGGGCCAGACCCTGCATGAACTGCATCTCGGCCGCCATGGCGCCCATCAGGTTCGTGTCGAACCCGATGATCTTCAGGGCGTCGT
>Ga0315294_10004157_pt1 | contig 15785 bp, 22 predicted proteins | sample YL17G13_40_MG_FD_203626 | JGI IMG/M metagenome (GOLD analysis project Ga0315294, IMG submission 203626) | Sediment microbial communities from Yellowstone Lake, YNP, Wyoming, USA - YL17G13_40 | ecosystem: Environmental > Aquatic > Freshwater > Lake > Sediment | place: USA: Wyoming | collected... | reverse complement strand
ATTTTTCCATAGCATCTGTTCTGGTGTCTCCGGATTTTGTGGTGTCGGGGTTACTTTAATTTGAGCACCATCTACACTCTGGGGAGAGCGCTTTACGGTGCTGACTTCGACATTCTTTCGCTCAAGATACTGGGCTACAATCGAGCCAAGTTTTTCTATCCAGGATGAGGGCTCCTCTTCAGTCCCTCCCCGGTCTAAAGTTTTGGCAAGCTCGATGCCTTCAAGTAACCCTTCAAACTTTTTATCCCCGGATGCAACCAGCATCTTGATCAGCTCATTATTAGTACCGCCATTGTTCCCCTTGTCCAGAAGCAGCTTGGCAGTTACCAGCTCCTGCACAAAATCGGGAGTGAAAACCGTGTTGCCTTTGGGCTTATTAATTTCTTCCCGGAGTGCCCGGATCTCTGCGCGTAGATCTTCGTGCGGAGAAAACTTATCCTGATTATCCTGTGACGTAACTTTAGGCACTCCAGCAACTGTAACAGTTTTCGCACCGAGCAAGGCTGCTTTGCCGCCGCCGGCTTTTTGCTTGACGATCCGGTAAACCCCACCGCCGTACAGGGATTTGAGATCCTCAAAAGTAAAAGGCGAAGAATGCAGACCCAGGTATCCCTCGATCCCCTCACCCTTGGGCCTGATCCGCTCGACCCGGTATTCGATCGCCTCTTCATCTCCGAAAAACTCATCCAGGCTTTTTTGATATTCAAGATCTGTTAGCTCTCCCTCATCGAGGGTGAAGGTTAGCGGCCTCTTTTTTTCTTTCTCTGACATCAGCCTCTCCTGAAAAATTTTAAGATCATCTCAAGTAACGTTTTCCACCGGGGCACTGGCTTCGGCTCCACCGGTTTTATTTCAACAGGAGCCACAGGAGCAGTAACCCGGCTATCCCCGCTATCGCCACTTCTTTTTTTTTTATGAATAGGTCCAGGACCTGGGCAAAAGCAACATAGGTTTTCTTAGCCACGCCTTCGACCATCTCCACAATCTCACCGAAGAGATAAAGACCGCTCGAGCGCAGGTCCAGGTGGATTGCGCCGGTAGGATACTGGACTCCGACTCCGCCAGGCCAGAGCATGGTTCTTGCCACCTCTACCACGTGCAGCGGATACACTCCCTTGAAGACGATATCCATTGCCTTGCCAGTGAGATGACGTGAATTAGAATCTCCGCCGGCAGCAGCATTTTCCTCCGAAGTTCTGAAGGTGGAGGTGATCACCCAGGTAGTCACGCCTAAATTGGTGATCAACTGATCAACCCACCGGATCAAATTCAGATCTAACTTTTCCCAGCGGGGCACGTCCTGCGGTCTTAGATTGCGAATAGTATCCCAGAAACCCATTATTTACCAGCCTCGGTTTTTAATGCGATTACGCCCTTATCGTACAGTGCTCCTGCCACTGCCCTTTTAGCGACATCTTCAGGGATGTCAGCTATTTGCGCCCGTATCTGAGCGATAGCATCTTTCATTACTTCTTGCCAGGGAAGATTCGGATTATTCAGAACGATCAGGGAAACTATATCCCCTGCGATTTGCGTGTAAAGAGTCGCGCGGTTTTTGTCGGTCGTGCTATTGATGTGCTTCTTTACGAAGAAGCTGAAAACAATAGCCAGCGCACCCAAGATAAGATTACTTACGGTTGGGTCTATGTGCATACTTACCACCTCCTTTAAGTTTTGGGGTTATGTCACTGTAAATTGGCCCGAGCGAAAGCTCGGGGATATCCTTTATCGCCCTGGCAACTTTGACCAGGAGCTGCTCCTGTTTAACCGGATCATCTTTGATCCAGGCTTTCAGAGTGATGATTAAGTTTGGTCTCTGCATCTACTTTTCCTCTGTGGGTTCAGTATCAGACTTCGGAGTCGGAGGATTATCTACTTTTTTCGGAAAATCCACCACCTGCTCAAATAGGACCTCGTCTGTGTCACCTACTACTTTTACAGTAAATGGCAGCCAGGTCTTATAAATGGTTATCTGCATCGGTTGCATCGTATCACCTCCTTCAATTTCTATATTTTGTGGTCGATCGCCCTCAGCTCCAGCTGATATCCGTTAGATCATAGCGATTTTGACCACCACCTATTGTTTTTTCCTCAGCTCACGGATTATCGGCGGGATCAAAAAATACGCACCCGCGATGATCGCAGCATACTTTATGATATCTCTCGTGCCCTTTGTAACTGGCGTGCTTTTCTTAATCCCTGTAAGAAAATAAGCAGCGATAAAGTTAGCAACACCTCTTCCTAATCGCTTACTGAACACGCCCTCTATCTTTGCCTGAATGTTTCCCAGGGTATAAGGTACTAACCAATCGAGCAGGGGCTGGCCGGGGAAATCAAGCCCTTCTTGTGGTGTCTTCACATATACCCTAATCTGTTCCGCAGATGGATCATGGACCATCGAATCGACGTAGAATGCGGTGGGCGTAATGAAAGGAATGACTATAGTTGCCTCTTTTCCAAAATTTTTATTATAGAGGTCTGACTTTATGTTGCCCCATTCGCTTATAGAGATCGCCCTGGCCAGATCAAAGACAAAAAGATAGCGGGATCCACGAGTGGGCATAGTCTCATCGGGAACTATTGAATCCTGCCCAAGTCCGCCTGAATAACTCTTGACAATCTGCTTTTCTGTATTAGAATACATGTATCACCTAAAGGAGGTTCGCTATGGAAATGAAAGCCATAGGATATTTATATCTCTTTGTGTTTGTTCTTTTTTTGATCACTGATCTCATACTTTTATCTCACGCTACTCGCTTGCGAAACATTCTCTCTCAGCTCAAAGCTCTAAACGAGAAACTCTCCCAGGGCGGTCCTAAGTAACCGCCCTGAGCTTGCCTACTGTTGCCCACGTAAGCCGGGTGGCTTTGTAAATTTCCCACCTGGGCCCAGAGAATAGGCTCTGGGTTGGGCAACAGTTGTTTTACTGATCAAGCATAACATTGTCTTCTCCATACCAGGGCGCTTTGCGAATTACTGCTGGTGCAGCTGGTACTCCGGTATCTGTATCTGATACTCGTCCACCGGTACCTACACCAGTGCCTCCACCATCTACTCGTCCGCCTGTTCCTACTGCTGTTCCGTCATCTGAACCCATGGATATCCTTAATAGCTATAAGTTCTCACGCTGTCAAGCTTACCCGAGGCGTTGTACCAGTAGAGCTGCCTTGCCACTACAGTTGCCCCACTGAAAATTCTTAAAGAATCAGGGGCATCGGTAGCTGCCGGGCGATAATACCTCTGCCGGTATTGTCCGCCGTTCAGGATCTTCGCCATGACCAGAAGCTGAGATAAAGTATATCTGGTATTCAGGCTGTCAGCATTAATACTTGCCTGAGAGGCTTTGCTGGCGAATTTCTGGATAACTGAATCGCTCGCAGGGTTAAAGGTCGACCGGGTACTGATGTTGGCATTCAGACGTCCCTTAAAGAATTGCGCCCAGCCAGTAGCTAAGCCGGTAGTATCTTCGGTCCAGAGATAAACTCTTTCCTGCGCAGATAACCCATAACTGGTTTTATCAAGATTTGTTGATATCCTACCTACGGCCGTTACTGAATCTGTGAATGCTCCCGAATCAGCATAGATCGCCACATAATGCCAGAAGGTTGCCGCAAAGTTAGCAGCTGCAAGCGTGCCAAAAGAATTAGAGAGATCAGCCCGGGAAGTATCGGTGTTGTAACCGTGAACCCGTGTAGTGGCCGCATTAAATGTAGATCGACTGGCCATATTGGTATCAAGTCTTGAATGAACATACCACCCAAGGAGCCATTGAGTAAAGGTAGAATCCAGGGGATAATGAACAAGTGCCTGGGCATTTTGATAAGCAGTTGGAGCTGTGCCCGTGGCATTTATACCATAAGAGTAAATCGCACTGTCATTCGGAGCAGTCCCGTAAAATTTCATTTTGTCGGTTTTAGCTTTGATCGCAGCAAGCTTTGCTGAATCAGCAGGGGCAAGATATGCCCGGACAGTATCGCCTTCAGCCAAGAGAACATTCGAGCTGTCACCTGAGTATCTCCACTTTCCTTTCATAATACTATCCAGCTCTGCTGCTGTCCAAACCCCACTACCTATCGCGCCTGAATCAGCATAGACTGCCACATAGTGCCAGAAAGTTGCTGCGTAGTTTGCAGCTGTAAGTGTACCAAAAGAATTAGAGAGATCAACCCTGGTGGTATCTGTGTTGTAACCGTGTACCCGGGTAGTGGCCGGATTAAATGTGGATCGTGAGCTAACAGTGGCATCTACTCTTCCATTGATCGTGGCAAGCTTGAGTGAATCACCGGGGGTCAAATAGGCAGGAACACTATCACCTTCATGCAATGCAACATTGGAGCTATCACCGGAGTATCTAATTCGGAGTTCAAGCATTGAATCAATCTGAGCCTGTGTCCATAAGCCGGTTCCTCCTGCTGCACCTGAATCAGCATAGATCGCCACATAATGCCAGAAGGTTGCCGAGTAGTTTGCAGCTGCGAGTGTGCCAAAAGAGTTAGAGAGATCAACCCTTGTGGTATCAGTACTGTAGATATGAACCCGGGTAATAACAGAATTCGCTGATCCTGACAAATTGCCCTGAATATTCCCCAGGAAGTCATAACCGGTTGTACCATGAACCGCATTAATCCCAGAACCACTTCCAGTTCCAACTGCCTTTATGCCATCAGCATTAGTTCCGCCAGTAGCATAAAGTCCGGCAGAGGCAGTGCCTCCACCCTGTAAGAAAAGAGCATCCGCGTTAATCCCTACTATTTTAGCACCATTGGCACCAGCACCACTACCGCCTTGAGCATAAATACCATCACCAGTTGTGCCACCCTGAGCATACATACCATGACCCGTTCCCTGACCGCTGGTTATCAAGCCATATCCATTAGTGGCACCACCATAAAATACTGCACCTGGTCCGCCACCAAATCCCGTAGCTACGAAACCGGTATCAGAGCCACTTGTGCCCCTAAGATATAATCCCCGGAGAGTCCACGTTCTCGCTATTCCGGTTTTGGCAAAAAGTGAATCGGCGCTTACCTTTGCAAGGGTATTATAAATTTGGGTGCTATCGTTAATGCCCAATAATCTCAATCCGGATCCGGGAACTGCCTTCCATGTCCACCTGGTATTGGCGGCAGTTTTAGCGGACCCGTAAGCTTTTGCATAAGCACCATAGTAGCCTGCATAAGAGCCAGACGAGGCAGAGCAGGCTGCGATCAGATAGAAATAAACTCCAGTCTCCTGGTTTCCAGTGGTTTGTGCTCCTATTCGCTGGCGAGTGCCACTATAATTTATCCGGTACCACACCACGCTATCCGCATTAGTTAAGGTCTGGTAGGTAGCAGTATCATAAGTTGACACCCCTAATCGAAGGCTGTCACTGGATAAATAGGTATCAGCTTTCAATCGCTGCGGTAAAAAGACAGTTAAAATTAAACCCAGAATTAGAATACATTTTCTCATCTTATAAGTCCTCCTTCGGTTAGACCCTTGGTGTCCTCTGTATCTTTAATTATTGTTCGCGATCTTTGAGCAGTCGATGGTAGATGATAAAAAATATGTAGATTAGTCAGTGTTCCAGTTACAGTTGCAGATATTGCTTCATAAGAATATATTTTCCAGCCACATTGTAATGCATTTATATTAGCCTTAGTCCAAGTCCCACCAGTTAAGTTGGTGGTTCTCTTCTCATAATTATCAACATAAGTAAGTGAAAGTGTGATGTTGGTCACATCAACTGCGGTTGTTCCGTTATACCATAAAATCGTCATAGGGGCATCAGTCGAAACAGTAGATACTTTGGTGCGATTGTGAACTTTTACGCTATCAAAAACCGCATTATCTGGGATAGAATCACCATTGACCAGTGAACCACAATCTTCCATATTTTCAGTTTCTTCTTTAGTCGCCCCACCTGAAGGAGTCACACCATATACATAAGTTCCCGTATCGGGTGCAGAGTCTGATTCATCGACTTCTACATAATGATTACCAGCACTCTTAGCAGCTAAATCCTGATAACCAGTCGAGCCATTTGCATTGGGGTATAAAACCTTCTCAACTGCCCCCGCCCGTGGCGGGGTTAGAATCAGGGCTAAAAATAAACTTAAAATTAGTTTTTTCATCAGTGCTCATCTGCCTCAAGTATGAGGCGATTTCTTTGTCTAACTCCGGGCGGTGCAGCTACTGTGCCCTCAATCACCGTCTTTCTTCCTGCAGTGCGGTTATAAGTTCCCACCCAGGACATGGCCCGGTTCGGATTGACCCCGGAGGCCACGTCATTATAATTCGTGGGGACGTCCTGCTGAGCAGTCATATTGCTGTCACGCAAGGTATCAGAAGCATTGATCGTAACGATCAAGCTCTCAGGTGCATAAGCGATAAAGGTCAGGTAATAAAGTTCTTCCCGGTTGGGCACGTGCGATCCCCAGGACCAATCGTACAGGCTGGTTATGTTTATTCTTCTTTTTGAGTTTGCAGGCCTGTCTACTGTGATCTGAGAGAAGGCAGAAGCGGATTGCTGGTTTAAAAGAACCTTAGTACCCGGGATCCACAACTTCCAGGAGGCAGCAGAGTCATAAACCGCCCGGATAGAATCCTTAACCGCGGAAGTTAGTCCGTTAGTTTTACCAAGGTGTGTATAGATGAGCGAAACCCAGTTAGAGTCCACACATTGCCTGGCCACACTCTTATTGAAAAATTTATAAAGAGATTCGGGCAGAGCAGAGGAAGATCTGCCGATCCGGTCGAACATATATGTTTTAACCCCGTCTCTCAGGGTCTTGGTATCGAAGATAGTGCAGTTCATGTTCAAAGAATCGATTCCGGCTTTAGACTGCCAGTTGATCCACTGGAGATATTGAGAGCTGCTGGTCCCGGGATCCTGGACTGTGTTCCAGAGGAATTTGAATCTCCCGGAGGCCAGAGTTCTATGGGCATGATGAAAAACCGTGCCCGAAGAATCACCTAATCGTCCGGTTTCCCCTGGGGTAAATCCAAAATTGATCGTGTTCTGCCCGCTGGTGCCATGATTAACCCACACCCCAGCCTTATACATCTTGTCAAAAGATGAACGAGCGAGCATGTAATTTAGCCACTTCAAAACATTGGTGGAGTCCGCACAGTTGGACGTGCCATCACAACTGACAAAACCGTGATTAGTATCCATCCATCTTCTGGAGATATAATTATCGATCGTATCCTTGTAGTAAGTTGAAGTGGTGTCCAGCCCGTGAAAATAAAAAGGAATCGGGTCATTGGTATAAGTGCCCGCGGATTCTGCAGTAGAGGCCCGCCCGAACCAGAGATCGTTTCCCGCTATACTGCCATTCAATCCCTGGCCCCAGGATCCGCCTACATTTTGAGACGTATTGAGCCAGCGGTGCAGTGAATCCAAGTAAGTAACAGAAGAATGATCTATGTCCGAGCTGATGGCAAGGACTCCCTTATCATTAAAAGGATATCTCCTCACAGCCACCAGGGCATATTTATCCTTGATCACCCTAAAATCCATATCAGTACCCTGGTCTTCCCAGCTACCCGTTGTTTGCTCCCAGGAAGAACCATCAGCATAACCATTACTTCCGTTTATCTGATTGATGTCGTTACTAGCATCAACATAAGGAGCATTTAAGAAAAGAGTATAGCAATATCCGGTAGTTACATCTACTGGGCTGGAGAAGATGAACCAGATAGCATACCCCCTGCCTATAGAATCTGGTGGCATTGTGCTTCCATCAGCATCGCCATCAGGAATATCCAGAACTTTTACATAACAATCTCGTTTTGGTGTAAGATTAGTATCCGGAGTTGTGCAAGCACCTGAACTATTCCCCCTGAATCTTAACTTTACTGAATCAGCATTGGAAGAAAGTCCTTTCCTGTCCAAATAAACTACAATGCCATACCAGGTCTCGCTCGTAGTTGCTCTAATCGTTTGAGCAACCGTCTTTGAGCTAACCGGTCCCAGATCCCATCCTGCAGTCGAGGAGGTATTAGAAATCGAATAAGCGATTGTGTTGTTAATCTCGCCGCTACAGAGATGATAAATCATAAATAGAATCACAAAAACGCAAAGAAGAATTAAGAAAATACCGGAACCCTTGTCTAAAACAGGATCTAATCTTTTTTTAGTCATAATTTTCCTTACCTCTTTCGCAACAGGAGTACTCCCCCTCTGGTTGTATCCGGAGGCGCAGGTATCTGTTCTGTAGTAATCGAATCCAGCACCGTATAATCCGTCTTACCATCTTTCCAGCCTGCGCACTTGAAATAATATTTAGTATTTTCTACCAGTCCGCTCGCCTGTAGGTTTCCTGCTATAACTGCACCGAAACGAGCCTTCTTGGTTGAGTCGGCAAAGGAGTGCAGGGTGGCTATCCAAAGTTGGGCGCTATCAGGTGTAGGAGGAATTGTGATGAGTGAATCTCTCACGGTAAGGGATGTTGTCGTAGTCTCTTTATGGACCACGTACTGAATTATGGAATCCACCGGTGGTTCATACTCTGTTGTAGACAAACCGAAAAATGCCTGACCCCTATTGAGGGTGACGGAATTAACGGAATCACCTGTAGTTCCGTCCGCATAAAGTCTGAAATAATAATCTGGCAAGTCATAAAGAAGCGGATCACCAAAGTTTAAGAGTCCATCTGCCAATCGGACTATAACGTAACCCTTTGTAAAGGGTCGTTCCCAAACCCAGCCACCAGTATTATTGGCAGTGTCAGTCGGAGTTCCCATATCCACACCCATCAACCCAAACCACCAATTATTTGTATCTGAGAGCATACCGCCGTAAGTTCCGCCATACTGATAGAGGAAATAAGAACTATCATCCTTGATGACATAGTAACAGGCAAGGTTAAACATCCTGTCCCTATTCAAATTGGCTGGAGTATCTCCGCCTGGAAGAAGTTCCGGATACCCCTCAAAATGGAAAAAGTGCGGGTGTATGTCATAAGGACTTGCTCTATACTGCTTGACCTTCTCCCATTGAATCGCCCAATTTCCAACACCCATAGAGATATTGCAATACTTTTCGTGCCACATCCCATTGATGGCGTGATTCATGCAGATGGTATCCCACTCTGTATTGTATCTGGTCAGATTAAACAGAAGAAACCTTCCGCTTGGCAAGGAATCGTTTATTGCTTTACAATATTCATTGTTCCAAACTCTCCATTTGCCACCGACATCCAGAGACTCGGCACAGGCTCCACCCATAAGGTAATCATCATTCCAGTCTGCATCCCAACCAGGGGCTTGTCCGAGAACATCGTCCGGATAAATGTCTCCCGGGTTTTTATTCAATTCCGCAAGTCTGAGTCTCGCCCAATGTCCCGCAAACGCTCTCATCTTCCAGTTCCTCACATTGGCAAGTCGATATTCTGAGCCTATGCTTAGTATCCTGGCACAAGTATCTCTCATAGCGATTGCATCATGGTCAACTGCAGAGGGGTCATCAACTATAAACCAGGTGTAAGTCTGTGCGGTTGGTTGTGCATTTAGAAAAAGAGTATCTCCGGTTGAACGGGTAACGGTAGTAGCAAAAGCTCCCGAATTGCTGTTCGTGCCCATCTTGATATAAGCATTCTGCCACTTGTTAGTAGTCCAGCTTATACCCGCCCGACCACCGCCAGCATCATAGATATAGTAAGGCGAGGATGTTCGCTGAACCGTAAAATGATTAGTGCTTATATTTTCATCCCAGTCTCCATCATAATTTCTCTGCCAGTTGCCATCTGGATCATTGGCAGGATTCCATCCTGGAACGAAGGTGGTAATAAGGTCATAATTTGGGGTGACTATGGTATTGTTCCTAAAATGCCCCAAGGCTGAATCGCGATGAATGGGATTTGCGCCACTGTCCATATATGCCAATGCCCACTGCCACTGGGTGGGTGGTAGACAGTCGATTGTTTCGTATGTGCCGGTAGGTTGCCCTCTGGTCATAGCAGTATCCTGGCAGTAATCAGACGTCGTCATCCAGTCAACGTGCTCATCTATAAATCTATACCACCATCCAGGCATACCAACGCAGTTGTTTGGAGTGCTGTGAGTGAAAGTCCCCATTGAAGGGGTCTTATCAGTAGCAGCCCTGCCAATGCTCAGCAGAGCTGCAAGACAAAACAATAACAGCAGGGAGATACTTAGATATCTTCGGACCATTTCTTACCTCTCGTTTATTCTGGCCAGTAGTAGCCGCGCAGCAGGAAAACGTAATCCTGCAGTGGTAAAGATGAAAGATGTAATGTTACCTTAGCTTGTGCTTTAAGCACAATCCGGGCATTGTCCTGACGGATTAGCCAGCCATCTATCGTGGGATCCGTATTTATATAGTTCACATTCCCATATTCCGGATCTGCCTGACCATTAATCTTTAAAATCCAGGCATAGTTTATGTTGGCTTTAAGCCCCACATAGCGGATAACCGCCTTGTGCCGATCCGGAACGATAAACGTATACAACAGATGTTCAAACCATGCTACTCCACCACTGGTGTCCGCTCCAAAACCTTTAAACCGGATCGCATTCTCCGGCTGAAAAAGATGTGATGGCCAGAATATGTTCGCTATTGCCTGAAAGAGCGGTGCCAATTACGGCCTCCTTTCTCCCATGAAAACCATTTCAAAGAAATCGAGAGCCGTGGCTGCTTCCTGGTTCTGAATTGACACAATCACGTTAGTTGCGCGTTTAAAAAACCAGGGTCCGTTCACGATCGGCATCGGGTTCTGTCCATTCCCGACCAGCAGGTCCAGGGATTGATAATTGAGAGTGTAGAAGTAGCTATTTCCCTGATCCTGAATCGTGACCGCTACGCGCAGCGCAGCTTTGGAAGAATCCTCGGCCTTGCCGGTCAGGAAACCGATCGCATAATCCGCATCACCAGGAACAGGGATCGTGACTGACAATACCCCTGCTGCTGCAAGCGCCATGCTCGTTTTTTGAATTCCAAAACATCCAGGGTTCATAATTCATCTCTAATTGCGACCTGTGTATATACCTCTCAAAACCTGGGGGCTTTATTTTCGCCCCCAGGATCATAAAATCTCTTTTCTCTGATCTTATGGCGCTATTGGCCGAGTAAGATCTCCTAACAGGAACACCCAGAAGGTCGACGCTGTCGGCGCTACGGGCCAGACGCACTCAACTTTGAAGTTAACTCCAGAGTTGATGTCTATCGGGTAATCCATTGGCACGATCGCTCGTGGGTCAGGTATACCCGCATTCACGGTCTCGGTTGAGGCTGAAACGATACCCCCTATTCCGGCTCCGGATGTGAGCATGAAAATGGGTATCTGGTATTTGCTGCTCGAGCCTACGAACAGCTCCAGGGTTCCTTTTTGCAGGGCGATCAGCAGCGCTCCGGTCTGTCCTACCAGCTGTGAGAATGCAATTCCCTTAACTCTGAAGGAATATCCATTTGGAAGCTGCCCTGCAGCCATCATGTTGGTGTTGTATAAGGTCTTGCTGGTCAGCGTCTGGAACAGGGTGGCCTTTACGTCACTTGCGCCAAGGGTTACATTGTCCCACAACATCTGTGTAAGAATTTCAGGCATTTTAGTCCTCTAAAGACGACCTGGATATTTGCCTCTCTTTAATCCGGTACCGATTCAGGTTAGAACCGGCTTTTGAACCTGCTCTCGAGCCTGGACCCGGGCATTGTGAAGTTAGTGAACGATCCACCACCTGCTGCGGAATAATCCGGCAGGTAAGTCCCCAAGCCCAGTCCTGCGAACTCTGACAGGGACTGCTTCTTGACGATGAAATCATCTGACACTCTGACCAGAGTGGCGATCCCGGCGCCTAAGAGGATCCCGTGCTCGATCTTTTTGTTTTTCAGGAGCATTCCCACTGCCTTGGAGAGAATGAAACCGCTCGCGAACGTGCCCACTGCTCCGATTAGACCGGCATCTGCCTGTCCGAGCAGCGGCAGCAAGTAAGAAGCTGCCATCCTGGATCCTACTGCACCGGCTCCGCCTGCTCCGATTGTGGTCAGGTCAAGTCCGCCTGGCAGAAATCCAGGATTCCGGCGGTAGTGTTTCCTGCGCCCCGCGTGAGAGCGATAATGCTTTCTCCCTCTTTTTCTGCGCGGGTTAAGCAGAGCTAACTCTGCTCCCGGGTTCCTGCGGTAGTGCCTTTTTCTGTGTACTACCCTCTTGTGAGATCTCCTGCGCCTTCGTCTGGGGTTCATCAGGTAAAGTTCTTCCATTGTAAATCCCTTTAGCGCGACCTTGTATTTGCCTCTCGAATTTTCAAAGAACAATTTGTCGGTTCCTTAACCGACAATACCTTCTGCTTTCACTTTATATTTTCCGCCTACGATGAATAGCTGATCACCTCCTGGGGAGACTGCTAAATATGGTCTCTGTTGAAATTTGTGTATATAGTTTACTTTCTTTCCTTTATGCCATTTGTCCGAGCTGTAGGCTATATCTACCAGCTGCCCTAAGACCACTAAATGCTTGGGTATCTGCCGGCTCTTGATTTTCACCTTCACGATCTTGCTCGGATCAAACTGGTGAAACTTCTGGAACATCTCCTTTGCCTTGCGAATGACCTTCACCGCAGTACCCGGGTTTTTCTTTCCTGCCTTAGTAGCAATCGCTTTTTTAATCGCTCTGGTCCAGGCTTTCGGATGTTTGTTTTTATAGTGTCTCCGGATCTTAGCCATCCTCTCCTTAAAAGAGGATCCCGATATCCCAGTTCCGCAGATCTTGCAGTGTACGGTCTTGTTAGGCATTCCAGAAAACCTCCGAATATTCGTCCTCTTCTTCATCGAGTATGTTTTCGCCGAACTCATCCATCTTACTCTGCCAGCCATTTTAGAATTTTTAAAAACACCAACACCAGTAGCGCAATTACTACAAGAGATATCAGCCCACCTGAAAAGTGTGTGTGCCGGTGCATGTACCTTACACCCTGCATTGCTGCATAGGCGACTCCACTCCAGGCGATTAAGCTACATGCGATAATAAACAGCAGCGACTGTATCGCTTTGCCCCAGCTCGAAAACATCCCTGGTCTTTGATTCATCTGCGACCTCCTCTGATTGCATTGTCAAACAACTGATCCATCTTAACTCTTGCCACCTCGATCAGCAGATCACCCACTGTGAACGTCTGCTTTTTTATGTCTGGTCTTTTCCCTCGCTCCTCGCTACTCTCCCCTCGATCCTTCTTTTGCCAGTCCTTCTGTCCTTTTACTTCACTCATGATATCCTACCTATTGTGTCTCGGGGAGCTCCCCTGGAAGAAGATCGCTCCCAAAAAGCTACTACCCATAGTTTCTTACATCTCCGACAAGAGGAAATACTAACCAGGCAATTCGGTGGCCACTTTCTTCCTGGTATTTGAGCAAACACGCTCTGAGTAAATTATGCATCATAACTTTCCAAGCTCTAAAGCATCTATCCACCAGCATCTGCTCTTCAGTCATTTTTCTTTTGCCTCTAACTGTTCTTGAACAAAGTCAAAAGGCAGCTCCGAGAAATCATCATAGTTGCCATCAATAATGCCACATCTACTGCACTTTACCTTAAAGTCCTTCACTTCATCCGTATAGGGAAAGTGGATGATGCTTTTGGCTTCAGCGAACCTTCCACACTTTTTACAGGTTATCATTTCTTTCCCTCACTCCTCGCTACTCACTACTCGCTACTTCTTTTTCAGTTCCCTAATAACCGGCGGGATCAAAAAATATGCACCCGCGATGATGAGAGCCGGCACCACAAGTTTTTTAAGTTCAATTCCTACACCTTTTGCCACTGCTCCCACAGTGCTTTCAATCACCTTTTCCACTGTGGACTTTATTTCGGCCGATTGCCCGGACATTAAAATTGTCTTTTGATAAGAACAGGTGCCCTTACCCAGGTATTTATCTAAAACTGCCTTGAGTGTTGGAATAAGCTCTGCAACCGCCCTGTTTTCATCACTCCTAAAAACTACCCATATCCGGATTTGACCATTGCTGTATCCAGCACCCTGAACTTCATATAGTGTAGTGCCAAACATCCATTTCCACCACTCTTTACCAATTTGCATCAGGTCTTTCCCTAAAGCATTCCATACATCCGTCGCTATCGCACCTGGTGCTGAAAAGATAAATACAAAGACCGAGCCTGTAGCAGCCGCAGTCTTTTGTGGGTCAACTTCAATCTGACCTAAGCCCGTGAAATAAGGCTTGACAGGTATTTTTTTTGTGTTACTATACATACCGTAACTCACCTATAAACAAAGGAGCTCTCCATGACTGATTTTGAAAAACTCCAGGTAATCATTGTTGTTGCCTTTATCGTTCTTGGCACTTTCCTTGGTGCCATCCTCAGTGTTGCTAAATCTTGTCTCTCTCAGCTCAAAGCTCTGAACGAGAAACTCAGTAAGAGCTGAGCGCGTTACCTGGAGGGCGGAGAGGTGTGAGCCAAGTTGGAAGAACTCAAACCTTTATCGCTTTGAGTTCCCGGGCTCCGCGAGGAACGGGCTTGGATTCACAGAGTTAGGTTTTTTCCAGGCCCTCCAGGCTAACAAATTACTTTTCAAAGAGCAGCTCAAAGCTCTGAACGAGAAACTTTCCCAGGGCGGTCCCAAATAACCGCCCTGGTTTCTCGAAAGGAGGTGAACTTTGTTCACCAAACTTTTGAGGACACTACTTCCTGAAAGCCTGACTATGCAGGCCTCAACTTAATCAGTAGTGTAAAGGCCCCGAAGACGGTCTACGCGACTTATCGCACCAGGCAGACATAGTTAATGCCTGGGTCCCTTGTGGGATGGTCCGGAGCGGAAGATTAAGAGTCACGGAGAGGCCTTTAGGTCGCAATGTGACTGATGGATACCGCTCGCTTCGGGAAAATCACTTTTCAAAGAACTTTTCAAGTGAAGCCCTCACGTGGGGGCTCCACTTGGTGACCTTCCGAGCGTGACAGGCTCGGAGATATTTATCTTTCAGCTCGTTCCTCTTTTCGAGGGAGCCAGGCGGGGGCTGAGTCCTGGCTCCCTCTTGGGGCATCCCATTGACCACGTTCACCCAGAACAAGGAGGAATCGATGCTGTACTTTATTTTCTTTTCAAAGAGCTACTTCGGGATATTGAACCAGTGCAGGATAAAAACTATCAGGTTCGCGCCCAAGGCAAATAGTATCCAGTACCCGATCTGTCTGAAAATTTTCATCTCCATTGCTATCCCGATCATCTGATCACACAGTTCCTTAAAATTTTTATCCTTAAAGTCGGTGAAGGTATCTTCCACCTTGTCAATCCTCACATTCAGCCTTTGCTCTACCTTCTCGACCTGATCAAATAGATCGTGGTAAGTGAACGTCTTCCCGTTCCCATTCGCCATTACCGTCTCGATTTAAAAAGCTTTGGTCCAAAGAGCAATAGCCCGCCGACCAGGAAAAGTGGCCAGTTGCTCTTCACCGTGTTCACGATCGTATTGATGATGCCCGGAGCCTGACCTGCTGCCCGAGATGCTATCATTGCCGCCAGTTCCGCATCTGCCTGGGCAATGGTCTTTACTCCCTTGACAATCTGGTAGCCCAGGACGACCCCATATTTATTGATCATCTGCTTTGCCCATACGAGATCGATGCCAGTCGAACCATTCTTGTCGATATCTGTAGTTCCCATGTAGCTCATATCACCCTCATCTTTTTTGCGACCAGAAATGCCACTCCCCCGATTGCCAGAACTGGGATTAGCGAGCCGATGCTTGATGGTACAATGCTTGCCTGGGCTGTTTGTACTTGTTGCTGCGCCTGCTGCTGCGTCTGCTGCTGTGTCTGAGTTGTAGATGGTATC
>Ga0315294_10004156_pt1 | contig 15786 bp, 14 predicted proteins | sample YL17G13_40_MG_FD_203626 | JGI IMG/M metagenome (GOLD analysis project Ga0315294, IMG submission 203626) | Sediment microbial communities from Yellowstone Lake, YNP, Wyoming, USA - YL17G13_40 | ecosystem: Environmental > Aquatic > Freshwater > Lake > Sediment | place: USA: Wyoming | collected... | reverse complement strand
AAGCACAGTAGATTGCCGCTAGGTTTCGTATTGCCACAGCCTCCTGAGCAGTGCAATCCGTGGGATCGATAGTTAGCCCAGTCTCGACCTCAACAGTCTCCGTGGCGTCAGTGATAAAACGGTTCACGACGTCATCTGGACACTCAGCTGCAGAAACGTTGATGCGTTCGCGAACTGATTCGGGCGTAACAGAAACCACGATTTGAGCCTCTACCCTAATACACATAGAACCTGAAAAGAAGCCCATTTAAGGCTAATTCAACAAAATAGAATAACATGCACTGTTATTCTATAAATAAGGCTAAAAGTGGAGACTTCTCCCGAAGTCCTTACTTCTAATTGGCTTTTATGCGTATCTGATATACCATGTGATGTGAAGCCTTCCCGAAAGATAAATGTTGTTAGCCTGCGATAAAGAAGACCAGCGTACGGCGCAATAGGGTTCTGGTAAGTCTTAGGGGCTTGCATGAATAAGGTTTGTCCATGTTAACCAAAAGGGCTTGAGCTATACTACCAACTCCACAGAAAGGTTCTAAATCCAGTGAATAGCGCATTTGGTCGAATTATTCAACGGTTTCCCTAGAACACGAACCGTCACCCACTTCTGAAACCGAAAACTTAATGCTCCACTTCTAATAGAAGAACATGAGAACAATCGGAAAAACCAAGTGATCCTATTGCCAGAGATGACTTCTAACTTCGTTGACAGAACAAGCATGTACCTTTACTATGACAAGATCTATACAATGCATGAGAAAAGACCCCCCTTAAAGGCTCTTATCCTACTCAGTACTCTGAACGTCGAGGATCTACCAAAAGCCCTATTCGAAAGAGAAAAAGTCGCTCGGTCATACTCAGTAAAGGTCACGCCACTTGGACAGTCGCTTCACAGAATATCTTTGCAGCGAGTGATAGGGTTAAGGCAAATAAGAACTGATGCCGTCATTGACTCGGGGTGCGAAGGTGTCTGGATCGTTCTCACGGATGCTGGTTCCTATTATACAGCGCACGTTCTTGAAACATTTTTTGAGAAGCTTTATCCCATGGTTTCGAAGTTGTTTCTCAACTATTCCCAAATGCGCTTCTTACTAAAGATAATTCGAGAATCCTGCAAGGGAAAGACGACACTAACTTTCTTTACTATAAAACGAACAAAAGCTCCCAAGTCCAACGAGGATGGAACGTGCCGATACACAGAAGAGACAGAGATACTATGGGGCGAGAATGTCGATGAGGACATAAAGAAGCGAATATCTGAAGGTTTTATCGTCAGAGTGGACAGACTAGATTTTGAGCTGAGAGATGACGCTGACGCGATGGTCCTCAAAGCTCAAATTTCCAGAAAAGGATTGTCTAAACTGAAGTTTGGGAGTTTTTCCGCTTTCTACCAGAATGTCGTGTTCAACGCAATAGAATATGGTCGTAAACAGAAGAAGTTCTATGACAAACGTGAACGTAACTTCGAGGAGGGGAGAATACACTTGCGTCCCCTTCAGATAAACTATTTAGAAAGGTTTCGCGAGGAACAACTCGGGCGTTTCGCCAGGAAAATCACAGACTCTTACTCCATTTCGATTATTCATGGTGGAAACCCGTATTTTGTTGCAGACCTGTGTGACTATCAAGAGGGATCGTCTTTTGGAGTTGCAATCCTTGGCAATTCTATTACGGTGACGCCAGTGACACGTGCGACGCCTTCTGCAGTTTGGAAGGTTCTAAGCGAGATTCAAGAAATTCTTGGCGACGGAGAGATCGTCGACGTAAGAATGAGGTAAAATTTGGTTGTTGAGTCTTCTGACTTCCCAGCAAGACTGCGTAAGGGCATATAGAAGATATGCCGACACTGTTGCAGTACTCTCTGCTGTTTATCATATTCTTAGGCAAGCACCGTTGCTGGTAGACTACATCGCTATTGAAAAGACTATGAAGAACGATGATGGAAAGGATGTGACTCCCGATTTAGTAGCATTATATGAAAGACGAACAAAAGGTTTGTTTTACGAGTTGAAATGGTCACTGCCTTTTTCAGAGGAACTACTCGAGAAAGAAATTAAAGCGCTCAAGAAGTACATGGTTCCATGCTCCCAATGGGAGAACAGTACAGGCAAAGTAGACTTCCATGATTTCGTCACTGTCTGCCATGTAGAAGACGCACAACGGGCAATGAATACTATCTCGAGGATAGCATCTGAGCAAGGATTTGATTTCTTGGTTCATGATGGATTTGCTTTATGGAGTTGGACAATTTCGGCCGTAAGAGGAGGAGAACGTAGGGAACATCTGGTTTTAACCGCTGTTCACGGTAAGACTAGACACACAACGATTGAGCGTATGGTCGGCCAGTTGCCAGGGTTAGTACTGCCCGAGGAATCATTGACCTATCTCAGATCATCGTTCAACTTCACACGCGAGAAACCGCCCGTTCAGTATACCATCATTACATTAATACAACACGTATTTTCTCTGTTTCAAGACCCTAGACGTGGGCCTTCTGTATATGAGCTCACTACTGACATGATATATGAAAGAGCCAAGATTCTTTTCCCATCGTGGCAGGAGTCCGATACCGAAACCATCCAAATGAAACGACGTTGGATCACTGAGGCTTTGGAAACGATGTATGCAATAGGAATAATAGGAAAGCCGATCGGAAAGGCTGAAAGCTGGCTAATACCGATTCCAACGCTCAAAACCAGAAAGCCTATGGAAGTAGCTCTTTGTACAAAACTGGCTAGACACCAATTGAAAATCGCGAAAAGGCACCCACGAAGAGGAAGACCTAGAACACGACGGATACAGCCTGAAACGGGCCCGAGATTTAAGCGTCTAGACGAATTCTGAAAGTAGCACGCACTGATACATCATCGTAGCTTAGTCTGCAGCAACTTGTCAAGACGGCACTTCAGCCAAACCGGATCGTTTGCCAGATACCAATCCCAGACTTCAATTGTCGTCTTGATGTCTCTTGATTTGTGCTTAACTTCTTCCCAGTCATGCACAAACCCCCGATGGACCCACCCCCAAGACCAAGACATTCTTGTCTCGCCTTTCTGAGATGACAAATATTGTGTCAGAGACAGCTTTTGATGGCTCCGTGAGTTCCTAAGAGTTAACAGAGCCCTTTTACAGCAAAAGCCCCTTTTCTACCACTGTATCCACACTCATGCCAGCAGTACATCCTAATGACTCCCCCCTAATCATTTTCGCTTGTGATTACTCCCTTAATCTCTGATTTGGTTCTTCTGACGATTTCAACTAACTCGATTATCGCCTTCCCAAGAATCAAAATTGCGATCCTTGCCAGCTCAAGCAAAGCTAAGAGCCATATCAGGAAAGTGAGCACTTCCAATTCGTACATTACACATCAAAAATAGTTATGCATAGCTATTTGATGAAGACTGGTGACCCATTATAGTAATCTTTATAAGGACAGACTCTTCGGACAGATTTGATGAAGAAGACAGCTGTTCATATTCTTGGTTCATTAAGACATGATAGCCCAACCTATCAGGGTGAGGTATCTCACAGAATTTTCCATAAATATCATAGAGGTGAAAGCTCGTCGTCAATCAGCATTGAGACCAGAAAGCTAGTAAAAAAAGGGCTGTTGAAAGAAGTTCCAGGTCGCGACTCCCTTGGACGTGACACAGCTGTCTATGGTATTACTGAATTTGGAAAGATAGCCTTTGACATGTACGAGCAGTTCTTGTCTCATTGGTATGATTCTAGTTTGTTAGGGACCTATTGGCAATGGCTATCAGTCAAAAATAGACCGGCACTAAGAAGGATGTTTGAACGACACAGTTCTTGTCTTAATGAAATACACGAATATATTCAAGGTGCCTCCACGCCACCAGTTAAAAAGGAGACTCAGCTGCTTTACAGCCCGGGCAGGTTTGAAGTTGGGCTTCGCGTATCCTCTTTTTCACAGCTTGTACCCCAAAAGCAGATTGAATTTATTGATTTCACTGAATCAAGCTTAGACTTGGCTGATCGCTTTCAATCAGGGAAGGCCACTTTTGGATTTATGACTCTAGGAGCTATTGAAGGAGTTTTGGAACATAATGAATCTGTTGAGAGAGAGCTGATTCCGATTTGGATTGGCTCCAGGGAGTCTGAAGCAACGTTGATAATCCGACATGAGCAAAAAAGCAGGAAACATGATCTTGATGTTATCCATCATGGAAGCTTCACAGGTGACATCTACTGCACAACATCTGAAGATCGAGCTGCATGGGCCAGCGAGATTGCTAGTCAAGTTGGAAGTAGCTCCTATGAGATAGAAGGGTCAACTGAGGATCTTCTTAGAGGTTTCATGGAAAATGACTTTAAGAATATTGTATCGATTAGCCCAGGAACAGATCTGCTTCTTATGAACTTCTCAGATGCTAAAGTTGTTCGACGTGGATGCGAACCACTTATCGGTCTGGTTTCAAGACAAGTATATCAGGACTATCCTAGTTCGGTCATCGGAATTCTAAGTCTGATAAACTCTACAAGCTTCAGGGGCCCAGATTGGAAACTTTACAGGCTTACCGATTATGTCAAGCATTTCCCGGATCTGTTTCCTAGTCTAAGCATGTTTAACCCGCGACTAAAAGAAGTTATACTGAGAGCTAGAGACGGAAAGTCAGAAGACAACTAAAACAGCCACACATTTGTTTACCTCCTACACGAATGTTACGCTACGCCATCTATGGATTGATCACAACCTTGATTGCCCTTCGTTGTAGAATGAGGGAGAAGGCATTCTCCAATTCATCAAGTTCGTATACGTGAGTAATGATCGGCTTTAGCTGTATGTCACCTTTTTTCATCAACGCAAGTGCACTTTTGACGTGTTCTTTTGCACACTCATAGCTTCCGACTATGGAATATTCATTTCTACGTAAGCCATCAAAATCCACAGGAATTCTCTCCTCGGGATAAATGCTTGAAAACGCCAAAAGACGACCCCTCTTTGACAGAATGCGAAGTCCATCAAAATAAGCAGCAAGATTCCCGGCGGCTACGATAACGACATCAAATGCATTTCGCAATGACAGGTGAGAAATTCTATCAGCAAGCCCCACATTCCTAGTGTTAGTTGTGGACGTTGCCCCGAATTTATGGCACAGTTCCAGACGTTCGTTATGATGGCCAATTACGTGTATGTGTTTGACTCCTTTCAAATTGAGTAGCTGTGTGAAAATCATGCATATGGAGCCGTCTCCAATGATCATCACTTCGCTTTTTTCATTTAAAGAGAGCTTCTGGAGACCATTTATGCAACAACCGACTGGCTCAGCAAGACAAGCGACGTTTGCTGGTATGAATTCTGGCACTTGAACAAGATTCGACGTTGGATAGATTGCATACTCTCCAAAACCACTCGCAACAAATGACGAATGAGCACATAGATTTGACAAGCCCGTTCTGCAGTATTCACATTGCCCACAACTTACCCGCCCCAAGGCAACCATCAATTTTTGAGAACCTCTCTGAGACTCACTCACTGTCTCACCGGCGATTTCGTGACCAAGAGTAATCGGATAGGTAGCAGGTTTTCGGGTTCCTTCGAAAAATCTCAAATCCGTTGAGCAGATTCCACAGGCTCGGACCTTGATTAACGTCTCTTTTTTGGACGCCGGTTTGGGTTTGTCTGTCTGATAGATCCTGATATCATGTGGCCCATATAGTAGAACTAGCCTCATCATCACTCACTTCTAAGCCTTGGGTTTATCATAACCAGAGTTTTTGAGGGGATTGGTTAGATAAGATCGTGGAAATTCATCATGCTCGTAAAATAGCTGGCAAAGTGGGTATGGTGCGTAAAGATCTCCATAAGCGCAAAAAGCGTTTACTCGGCACATTCCGCGACATGTTTCCGCTTCGAGACAATTGCCACAAATCCCCTTAAGATCTATTGGTCTGATGGATCTGCATTCTTGGAAGATTGGGCTTTCTTCCCAAATCTCCTTCAAACTATCCCTTTCTAAGTCACCAGCAATCATGACATCAGCTCCGCACAGTGAGACCAGGCCCTCAGGGTTGACACCGCAAAGGTGTGTTCCCCATTTGCAGGGCTGCAAAGAACAAACATAAGCGGGTTCCAGAATTCTTGGTTTGGTAGCGAAGATTCTTCCTCTGTATTTCTGACCCACTTCGTTGAGGTCTTGAAGAAGCCTTTTGAGTTCTTGAAAGTTAAGACTTAGATTCTGGACTTTTGTTCCTCTGCCGATATTTTGAATTGTTAGATTAGTGCGATGTTTCTCTGCACCCTTTTCTATTGACCATTCTGCCAAGGCAGAAATCTCTGATAGGTTAGGACGCAATGCAACCGTAATGATTTCAAAAGGTATACCAGCAGACTCTAGTAAGCCAATATTCTTGATTACCTTGTCGAATTCTTCGGCTTTTCCTCTAATCAGATCATAGGTAGTGCGGTGAAGGCCGTCAAACCCTATACGCAGCTCGGCTTCAACTTTGCCCAGAATCGATATCAAATCACTATTCATAATTGTGCCGTTTGTTTCAATCAAAGTCGTGATTCCTAGTGTCCCGACATATCTAATCAGATCTGATATCCCCTCTACCGCGAATGGCTCACCACCAGTTATCTTGACTTGTCTTAGTCCTAGCTCCATTGCCTGATTAATTACTGAAACGTATCGACTAGTTGGAATCTTCTCAAGCGTGGGCACCGCAGAAGTGCATGCGCTAACCCAACAATGAATGCAGGAAAGGTTGCATTTTCGAGAGACAGTAAGATAAAGAGTCTCAAGAGGATATCGCTTTCTGCCAAGCCTTGCAGAACGATGTGCGGAATTTTCCTTTTCTGCCATAATGTCGCCTGCAAAACATGTTATCTATTGATCTAGCAAACCGATTTTCCTAAACAATCTGAGAGATGGTTTGTTTATGTCCAACTGCTCTAGCTCGGTCTTCTTAAACCACTGTAACGTGACCAAGTCTGCGGAAGGTACAGCGCAACCTTCCCTTATTTTGCATTCAAAATCCAGAAAGATGTAATGTGTAGTTACTCCGTGTTTATCCTCAGTAATGTCTTCATCAAAGAATATCGGTTGCGCATCCAGCACATCAAGACCTGTCTCTTCTTTTACTTCTCTCTTTAAAGAGTCTGCCAAAATCTCCTGCCCAATCTCGACCTTGCCACCTGGAAGATGCCACTTATTTGGGTATGGCCCGACATCCTGTCTTTTTTTTCCGAGTAAGACTCTTCCATCTTTATCCTTGATGACTGCTACTACTACAATTCTGGTCTGCATTGGAGCCACCGTAAATTCGTCCTCCAACAGGATATCAAATTGCCCATTGGCACTATTTATAAGTATTACTAAGGCTCAAAGTATCATAAGGGAGCCTTATGCTGCAATATCAGAAGGACTTTCTTATTCATCTAATAGAATCAAAGGCATTGACGTTCGAACCGGCTCAATTAATGAGCGGACGGCTTTCCCCTTACTATGTAAGTATGAGAACGGCTGTGTCTGACGGAGCCAAAGCAAGCCTTACTGCAGAGGCGTATGCAAGAAAAATCCTTTCGTTAGGTTTTCGTGACATCGACTATCTCCATGGTCCAGCTTACGCGGGTATTCCTTTGGTATGCCTGATAGCAACGCAACTGTGGAAATCCAAAAATCGGAATTTGCGTTGGGGTTACAACAGGAAAGAACCAAAACACTACGGAAGATCTTCTGAGGAAATTATTGTTGGTGATTTTAGGGATCGAGATACGGTATTGATTGTTGACGATGTCATAACAACAGGCAGAACAAAAATGTTGAACTGGCAAATGCTTTGTAGCCTTAGGAGAGAACTGAAGTTGAAAGGTATTCTTGTGGCCTTTGATCGTCAAGAGATGGATGAAGCAGGACAGACTACTTCCCAATGGTTAAAACAAGAAGGCGTAGATCTGTACAGTATTTTGAACTTGACTGAAACACTGACATGGTTACATGACAGAGAAATCAATGGTGTGGTTCCGGTAGACGATGATGTTTTTGAGAAAGTTAAAAACTATGTGAGGCGCTATGGTGGTGAAACCGCCAAAAAGCTTTGCTTATAGTGACCTGGGCGTAGGAGATGGAACATTGCGAATAACCATAACAATGGTAAAGAGATTTCTCAGGGATGCTATGATAGCCTTCATTTATTGGACCTTGACTTTGACACCTTACATGATCTTGGTTGTAAGAACCAATCTTGAGCAGTATTTGGCTTGGGTTCTTATGCAAGCCCTTTTAGTACCACCTCTTGGGGCTGTTTCTGCTATATTGTTTAGATGGATTGACAGAAAATCTTGAGGTACCCGTGTACATACATGATCGAAGTATATACTGTGTTGGTTCTGACTTGTGCCATCGGGCCCGTATTTCCTGTTGCTTTTCTCGGCCATAAGGGTGTGATGACATGAATCTCACATCGTTAGCGCGCGCTAGCGTGTTGCTAAATTCGGGGAATTGACATGAACTTGTTTGATCACTCTTGAGCTTGGATAGATACCTATGATGTGGTATGGAGAAGTGTGATGAGCACGCACGCGTGCTTGGAGGGTGCGCGGAAATTGACACAAACAATGCGATTTAGGGTTCTGGTAACTTCATAGGCGATAAATCTTCCTGTTAACTTTCGGGTGACAAAACAACCATTCTAAATCTTCATGTTAACAGTCGGGGGATAATCCCTCGTTAAGGATCAAGTTCTCCTATTAAGTGCTCCAGTTCCGTTGCTTGTCTTTTGTAGTCCTTGTTACTTTTGATAGTCCTTGCTTGAAGTCTTTTCATCAACACGTCTTCTAAATCCAGTGGGGGATTTTCTTCTTCTTTTCTGAGATGTATCACAAATACTTTGAAACCTTCAGCGTCAAGCCATTTCATCGGTTCAGTTATGCAGGTTTCATTAAGTCTACCATTTTCGACAAAAAACGTACAAGGAATTAGTAATGCATAAGCTATGGTTGGGTCTTTGCGGTCGCACTTCTTCATCCGTTTTCTAATGCGTTTAATAACTTCCTCAAATTTACAAAAACCACCCCCTTTGTATCGTAAAGCCTCCATCGTAAGTTCTTGAGGAGAGGTTAAACCAACAGCATAAACCTTCTTCCCATCTACATTCTTTTCAAGCAATCGCATAGGATTGAGCCTTTTGACATCGCTGACTCCGAAGAACTCCTTCAAAGTGTTCGTTTTCCCTGACCTCGGAGCACCACCGATAAGAAATATCGTTTTCATGATTCTTATTCTACGTTAAGTGGGTATTTGAGTTTTTCAGCGATTTTTCTTCTGTGAATCATGGTTCTGTAAAGTCTGCGTCTGTTCGCTTGCCTTGTAAAAATCGTCTGCTAGATGCTAATTGCCTTGAAGTCAAGAAGCATAAACAAGTCTTATAACGTCGATTGATTATCTCCTTTAGTTACTCTCCCAAGAAGTCTCTCAGCTTCAAGCTTGATCCTATCCCCACCGCGCCGCTAACCCTTTTGACGAGTTCTTCCGAGAGTTCTGTATCCCGCGTCTTCGCTTCCTGTCTTAGGCGCATTATCTCGCTGTGCTTCTCCTCAAAGGCCTCGATTATCAGCCTCTGGTCTGCCTCGTTGATTCTTGGAATTAGGACGCTTCTTATTTGGTCGGTGTTGATGTTGAACTGAAGCGAGCCCGACTTCAGCCTATCGAACTGCATCTGGCCGAACCGCGAATTGAGGTAGATTCCGATGAACCTTGGGAGGAAGTCCTTCCTGTCCTTCAAGCGGAGGCGAATGATGTAAGAGCCGTAGATGAATTTCTCGAATCCCGCTGGGACAGTAGCGGCGAGGCCGACATAGGTTCCGCTACGGGCGATGAGAATATCTCCCTCCTGTAAGTAGAGGTTCCTGACTGCCTTCGCATAAAGGGCGCTTGGGATAGATTGAAGGTCGCTTACGTCGAGTGCGTTCCTTCTGAGGTTTTCGATTCTTAAGAATGGAATATCACTCTTGTAGTCTGCATCGAGGGATGCGCCGTATCGGAGGGTGGGGTTCAGGTCTCCGAGCCTGACATAGGGCTTCGACTTCAGGGCTTTGTAGACCTCCTCATATTCTGGGTCGTACCACTGGACATCGAGCCTCGCTTCGAGGGTCGATGGCTTGACTACGAAGCAACTCTGAGACCTCGGCAGAGTCCCACTTGTTCTCCACCTGTTCCACTCGGTAAGAATCGCGTGTAAGTCGCTCGAATTAATGTCTGGTTTCCCTGAATCAGTGTGTCCTATGTTCTTGCTCTTCGCCATGAAGACAGATGGTTGGTCGCTCGATGGCTCAGTCTTCTTCTCTAAGGCCAGTATCGAGGTCTTCGCCGCGCTCCCCGCGAGGACAAAGGAGTTCTTTGGGAGCGAGATCACCGCCCGAATTAAGAATCGACTCTTGAGCCAGTCGCGGATGAACTCGGCTGTAGTCGTGTTGAGAAACGCATCATCAATGATGATGAATATCTGGCCGTGGGGTTTCAGTAGATCGAAGTAACGTTCGAGAAACATCACACTCGACTTGAGCGACGAAACGACCTTGCCGCTGGGACTCTTTGCCAAATGATACTGTGTTAGGATTCGCCTCTCGTCTTTCTTTTTCTTCTCGTAACGCATGGCAAAGGGGGGGTTTGTCAGGACTATATCGAACCGCGTCTCATCGTCTAAAATTGACTTCCTCAGTTCCTCATAATCCTTCTTGGCCTCTCCTGATAGCTTGGGGTCTCTGAGGAGTTCTTTGTCCAGCGAATCAGCCTTGTAGATTCTGCTCCCTCCGTCCTGATGGAGATACATGTTGATGCGAGCGATTCGGGATATTGTCTCATTTGCTTCGATGCCCCAAAGACACTGCTTCTGCAATCGCTCGATTGCTGTGTTCTTCTCCTCTTGCGAAAGAGCGGGGTTTGTCTCGATGCCATCGGTCAGAACCGCCATCACTTCGATGAGGAATCCAGCAGTCCCACAACAGGCATCTAAGACTACTGGAATCTCATCTCCTCTTGCTGAGAGGTTAGCCATATCAATCATGAACTTGACCACGGTTCGCGGGGTGAAGAACTGGCCGAGGGAGCGCCCTCTTATCACGGCGGTAAGAAAGGTCTGAAACATCTTCCCGTTTAGGTCTTCATCCATCGCATAGAGGTCGTGGTGTTCGAGAAGCCTTACAACTTCCTTGACCGTCTCTGCGCCGAGGTTGATTGCCTCCTCAGGCTGAAACATTCGTTTCTTCCGTCCCGCGTCAATCTCTTCTTCCAGCTTCTTTCTCAGTTCTGAGAAGAGGATGGTGTTGATTGGATCAGGGGTAGACTCTTCGAGGGACTCTATCCATCGGACGCTGAATACGAAGTCGGATGCCGAAACGCTCTCACCTCGTTTCAGCTTGCCGTGAATGACCCCATCCATGCGGCTCTTGACGAATAGGAGCTTGGCGAACTCATAGAAAGCCTCGGCTGGAGGAATTTTCTCCTTGCGCCATATAAGGTTGTGGCAGGCCTCAAAGATGGAAATCAGGTCGGCCTCGGACGGCTTCTTGAACTCGAATGCTTCTTCCTTCGGTTTGCAGGCCTTGGCTCTTACTTCTCTATTCATTTCAGCTTTCAGAGTCTTAAAGTAACTGTTGCCATCCACGAAGAAGGCGAAGTCGAGAACCGAGGTCGCGTGTCCGCTGTCATAATGGAACAGAAGTGTAGATAGTCCGTTGCTACCGATGCACCACTGTTCAGGTTTCGGTTCGGCGAGAGATCTTCGTATCACCGATGCGTAGAGTTGCGCGTCGTGGACGCCGTCCTCGGGGTTCTCGCTGGGACTCTTGGCATCAACAATAAGGACTGGAAGTTCATGCTTCTTGTCGATATAGCATACGAAATCGGGGACATAGGGGCGCTTCTTCTTGGCCTTCCCGATATTAACCTCCTTGAGGGTCTTCTTACTCTCTCGGTAGTCCTCAGTGAAGCCTAACTCATCCAGTAGTTTAACGATGAAGTTCTGTTCTACGTCGCTCTCGTCTCTAAGGTTGGCGAGCTTGCAATACTTGTTCTTTCGGTTCGGGGTGATGTGGGCGTCGAGCGTCAAGCTACATTCCCTTCTTGTCTTTTTGCCTCAATAATCAATCGTCCATTCTTTACGTTAAGCTCAAGTTCTTGGACGCCTTGCCAGCCCAGCTCAGTAATTGCTTCGTCTGGAACTACTAAGACGTGTTTGTAATGTTTTTTTTCTTTGTATGTGTAGGAAAGTTGTTTTTGGAGTTTAGCTTTCATGTGATTTTTCCTTCTTCTCCAAACAATCGAAAAGGTAGTCTATCGCATCATCGATGAACTTTCTTTCTCCACCACTTTCCCATTGCAGTTTTCCAGCTAGAGCATTGAGACGTTTGATATTTCTTATTGCGATTCGTGCAGATTCACTAGGCTCAGTAGAGGTTGTGGGGTTTGTGGATTTTGTTACTTGTGACACTTTGTAGACCTTTTCGACTTTGTTGCATTTGTCAACTTAGTTACATGGTACCATAAACCTATTTAACGCTTGCGGTGTGTGTGGTACCACAACGCTTATATTGTTGTGGTACCATAATAGCTATTGGTGCTGTGTGGTACCATGATAACGATAAAAGAACTCGAACAGAAAAGAGAAGAAAGAGGCTTACAAATAGCCCATAGAGAAAGCCAAGTCAAACAGATAGAAGAAAAAAACTTCTACGCAGTTCTTTCACAATCAGGAAACGGCGAATACGCTGTTTTCAAGGTTGACAAAGAATGGTCTTGCGAATGTCCAGATAACAGGTTTCGACAAGTAAAACGCAAACACATTTTTGCCGTCGAGACCAGCATCAAAATGAAGGAACAAGTCAGAAAGAACGTTGTTATCACTCCTTTGAATACTTCAAAATGTGTTTACTGTGGTTCAGAGCAAATAGTCAAGGATGCAATTCGCCACAACAAGAAATACGATATTCAGCGTTATCTATGCAAGGTATGTAGAAAACGGTTCTCGGTCAATGTCGGTTTTGAGGGAATGAAAGCATCGCCACAAGTCATAACCTCAGCAATGCAACTGTACTTCACAGGAGAATCTCTAAGAAATGTTCAGAAATTCCTCAGCCTTCAAGGTGTCAAGATTAGCCATGTTTCAGTTTTGAAGTGGATACGAAAATACGTAAAAATGATGAATGAATACCTTGAGAAAATCAAGCCAAACGTGAGCGATACTTGGAGAGCCGATGAGCTATACGTGAAGATTAAGGGCGACATGAAATATCTGTTTGCTATGATGGATGATGAGACAAGGTTCTGGATAGCTCAGGAAGTAGCCGATTCAAAAGATAGGCATGATGCACGAAGTCTGTTAAGGATGGCAAAGGAAGCAACAGGAAAACAACCTATGACATTCATAACTGATGGGCTTCCAGCTTATCATGATGCTTACAAAAAGGAATTTTGGACTCTAAAAGGGCCAAGAACAGAGCATGTTCAACATATCACGCTCAGAGGAGATCACAACAATAACAAGATGGAGAGAATGAACGGAGAAGTCAGAGATCGTGAGAAGGTATTGAGAGGCTTAAAGAAAGTTGACTCTGCAATGCTCTCAGGTTATCAGCTTTTCCACAACTATGTTAGACCGCATGAAGGCTTAGGCGGAAAGACTCCAGCGGAAGCATGTGGCATAAAAGTCGAAGGGCAAGATAAATGGAAAACTCTGATAGAGAACGCATCTAAGAACAAACCATAGGTTTTCTTTTCCTTGGTTTCTATATAGACCTCTCAATAATTGCCATCTTATGAAATCACCAAAAAACATAAACAGGTCTTCATTCAGATATTCTCTCTATGCCAGCAAGAGAAATAGAATGCCCTGTATGCAAACAAAGGGCAGTTGACCGCAAATTTAGATTAGTGGCCTTAATGTCTGCGTTTCAATTTGCCAATGTAAAACAAGCAAAGCAAGAAGTCCTTTACGCTAGAATATGCCCTAACCCCAAGTGCAATGTTGTTTTCTATGACCGAGAATATGACGAAGCATTAAGAACCTCAACATAATGAGAACTTATCCGCTACACCCGCTCAGTATCCACTTGGCAACGAAGCAAGAATAGGCTATCACCCGCTTGTTAACACCCTTTTCTTTAGCAGTGAAATCATCACCCGAAAGTTAACAGGAAGATTTATCGCCCATGAAGTTACCAGAACCCGATTTAGCAACTCCCTAGCGCGGCGAGATTCCAAATCCTAAGCAGAGGCGAACACCCGAAGACTAAGTCAGAACCCGCTCTCTGACAGCATCACCCGACTGTTAACTGGGAGACGAATCGCCCATCAAGTTAACAGAACCTCCAGCGATTCTTCGACTACTCATGGAATTTCCCGACGCATTCCCTGCCATGGGACAGTCTTTTATTTATCTGATTATCATAATGTCATTTCAACTAGACAGAAGAGCCGCAGATGACCAAAATGCCTGTCGACGCTGTAAGAGAGCCTTTCAGAGACGTTGTCCGCATACTTCTCGATCTCTATGGTGTTGTCATTGCCCTAGCCCTAACAACTGCTATTGGCTTCACAGTAGCACCCAATGGAATCGCGCTTAGCCCATTCGAGCTTAGTTACCAGAACCTTGCGACTTTCGGATCACTTTTCATAACTATTGTTCCATTCTATCATGGTGCCTCAATTTATATGCTAAATACCTATCGAAGTAGTGCTTACGCTAAAAAGAAAGGAGCTGCTCTAGTAGATTTCTTTGTTCTCGCACTGGAAGGCGTCGTTTTCTATGCTATGGGAAGTAGTATCCATTTCCTAGGCAGTTTCATGTTATGGTTTATTATTTTGCTTCTAATCGATCTTTTTTGGTATGGTTTCACGTATTTTAAAGCAGGCGATTCGAAAGAATCTGCACCGAAGTGGTGGCCAAGAATCAACGGAGGCACGATTCTGGCCTTGCTAATACTGTCATCAAATATGGTGCAATCTGCTGTTCAAGTGTACGCTGTTTTGTTTGCAATTGCGGCAGTTCGAACAGTATTAGACTACTCGCTTTGTTACGACTACTATTTCCCTCAGCCAACACAGACCTAGAACTACAAAAAAAACAAGGTGCTAACCCTAATCCAAAATGCAGTCAGAAAAAGTTGAGCATCAGCTTTTCGGGTATTCGGAACAAAATCGCTAAAATGTAACCGTAAATTAGGGAGTAGAGCTTGATTTGTAGGCTTTTGCACCTTTGCGGAGCAACATCTCAACCGTGTTGCTCCAACGAGGCATCGTTCGATCCTTTTCCTCCGCCGACTTCACTTCAGCCTCATGAATATTTCTTATTTCATTGAATAATTTGTCATCAATCGTAGCCACAATGCGTTTCTTAGTCATTTACATCACCTGCACCAAAATCCCACCTGCCGCTGGCGGACCAGGTGTTGCTGCAAGAGCCTGAAACTCGTACATACGCTCATAGTTAGCGCCAAGTTTGGTGACCAACTTAATGTATCGGCCATCCTTGCTGAAAGCTCCACTCTCTTGCCAACCGTCAGCGTTTAATGCTCCGTCCCAAACTGAGGCACCAAGATTTGCGGGGTCGTCGCCCACATACACGGTGAGACCTGAACTTTCACCCCATCTGTAGCCTGCGACTTGAAACAGTTTGATTTTAGTGATTGTTTTGGTACTTCCCATATCAAAAATAATCCAATGCAGCTCAGCGGTTCTATGATTCCAATACGTTCCCGTGTCGGTGTCTATCGCCTTCGTCGCAAGGTAAGGGCTTGTTTGTCCACATTTACTGTGAACAGCCGAAGGC
>Ga0315294_10004154_pt1 | contig 15790 bp, 16 predicted proteins | sample YL17G13_40_MG_FD_203626 | JGI IMG/M metagenome (GOLD analysis project Ga0315294, IMG submission 203626) | Sediment microbial communities from Yellowstone Lake, YNP, Wyoming, USA - YL17G13_40 | ecosystem: Environmental > Aquatic > Freshwater > Lake > Sediment | place: USA: Wyoming | collected... | reverse complement strand
CCGGGATCATCGAGCCTCCCGCCGAGGCACTGGTAGATCGCCGAATGCTCGCTGTCGACCGGGACCAAAGGGCCCTTCCCCTCCTTCAGAAGCCGGCGGATCAGCTCCCCCGCCATGACCATGCTTTCCTTGTTCGCCAGGAGCACTTCCCGACCCGAGCGAAGGGCGGCCAGCGTCGGACTCAACCCCACCGACCCCACAAGCCCGTTCAGAACGGACGTGACATCCTGATGAAGAGCCGCCTGTCCGATCCCGTCCGGCCCATGGACTATCTTCGGACGGTCGGGAGTTCCCTTGAGAAGGGCCGTCAGAGACTCCTCTTCCCCGGGCCCTTTCACCGACACGATCAGAGGCTGAAACCGGCGTATCTGCTCGAAGAGAAGCTCAATCCTGGCGCCGGCGGCAAGCGCTGCAACCCGCAGACGGTCGGGGTTTCTCTCAACCACTTCGAGAGCCTGTGTCCCGATCGATCCAGTCGAGCCGAGTACTGCGATCGTTTTCATGACTGCCACGAGGGACGCATCGTTGACGGCCCCCGGAAGGTCGATGGTATCACAAGCCCGCGGGAAATGTCATGCCGAACGACTGGGGGCGGCTCTCGGCGGAGGTTGATTTTTCGACTCAGGACGGCTACCATCATTCGAAATCCCGTATAGATTGCAGGAAGTCCCGTATGTCCCAACAGAAAATCATGTATGACCTCTCGGTCTCGCTCCACAAGCTCAGCCGGCTGGTAGAGGATCACCTGCACGAGCTCATGGAGAGCGAGGGCATAACCGACATTCATCCGTCCGCAGGCATAATCCTTATTCCGCTTCTCGGCAGAGAAGGGCAGACGCTATCGGAGCTGGCGAGGCTGATCCACATGAAGGCGCCGACGATCACGGTGATCGCCAACCGTCTCGAAGAGAAGGGCTGGATTCGTCGGGAGCGTGGAACCAAGGACAGGCGACAGGTTCATCTCTATCTGACCAAGAACGGCAGACAGAAGGCCGAGGTGCTCGACGGCATCCATCGAAAGGTGTTTCAGCGGATGTCGCAGGGCATCGACCGATCCTCACTCGTTCAGGCGAACAACACGCTGGCTCATGTTATCATAAACATGCATGGCCGAGCCGGCTGAACGCCGGGTGTCGGATCGATACGCTCTTGCCTTCCGGACGCTGTTAGGGTTTACTGGTTAGGGAACCCTCCGAGGTGAGTGGAATGCCGTCACGCCGAGAACGAGAAAAGGAGGAGAGGCGGAAGTACATTCTGGATAAAGCGCAGACGCTTTTCGCGGAGAGCGGCTTCCTCGGCACATCGATGGCCGAGATCGCCGAGGCGAGCGAGTTCGCGGTCGGCAGCCTTTATTCCTTCTTCAAGAACAAAGAGGAAATCCTGGCGACCATATTCGAGTATCACATCGAGCACGTTCTCGGCGAGGTGGAGCGGATCAGGGACGATTCGGACCTCTCCTCGCACGAGAAGATCTCATCCGCCCTTGAATCGCTGGTGCACATCTACGTCGACAACCAGGATTTCTTCCGCATCTATGTGGCCGAGGCGCGCGGGGTGGAATGGGGCGTCCGCACTGAGGTCGGCGAGTACATCTACAAGGGGACCGTCCGCTACCTCGAGATCCTGTCCAGCATCTTCCGCAAGGCGATCGGCGATGGTGTTGTCGATCCCGGCCTCGATCCGGAGTTTCTCGCGCTCCTCCTGCGATCGTATGTCCACTCGACAGTGAGTCATTTCCTGTACGGACAGCGCGGCGTGAGCGTTGATGCGCTGCTGGCGGTGACAAAGCGCGTTCTCTTCGACGGAATCCGGCCGAAAAATGCCGAGGTGCATACGGAGCGGACGATCCTGTCCAGAAAATCCCAGGGTTGACATGCCTCCGTCGGGCGTGTACAATCGAAACGCGGTGAGTAGTTTTGCCTGATGATACTCACTCAGTAACTTAGGCCTTTCCCTGCACTACCTCCTATAACCCCCGTCGCCAGACGGGGGTACCTTCTTTCTGTGGCCCGCGGGTCCACCGGCGCAGGACCGGGGCGGGCACCCCCGAGACCAATCTTGATCAAGTTTCATCGGGCGTGGCCTTGACAACTCCCCGTCTCTGGTGTATAAGTCTCTTTGGAACAGATAGCGTTCCGATAAGCTTTATTAACTTAGGCCTTTCCCTGCACTACCTCCTATAACCCCCGTCGCCAGACGGGGGGACTTTTTTTTGTTGCGCCGCGGGAATGTCGCTGAGGAATCGCTCGCACCCACATTCCATGAGGATTCCGAGGTAAGTCTGCCCATACTTCGGTCGGTCTTGACATCACTGTGAAAATGGTGTATAAGCCATATGGGGTTGATTCAGTACAACCCCAACTGACTTAGGCCTTTCCCTGCACTACCTCCTGAAAAACCCCCGTCGCCAGACGGGGGTTCCCTAATTTTCGAACACGCGCCCGGGAAGGTACCGGCACGCCCGAGAGTCATCAGGGCGACAAAAAGGTCCCCGCGAGGGGACCGTTACATTTGCTTCCCATTCCCGGACGCTTCCTATCCATCGTCACCGATCGACTCGACCGGGCACGATTCCTGCGCCTCCTTGCACAGTCCCTCCTCGTCCGGGTTATCAGGCTGCTTCAGGACGTAGGCATGACCCTCGTCCTCGTTGTGCCCGAAATTGTCCGGGGCGGTCTGCCTGCAGACGTCGCAATCGATGCATTGGTCGTCCACGTAGTACTTCCCAGGGACATTATCGGGCTGCGCGTTGTCTTTGTTGGCCATTCCTCTATGGCCCTCCTTCATTGATTTCTGCGTTTGCCCCGGCGTCTCGACCGCCGGTTTGACGGCACATTCTAGCACTACATCCGAAGTCAGGCAACCGAAGACGGCAAGATGGCAGTTGTGCAATTGCGGGTTATATTGATTCGGGGACGTACAAGTTTTTTTGGATAGCGCTCGGCTTTAGGGTTTCCGCCTTGCGACGGCACAGCGGGCTGACCATTCTCACTTCCCGGGGCCGCACCTTGACGAAACCGCCCATGCATGCGATAATAATCTTGCGGATTCCCAGTCTGCGGCGGTTGGTTTCGTTTCCCGCTTCTCATTCCCGTCATGCTTGAAAAAACACAAGCAGTCCGCCGCAAGGTGCGGCATGAACCCGAGTCGCACCCCGTGGAGTCGTAGTTAACAGGCCTGAGGCCAATACTGCAGGCCAAGGAGAGAGCTCATGAAGCCCCAACGCGGATTCAGCCTAGTTGAACTCCTGGTGGTTATCACCATCATCGGCATTCTCGCCGCATTGGTCATTCCCAACATGACCAGGGCGAGGATCAAGGCCAAGGAGGCGGAGGTCAAAGCCGGCATCCACATTATCCAGGAGGCTGTCGAGAGGTACTACGTCAACGAGAAGGAATATCCCGGCGTACTGATCGGCGGCAACCAGGAGTCCTGGGAGGTGTGGCACGCCAGGAACCCCACCTTGAGCAATATTTTCGATCCCCTGATCGAGTACAACTACCTTGACAGCTACCCGAAGAACGTATTCGTCGATGAGCAGCAGGGCGGCGAGTACCTCAAGGCCACCGGCGGCGATCTCACCACTCCCGGCTCCGGCGATCCAAGATTCGGAATGAAAGGCACGATAATGCCGAACTCGGTCGATGATCCCCTTTGGTTCACGACGGGCGGCACCCTCGTTGCCGAGACCATCGACATCACCGGCGCCTACCAGATCGACAATTACGGTGTGTTCGGCGGCTATCTTCCTCCCTCGGGACACCCCACGACCTACATCATCCAGGGGAGCTTCTTCTATCGCTCCGAGGGTTCGCTCGACATGCTGACATCGATGCCTTCAACCAGTCCTACGCGCCGCGACTTCCGATTCCAGAGCTTCGACCGCTACATCCTGGGCGGCTTCGGAAGCGATCTGACCAAGGGCCTGGACCTCATAAGGCTGTCCGGTGCAGGAGATTACGTCCACCAGCCGGGCGCCGACAACTTCATCTGGGATGTCCCGCTGCTTCTGCCCGAAGTGTTCGGTGGAGGCGACAGGGAGCACAACCCCTATTTCCCATATGAGCCCGTGGACGAAGGCGTCGAGTTCTACTACGGAGCGCCCGATGGGCTCGAGGACGGGCTGGTGCTTGTGGTCACCGACGCGGGCGATAATCTCAGCTTCTGATCTTTCCCGACAGATTGACGATCGAATACCGTCCGTTTGCTACGAAAACGGAGAGGAAACGCATCTACCACATCGGACGGTCACAAACGCGGAATAAATACCCCCTCCCATCCTCAGACGCCCGCCTCGCAGGTGGGCGTTTCTCTTTGTCTACTCGCCTTCCCCCTTTTCCGGAAGAGGTTTCCAGGTTGGGCCTGTCGACCCAGGGGCGACTTGGCGGGGACGGTTGAGCACGCCGAGGAATCCTTCCACCGCCCTGAAATGCCCGGCTCTGCCCAGGGCGCACGCCAGCGCGAGAGCACGATCCCTGTCCTCAGGATGCGACTCGGCCTCGGCGACCATGTCCTCGATCGCCAGCGGATCGCTTCCCTCACTCCTCGTGAACGCTTCCAAAATTGCCCGCGCGCGACCGTCCAGAGCGTATGTCGCACGATTGAACCATTCCATCGCACGCGCCGTTTCTCGCGCCTTCGCGGCGGCGAGCCCAGCCCACACAAGGCCCTCCGCGTCGCCCGGGTTGGAGTCCAGATACTCCACGAACCGCCCGATCGCCTCCGGATACCGTCCCAGCGCCGACAGCGCGCGTGCGGCTATCAGCTTCATCTTCGCCGGAGCCTCCCTGTCATTCCGCCACGGTGCGACCATGAGAAGAGCTCTCGACGGCTCCCCGTCGGCGAGGGCCCTTGACGCCTGCGAGACGATCTCCAACGGGTCGGGTTTCGGTTCCTCAACCCGTCTGTTCAACCTGGCCCTGCTGGGCATTTTCAGAAATGGAATGCTTAGCATAGCACCCTCGGCCTTCTCCCCCCTTAATCAAACTTAGTATCGCTTCCTGCCGCCGTCCGGGGACCGGATTCCCTTAGCGGCAGAACCGGGTACGGGCACCCGGACTCAAGAAAGACGAAAACCTGTCGCCAACTCATCATGCTGTGTGTTAACATGTTTGAAGGCGAAGCAATGAGCGGGGACCTTACAATAGACTTGACCGAGTTCCGAGAGGAGCTTGCTGCGCTGCCGCCGCACGACGAGCCGGCCGACAGGCACCTCGCGCTGCTGGGGTGGCTGACCCGCTTCGCTCATGCGTGCGGCTGCGAAAGCCCGATCCTGGTCGGATGCGGGGCGGTGGAGATTTACACTAATGCATGCACTTCCACGGGGGACGTGGACATCATCACTACCGACATCGCGAGGCTGAGCTCGAACCTGCTGAAAATCGGCTTTCAGCGTTCGACGGACCAAAGGTATCTCTATCATCCCGGCTTCAGCATGCTGTTCGAGTTTCCCGCAGCGAGTCTGCGACCGGGAGAGGAGACGGTGACGATCAACCATGACGGGGTCAACTGCCTGGTGATCAGTCCCGCCGACCTTATTGTCGACCGGCTCGAGACGTTCGAGGCGTCGGGGGGCGGCACCGATCTCCTCAACGCATATCTCATTTATCATTCGTACTACGAAAACCTGGACCACGAGAGACTGAGAGATCGCGTGATCCGTCGGGACGTCCGGGAGAGTTTCCGGTTCATGCGCGATCTGCATCGGCAATCGGTGAACGAAAGCCTGGGCGCGCGGGAACAGGCGCAACGGATCGTCGAGGAATGCCGCAGACGCAGAGGTCCGCAATGACAGACTGGACTGAGCTGATGAGTCGCGATGCGCGGCTGCAACGGGGAGCGTTCTCAAGATCGCTTATCGAGGCGATCGAGCCGGACTGCCTGACGCGCAAGCCGCGCGACCCGCTGAAGCGCGACCTTATGCGGCAGCTTGGGCTTCCCGAACGATATCCGGAGGTCCAGTACCCGAGCCCTGGAAACACGCCGGACGATCTTGAGAGCGAGGAACTGTGAAGACACAAAACATGGATACACGAACGGAGAAAGCCTTTCAGAGCGTGATCATGAAACTGCCGGCCTACCGCGATCTCGAATCCACCCCGGAGCGTCACATCTATCTCCTCTGGCTCATCACCAAGGGTGTCACGCTTCTGGGCGGTGAGAGACCTATCCTGGTCGGGGGCGGGGCGATCGAATTTTACACCGGCATCCGGTTCGCCACCGGCGACCTGGACCTGGTGGCGCCCGACAAAGAGATCTGCGAGGGCGCTCTCAAGAGCCTCGGCTATGAGCGTCCGAGCGAGCTGAGACACTTCGTCAACCGCTCCATTTCGTCGCTTGTCGAAATCCATTCGACTTGCCTGCGTGCCGACGAAGAGGCGGTCGAGCTGGTCTACCGGAAAGTCCCACTGCTGCTGATCGGCCCCGAGGACTGCATCACCGACCGCCTGGACAAGTACTCGAAGCACGGCTCCACTCTCGACCTTCTCAACGCCTTCCTGGTGTCCTATCACCAGAGAGACCGCATCGATATCTCCCGCCTGTCCCACCGGCTCGACTCGCTCGACCTCTGGGACTTCTACCGCCCCATCCAGGACATCAACCGGGCACTCGTGTGCAGCGAGATCGGTGCGGACGAGGCCGCGGCTTCATTGATCCAATTCATGAAAAAAGGAACACGAAAATGCGCATTCTGATGTGGGAACAGGTACGGAAAGAGCACGAGGGCAGTGCAGCCTTTAATGTCGCGCTCCTCAGGGCGATTGATCCGAGGCTGATAACGCATCAACCCCGAGACCCGGAGAAGGATCGCCTAATGACCGAACTCGGCATGGAAACCCGGGAGCAGGCGATATCGAGGAGCACCGGCACAAAGAAAAATTCGCGACGCTGCCTGATGCCTGACCTGAGCAAATTCGACATCGGCACCGACACCGAATGCGATATCTCCGACCAGAACTGAGAAAATCCGCGCTCGACTTCGCCCGATCCTCACGACAGAAGCACCCCCTCTTTCGCCCCCGGGAGATTCGTCTCTCCTCACGAAGGCTGCGCCGGTTTCGCACGCTCATGTATAATCTCGGGGCAGCTTTCAACAAGACATGCCCGGTGATTCCACATCGGATACACTTTTTCTGCCCACCGTTCTTACCAAGAACACTGCCGGGTCGAGACCTCTCGCCTGGCAGCGATGGGGCGAGGGCGGCGGCATGATTTTCTCGCCGGACACGCTCCACTCTCGCGACCATATCGTCCTCGCCGACAATCTGACGCTGCTGCGATTCCTGCCCTCTGCTTCAGTGGACCTCGTCTACATCGATCCACCCTTCGGCACTGGGAAACGTCGGGTCGGGCCGGAGGGACCGGACGGTCCGGAAGGCTATGACGACAGACTGCGGGACCCCCGCTCGTTTGTCGAATGGCTCGCGCCGAGGCTCAGGGAGCTCTGGCGGATTCTTTCCGACAACGGCAACCTCGTGATTCACCTCGACCCCAGGGCGATACATCACGTCCGCCTCTGGTGCGACGAGGCGTTCGGAGCGTCACGCTGGGAGAACGAGATCATCTGGCACTACACCGGCGGCGGAAGAAGCAAGACGAGGTTCAGCCGAAAGCACGATGTGCTTCTCTGGTACTCGAAGGGGCTCGGTCGGGTATTCAACATCGACTCGATCCGTGAGCCTTATGAGCCGACCAGCGGCTACGCCAAGGGCGGGATTGTCAGCAAACGGGGCAAGAGGTACATGCCGCATCCCTGGGGGAAACCCGCGGACGATGTCTGGGACATTTCCATCGTGAATCCGCTGTCCTCTGAGCGCACTGCGTATCCCACCCAGAAACCGCTCAAGCTGCTCGAACGGATTGTCGGGGCACTGTCCAGCGAAAACGCCCTTGTCTGCGATGTCTTCTCGGGAAGCGGCACCACGGCACTCGCATGCAGAACTCTCAACAGACGGTTCATCTGCTGCGACAGCAACCCTGATGCGATCGGGGTGACTCTCGAACGGCTCGCGAGCGCCGATCCTTCGGTGCCCGCGGTCATCTCGCACGGCCTCTACAGGCTCGGTTTTTCGACCGAGGAAACCGCACGGGGAATCGCCCGACGCTTTGCCGCCCTGGGATTGAGACTGCCGAATGATCCTGAATTCGACATCGTCCTCCCTTCCTGGCGCAAGAGCTCAAACCCACCGTTTCCGCTTGACTATCGAGACGCCATCGTTCATTTTCGGGACGCCGTTTTTTCGAAAGGAGCGCCGGATGTGTCCTGACCTTTCTGAGATCAAAGTGGAGGGAAATGACGCGGAGGTCGATTCGCTCGTCGCCTGCATCAGGGCCGCGATAATCTATTGGGGCCGCGACTATGAGTACGACTACGTCGCGGGGCTGTCGGGGAGCGCTTTCTCGCCGGTCCGGCACGAGGATGAGAGCTGCGCCGCATGGTGGACCGAGTTCGGCAACGACTCGAGGATGGAATTCCTCGGAAAGGCTCTCGGCTTCACGGCGAAAAAATCCCCCGCAATGTCCGGGCGGGACTTCGAGAAGAAGGGCGAGCTTTCAGACGAACTCGCCGGTTTCTGGAAACAAGTGAGGGAGGCGGTTCTTGAGGGGAAGGTGGTGATGATCGGTGCGTGGCCCCTGTGGAGCATTATCACTCGATGGGACGATGACATCGAGAAGATGGGGATCGCGTCGGTCTCGGTAGGATGCGATATTTGTCGTCCAAGTCATCTCGATACCGTCTACATCCTGACACCGTGCGCCGCGTCGATCACCAGGATGGAGGCGATAGCCGAGGCCATAAGGTTCGGCGCCGACGCGGCTGACGGCACCTTCCGGAGGCCCGGATTTCAGTACGGCGGCAAGCTGTATGACGCCATTCTGAAGAGGCTGGAGCGCGACATATTCTGCGAAGACTGCGGCGAGAGAAGCTGCAACTGCGCCTGGCGCACGATGGTCCGGATACAGGGAATAGCGGGAAGCGCGGTGAGATTTCTTCGTTTTGCCGGGGAATTCATGGGAAAGAGGCTTCCGAGACAGGCTCTGGATGTCGTGATCGGGGGATACGACACCATTGCGCAGACCTCAGGCATGTACACCGACCGGACCACGATATGCGAGAAGTGGGGCGACCCCGAATTCAAGACCGAGTTCACATCGGGCGTGCAGGCGATGAAGGTGGCTCACAAGGACGCATCGGTGATATTTCGGAGGCTGGCTCAGGGTCTGTGATCGACTCTGCAGTCAGACCTCACCCCCCTGGCCCCCCTCTCCGCAATTGCGGAGAGGGGGGAACGGGGGGTGAGGTGGAACATTAATCGCCGAGTGCACCCCTTCCTTGTTAGTGTTAAGCGGATTTGATAAACTGGCGTCGATTCAGATTCAACAAATCCTCGACCGAGGAGGGCCGGCGGGTGGCCGATTTTTCCGCGCGAACGCTAGCCTTCATATCGAACAAGGGCGGCGTCGGCAAGACGCACCTTGCGATTAACCTTGCGATTCAGTGCGCAAAGGAAGGTCGACGTGTGCTTCTCGTCGACACCGACCTGGGAAGCGCCAACGCCGATCTTCGCCTCGGTGTCCGACCCACCGTCACACTTCACGACTTCTACGAGAAACGGACCGATATTCTCGACTGCATTGTCCCGACCGATTTCGGGATGCACTTCATAGCGGGCAAGTCGGGCGAGTTCGCGCTGGCCAATCTAGGCCATCAACAGAAGGTGAGACTGCTCAGAGGCTTCGATCGGGTGGTCCGAGTCGGGGGTTACACGGACGTTTTCTTCGACCTCGGCGCGGGCATCGGAAGCCGTGTACTCGATTTCGCCCTGGTGTGCGACGAATGCATCATCGTCGCGACCCCGCAGGATATTGTCGCCGCATACGCAGCCCTCAAGGCCTGCTGGGCAAGGTACACGCGTCTCGGAGACATGCACTACTTCGACAAGAAGACGGTACATCCTCGACTCCCGGACAAAACCTTGACGGGGAACGGACGCCCTTTGCGCATCAATTTCGTTGTCAACCAGGCTGATAACCTCAGGGAAGCCAAGCGGGTCTACCTTCGGATACTGGATGTCGCCCGCACATTTTTCTATACGCCCGAAGGCCAGGCCCTGCTTCCCCTTCGATACCTGGGCGGCATTCCGTATGTGCACGGTCTTCTGAGGCAGGCCGAGCGAAGCAAGGTCCCTGCGATCGTGATGTTCCCCTACCATCCGTTCAGCCAGGCGATACGGGAGGTCTCCATGGTCCTGCTCGACAAGCAGACCATCGCCCCGAACCACCTCGACGTCCCCTTCTCCGACAGGGTGAGAGGAATCGTCCAGGCCTGGGTAAGCTGATCGGCCCCGACCACTTTTTGTCAACTGAATTGCCTTCTGAAGAACGAGAGCCATCCCACCAGCACAACCACGCCCAAATATGCCCAGACCTGCCACATCTCCGTGTAGATCCCGTCCTCGGCAGCGGGAAGCATCCCCTCGAAGAATGCCTTCGCAAAATTGAACCACGCGTCGGTCTGGATATGTTCCACGGCTTTCTGGCCGATGACATTCAGCGGAGGCAGTATTCTGTAGAGCACGTACACCCCCAGATCCAGCTTCAGGACTTCTTTGCCGAGCAGCTTGATCACCAGGTTTCCAACGGTACCCGACCCGATCATGACCACGGTGCCGATGAGGCCGGCGAGGAACCCTTTCATCCAGATCGTCATAACGTACGTCATCGCGCCGATAATGATGGGCGACAGGACCCCCACCCCCCACGCCTTGATGTAATCGGGCTGCAGGCCCATCCCGCCGATTACCTGGCAGAACATCGTCCAAAGGAGCGTCACGACCATGAAAAGAACCAGGGACATCCACCCCGCGAGAAGTTTGCCCAGGTATATCTGTCCTCGCGATACGGGTCTTGCCAGAAGCAGCTCCACCGTGCGCCTGTCGATCTCGCGTCCTATCAGGCCCATCATGATGAAGATCGATAACAGGTTCGCGAACATTATGGTCACACCGTACACGTAGTACGAGATCCAGGTCTCGGGCTCGATTTTTGTCAGGGGATTCCAGTTGTCCTCCTGGTACCCCATGGACCCGTGCGGACCCATGTCGGTGTAGGTGCCGTGCCCGTAGCTTCTCTGTTCAAGCTCAACCTGGTGCCAGCCCCAGAAAAGGATAATGAAACAGAGCGCCGCGGTCAGACCGAGGGCGATCCAGAAGACGCCCGTTCGCAGGATGTCGAACAGTGTGCGTTTGCCTATGTAGAAAACGGCGAGCATTTTTTCATCGGTTTCATGTCAGCTTTCAGCGACCGGACTCGAACTGCCTCCTGTTCCATTCGATCGCGTCGTCTATCCCCTCCTCGAGCTTCCTGAGAGCCTTCCATCCCAGCGTCCGCTCAACAAGCCCGGTGTCCGCGATGCTGTCGCCCGGTTCGCCGGGTACGGGCGGCACATGTTCGGGCCTGATCGCGGGATTTATCTTCCTGACCAGCATGTCCGCCACCTGGTTCACGCTTGTGCCGATCCCGGTGCCGAGATTCATCACGTTTCCCGCCTCGGCTCTTTCGAGCGCCGTCACCGATCCGCGGGCGATGTCCTCCACGTGCACGAAATCCCTGAGCTGTTCGCCGTCCCCGAAAATCTGAGGCGTCTCGCCCGCGAACAGCTTCCGACAGAATATGGTTATCACACCGACATACGGGCTCGGGGTCTGGCGGGCGCCGTAGGTGTTGAAGTACCGGCAGATGACGGGCTCGATCCCCCATTCCGGACCCACGGTGAGCAGGTATCTCTCGGATGCGTACTTCGCCACGCCGTACGGGCTGGTGGGATTGATCGGATGCGCCTCGTCCTGGGGCGAATAGGCGACGGTTCCGTAGACAGCCATGCTCGACGCATACAGGAACCTCTCGATTCCCGCGCGCCTTGCCGACCTCAGCACCTTCAGGGTCCCGAGCATGTTCACGTCGGCGTCGTCGACAAACGTGTCGACGGCCTTGCGTATGCTCACCCTGGCCGCAAGATGATACACATGCCTGCAGCCCTTCATCGCATCCCCGAGTTTTTGTTCATCGCGTATGTCCCCGACTGTCAGCCTCGCGCCCTGAGGAACGTACTCCGCCTTCCCGACCGACAGATCGTCGTAGCAGACCACGTCCCAGCCCTTCTCCAGAAGAAGCCGCGCGATGTGGTTCCCGATGAATCCCGCGCCCCCTGTGATCAGCGCACGCTCGGTCATTCGATTCCTCCGAACGAAAAGCTGCCGTTATCCCTACTCCCACTTCAACGGAATGCAGCACACGAACTCGAGCGGTTCGTCCCCGACATTGTCGAACCCGTGGACCTCTGAAGCCGGGATGAAGAAGAAATCACCGGGCCTCATCTCCACTTTCCGGGTTTCAGTCAGGGCCATTCCGGACCCGCTGATGACGAAAATCTCATGCTCCCAGGGATGATCGTGCATGCCGATAAGGCCGCCCGGCTCGATGGTGAGCACTCGCATGGAAAACACGGGCGCGTTCTCTGTCTTGCCGATAAGCGTCCGCATGACCGTTTTCTGCGTACCCGCCTTGGTCTGCGGGACAGCCTCGATATCGCCGTAATGTCCGCTCAGCATTCTTTCCACCTGCGTTCCGAAAGAATGCGGATACTATACACCAGTCAAAGGGGACTGGCACACGGCTTTGCCCCACAACAACGGTCACTTTTCCCGAATCGCTCGAGGGGCAAAGCTGAGTGCCTGTCCCCGCCCGCAAGGGGACAGTCCCCTGCTTCCGGTCCGAGCGCACGAGGTAAACCGCGGGATATGGTGCCGGAAGCAGGATGACAGTCCCCGGACGAATCGAATAGCCTGATCGACCCGCCGTATGCTACGATGCGTCGAGCCATGAATCGCAGCATGCAGATCGCCGTGCTTGTCCTCAACGCATTCGTGCTCGCGCTCGAGATCGCCCTGACGCGAATTTTCTCGGTCACGATGTTCTACCATTTCGCCTTTCTCGCGATAGGCGTGGCGCTGTTCGGGTTCGGGGCATCGGGCGTTCTTCTCTACGTCTGGAAACGGGCCTTCTCGGGGCACGGCCTCGGGCGATACCTCGGGAGCATCTCGATCTGGGCCGGGATTACCGCTGTCGCATCGGTCTGGGTAGCGCTGTCGATCAATTTCAACCCGCACGGACAGCTCGGTGGAATCCAATCCCTCAAGCTGATCGTCATCTACCTCAGCACGAGCGTGCCTTTCTTTTTCGCGGGACTCGCCATCGCACTGATTTTTCAGAGGATGAGCGCTTTCATCGCGAGGCTCTATCTTCTGTCGCTTGTTGGCAGCGCCATGGGCGCGCTGCTGGTGGTGCCGATCCTGCAGGTCGCGGGAGGTCCGGGAGCGGTCATTGTCATCGCATCCCTCGCATTTTTCGCCTCTGCAGGTTTCTATCGAGCGTCGGCGCACGATGAGGGAAAGCGCGTGGCCCCATCTGGGTTTGCCTCAGCACTCATTGCTGCCCTTCTGCTCGTTGTCGCAGGATTTGTCAACCCAGCATTCCCGATGCTGAAGGTGACGCACGCGAAAGGTTACACGATCGATCCGAAGAGGATTGTCTACGACCGCTGGAACGCCTTCTCCAGGATCATCGTGATAAAGGGCCAGAACCCGGACGAATACTATCTCGGCGGCATACACAAGTGGGGAATCTCCGAGGCCTGGAACGCCGATGAGCACCCGATGCTCGACCAGCTCTGGCTCGAGATCGACAACACCGCCGGGACTCCCATCACGAAATTCAGCGGCGATGTGCGCGAGCTTGAGATCGCGAAGTACGATGTCACCGCCGCGGCTCATTACCTGCTCGACCGTCCGAGCGTTCTGGTCGTCGGTCCGGGCGGTGGGAAAGACCTGCTGGCTGCGCTGGCATTCGGTGCGTCAAAGGTGGACGGTGCCGAGATCAACCCGCTCATCGGCGACGTCATGCGTAACCGTTTCGTCGATTTCGACGGCGGGTTGTACGATTTCGACCCGATACATGTGACCGTCAGCGAAGGCCGGACTTTCATCGCGAGAAGCCTCGAAAAATACGACCTCATCCAGATCAGCCTGATCGACACATGGGCCGCGGCCACGACCGGGGCGTACGCGCTCTCCGAGAATAATCTCTACACCATCGAGGCATTCGAGGAATATTTCGACCATCTCGCTCCGGGCGGGATTTTCTCGATGTCCCGTTTTGCGGACGATCCTCCCAGGGAATCGCTGAGGGTGGCGGCACTTGCGCGGGCCGCACTGGAGAAACGAGGGATCGGGAACGCGTCGGATTGCGTGGTGATCATCAAGCAGGGGCACATCGCCAACGTGATGGTGAGACCCAACGGCTTCCGTGAAGATGCGCTGTCTGACATGTACGGCGTAATAGACCGGCTGAAGTTCGATATCCTGTACATGCCACATCGTCAGCCCGCTTCAGCCGGCGAGGCGGAATATATCTACAACGACCTCCTGACGACGAAGGCGTTCGATCGCTTCACGACCACGTACGAGTTCGACATCAGGCCCACGACCGACGACCGTCCGTTTTTCTTCTACCTCCTCCCCCCATGGGAATTTCTCAAGGCGCTCAGCTTCGGGAAGTCGCAGCGCGCCGGCTATAACTCGATCGCCATCTTCACGCTCGTGATGCTGCTGTTCATCAGCATCGCGGTGACGTTCATTTTCATCGTGCTTCCGCTGCTGTTGTTGCGCAGGGCCGACATACGGGAGCGTGCCGGGCCGAAACTGGGGCTGCTGGGATATTTCGTCTGCCTGGGTCTGGCATACATACTCATCGAGATCGCCCTGATGCAGCATTTCACGCTGTTCCTGGGCTACCCGATCTACTCGCTCGTAGCGGTGCTGACCAGCCTCCTTTTTTTCAGCGGTCTCGGGGCGGGCTTCAGCGGACGGGTTTCGGAACGGAACCTGGAAGTCGGCATACGGAACGCGGTCGTGGGAATCTGCGCGGTCGCGATCGTCTATATCTTCGCGCTGCCACCGATTTTCACGTCGCTGATCGTCCTTCCCGACTGGTCGAGGATAGTCATCACGATGGCGCTTGTATTGCCGCTTGGATGGTTCATGGGGCAGCCGTTTCCTCTCGGTCTCAGGATCATCGAGCGCGAGCGTCTCGGCGTGATCCCCTGGGCATGGGGAGTGAACGGTGCGGCGAGTGTGCTGGGAAGTACCCTCGCGCTCGCAACAGCGATAGCGATCGGCTACCGGCTCACTCTGTTCGTCGGCGTCGCGGTTTACCTTGTCGCCCTGCTGATGGCGATGCTCAGACTCCGCAGGTGATGAACGTGTAACACGTGCGTCTCGCACGTGGTTCTTCACGGCTTGTGAGAAGATGAAAGAACCATGCGCGGGACGCGCATGTTACATAGGCATGAAATAGTGGTACTCAGACTCCGCAAATGATGAACGTGTAACACGTGCGTCTCGCACGTGGTTCTTCACGGCTTGTGAGAAGATGAAAGAACCATGCGCGGGACGCGCATGTTACATAGGCATGAAATAGTGGTACTCAGACTCCGCAGGTGATGAACGTGTAACACGTGCGTCTCGCACGTGGTTCTTCACGGCTTGTGAGAAGATTGAAGAATCATGCGCGGGACGCGCATGTTACATAGGCATGAAATAGTGGTACTCAGACTCCGCAGATGATGTAACACGTGCGTCTCGCACGTGGTTCTTCTCGGCTTGTGAGAAGATTGAAGAATCATGCGCGGGACGCGCATGTTACATAGGCATGGAATAGTGGTACTCAGACT
>Ga0315294_10004153_pt1 | contig 15791 bp, 13 predicted proteins | sample YL17G13_40_MG_FD_203626 | JGI IMG/M metagenome (GOLD analysis project Ga0315294, IMG submission 203626) | Sediment microbial communities from Yellowstone Lake, YNP, Wyoming, USA - YL17G13_40 | ecosystem: Environmental > Aquatic > Freshwater > Lake > Sediment | place: USA: Wyoming | collected... | reverse complement strand
CTCGGTGGTGGAATGCCTCGACGGCGATCCTGAGGCAGGAGGGATAGCATGCGATCAGTAGTGAAGTCCGTAGTTATCCCCTTAGCGATCTTCATGGCTGTTACGGCATACGGTGACGGCTGGGAGATCCGCAGGGATGATCTGAACCCGGAGAGGCCGCCTGTAGAGAATGGAGTTGTGACCGTTAACGCGGGAGACGAGAACCTCAAGTTTCCCAGATACCTGACCGAGCTGGGAATCAAAGCGATCCGCATCCGGTTCACCGAGTCCGGCGCTGAGCGCCGGAAGCTGTCAGTGGTCTGGTCAGGCGGCAGCCAGGGTCCGGACAAGTTCGCAGTCAGCGTGGACGGGCTACCGGCGGGCGTAAGTCGCACGGCAGACAGCCAGCGAACCCCGTATGCGTGGCACAGAGACGATTTCGCCGTGAAGCCTGCGCCGGGGTCGGAGCATGTTGTGGAGATCAAATCGCTCCCCGAGTTCACAAGTGCGATCGAGTTTGCGGGCATCCGGATGTCGGCTCCGGAGGCGGAAGATTACCAGCCGCTTTGCTACGGATCCATCGGCTCGCTGGAGCAGTATGAGAAGGCGCTGGGAGGAAAGGGAGCGGTTGTGGAATCGGCCCATTTGTGGGTGTTCGCGCCGCATGAATACGCGGCAGAGGCCAAGGCGCTGGCGACATTCCTCGAGAAGGCCTACGCGGAAATGAAGGCGATCTACGGCATGGATACCATGTTCAAGTTCTCGGTCGAGCACTATCCGAAAGGGCATGAACGTGGATGGGGCGGAATCAGCGGCGCGGGTACAATAGGGTACACGACCGAAGCTCTGGAGAGATTCGCCGAACTCGGAACGAGCGACGTGCGCGGCTTCGCCGGGTATACGGAGGAGATGTCGCACGGCTTCAAGGGGTATTACAAGTGTGGGGGCACTTACGAGGCGCTCGGCGTGGCGGTTCAGGAGGACGTAGTGCGCAGGTTGGTGCCCGCGACGGTGGCCGACGCGTTCTGGCTTCGCGAACACAAGCAGTGGGATGAGACGCACCAGGCTTATCTGGCGGCAGGCCGCAGGAACCCCGATCCCGAGAAGTATCCGTGGAACGTACTGTACACGAGGATCTTGAACAGCCTGTTCCTGAAGCTCCGCACAGAGTACGGCGATCGGATGTGGACCGATTTCTTCGCAATGATTCGTCAGATGGATTATCCCCTGCACCGGGCGAAGGATACGGAACGGCTGGGAACCTACGCGGACATTTTCTCCGCAGTCTTCGGGCGCGACATGCGCGAGGAGTTCAGCAGCTTCGGCATTGACCTGGACGCCGATCCGCCCTGGGGCTGGGAGACCTACGGGAAGTAGAGCTGGCAGAAAAGGAGGGCAGAGAAGAATGGCTGGAGCCCAGAGGAAACCCGAGGACATCCTGGACGTGAACCGGAGATGGCTGCCGCCGTCGCCGCACGTGGAGAAGGTCATCGAGACCGTGGAAAAGGGCCTGGCCGTGATCGAGAAACGGGGCCATCACGAACCTCCCCTGCTGGTATTCGAGGACGGTGGCGTCATCGAGCTGCCGAAGGTTCGCTATCAGGAGACCCACCGGGGGATGCAGCTTGTATCCTCAGACGAGGCGGCGCAGTCAGGCGTGACAAAGCATCGGGATGTCTGCGGCTGTGTGGACGAGCTGAAAGGAACTCTCCGTGACAATCCTGGGGCAGTCAAGGCCGATCCGCATATGTTCGATGAACTCTTGGACGACGCCCTCTACATGAGCTCCAGGATGTACAAGCGCGAGGAAGCCTACAAAGAGTTCGTGACCGATGTCATCGCCGCATGTTCAGAGCCTCCGAAAGTGCCTGATCCCGCCAAAGCGCAGGAGGCGGCGGAGGAAATCCGGAGCTTCCTGCACGATCGCCCGGCGGACGTGACCGCGAACCTGGAGCGGCTGAACTCGCTCGCCGAGGACGTGCGGCACGCGGCCTCCAGCCAGGAAAAATGCCTGGCGGACTACAAGAAGCTGGCAATTCGGATCAATGAGCTCTACAAGGCGGTCAAGGGCGCGAGGAACTGGGAGGAGGAGAAGCAGGAGTGAGCAAGGGTTTCCTGGCCGCTATCCAAGCCGGCGGGTTGATTCTACTCGACGGTGCCATGGGCACCGAGCTGGACAAGCGCGGGCTGATGGGCCGGGGGCGGGTCAACCTCGATGCACCTCAGGCGGTCGTTGATGTACACCGGGCGTATGCCAAGGCCGGATGCGATGCTCTGACCACCAACACGCTGACGATGAACCGCGTCTACATCGAGACGCACGATGTCGGCGTCCCGGTGCGCGAAGTGAACCTCGCGGGCGTTCGTCTCGCGAAGGAAGCCGCCGGTGATCGCCTGTTTGTGCTCGGCGATATGAGCTCGACGGGCCAGCTTCTCGAGCCTTATGGTGATTACACCGAGGGACAGCTTTACGATGCGTTCAAGGAGCAGGCGGAAATCCTGGCGGAAGCGGGAGTGGACGGGTTCATCATCGAGACCATGTTCGACCTTCGGGAGGCGCTGTGTGCCCTCAAGGCCTGCAAGGATATCTCCTCTCTGCCGGTGCTCGTCTCGATGGCTTTCTCCACCGAGGCGAACGGTGGCAGGACTATGATGGGCAACTCCGCAGAGGAGTGCGCGAAGCAGCTTGCTGATGCCGGCGCGGACGTTGTCGGCGCGAACTGCGGAGAGATTGACCCGTATCAGATGGCAGGACTGGCAGCGGTCCTTTGCTCGGCCACGTCGCTGCCGATTCTCGCACAGCCCAATGCCGGGAAGCCGAAGCTGGTTGGCGATCAGACTGTGTTCGACATGGACCCGGAGGACTTTGCCGCGGGTGTCATCGCATGTGTAAATGCGGGCGCGCGTCTTGTTGGGGGCTGCTGCGGGACGACGCCGGAACATACTCGAGCGCTGGCCGACGTCCTGGGCAAGGGATAGCCGCCGTGTCACGCCTTACTGCGCGCGAAGAGGCCAATGGTAACCGTTCGCCCTGCAATCCCTGAAGACAATCAGGCAGTCTCCGAGGTATGCGCGCTGGGAACAGCAACCTTGCGAGAGACTTACCGCCCAAAGCTGGGAGCGTTCATCGGCGAAAGTACGCCGCGCCAGCTCACACCGCTGGTTGCGGAGTTCGACGGCCGGGTAGTTGGCACCGTCCAGTATTACATCGAAGGCGACCGCGTGCACATCGTCGGCCTGATGGTACGTCCGGATTTCAGGAGGCAGGGAGTCGCGCGGCGGATCGTGGAATTCCTGGAAGATACCGCCCGCGGTACCGGCCTGCGATGCCTATCGCTCAACACAGTGAAGCAGACGGGAAATGTCGCGATCTTCCGGAGGTTGGGGTTCGAGACTATCTCGGAAGGCGAAGACGAGTGGGCCGAGAGTGACAAGTACGAGAGACTGACCGACGTGTACATGGAGAAGGTTGTCATCCGATGACTGGAGGGTACAGATGATCCGCAAGACGGCCGAAGAAGACCTGCCTTCCATCAAGGCGCTGATGCAGTCCATCCCCGGGTTCTGGCACGAGGCGTGGACCGACGAGGCTCTGGAAAAGGCACTCGCCGCCGCGGGTGACATGGCGCTCGTGTACGAAGCAGACGGGCAGATCGTCGGCTTCACATTCTGCCATGACCTCGGCTTCCGGGCGTATGTGAGCGAGCTTGCCGTGGCCGACGACATGCGTGGCCGCGGCATTGGAAAGCAGCTTCTCGAAGAAGTAGAGCGCATCCTAAAAGAGCGAGGGTGCGAGTTGATCATCGTTGACGCCTGGAAGTCGGCGCTGCCATTCTATAAGGCACTGGGATGGACCGAGCCGGACGTGGTGCTCCTGCGAAAGCAGCTCGCCAGCCCCTGAGAGGCAGGTCTCGCTGTGGACACGCATCCCTCCACATGCTAGAATGTACCGTACTGCGGCCGGCAAAGACAGCATCGGAGGCACGAGTGCGCGGAAGAACTGCTCAGGAGAAGCTCGCATACTGGCTGTTTGCGGATAGGATACCCATCACGAAGCTGCTCATCGTGTTGAACGTCTTCACCTTCCTGCTGATAGGTCTCTTGCACATCCCGGAGATCGTGTACTATTTGTCCTTCAGCTCGGTAACGGCGCACTCGATGCCGTGGACGGCGCTGACGTATCCCCTGGTATGGGTCGGCCTGAGCCCGATATCCCTGATCTTTGCCGGATACTGGCTGTGGGTCGCGGGAGGCAACCTGGAGCGTTCCTGGGGCAGCCCGACGTTCGCCGTCTACTTCTTCCTGATGTCGGCTGTATCGGCGTTAGGACTCTACGTTGGGGGACTGCTCACAGGCATTCAAGTGGGGCTCGCAGGCTTGTGGCTCCCGCTCGCGGGAGTGACGATCGCCTTCGCGATGATGAACCCGGAAGAGGTGATACTTTTCTTCTTCATCATCCCGCTCAAGCTCAAGTACCTGGCCCTCATTGACGTAGCCATGGTACTTGTCTCCTACGGCCAGACACACATCATCCTGGGCTTGTTCGCGCTCACCGGATGCGCGGCGTCCTACTGGTACGTCACGTCAGGCAGAATGCTCAACTTCGGGGCGGCGCGATACGAAGACCGGGCCGACATCATTCGCATCAAAACCAAGCGGAGTTCCACGCGGAACTTGAACCCGCTGAACCGATACCGCGACTATCGCGAGCGGAAGCGGCTGAAGGATCTCTTCGACAAGTCCGGGTTCGAGGACTAGCGAATTATCGGCGCCCGGCCATTTGCGAGCTGTGTGCTCCCACGGCCGTCGGTTTGTCTGCTGCAGAGTGTATCGCAAAACCTCAGCTCTCGAACGCCTTGATCTGAAGGTCTGGCGCACAATGAGGTTGCCCGCAGCGCAGGTGATGCCTATATCGGTTTTATGAGGGAAATGCTCGGTTTCCTACCGTTGATGTTCGTCCTGATGGAAGTTTCCGATGTCTCGGTGCCTCGGGAGATTATAGAACGCAATGTCGGGAAGGGAGCAGGTATCCTTGCAATCCTGTGGATCGTTCTTTTGGCGACGCTTCAAGGGGGGCCTTTATACGGAGCATTTCCGGTAGCTGCTGCACTCTACTAGATGATTGGCTAATTATGTTTCATCGGCTCCGGAAAGGTGGATGCTCTGGACGAAGCCGGCAGTCATAACAAGAAAGGGTGTGCCCCGCGCTACGTCTTCATATACCCGGGCGCATTCTCTGTGATGAAACTGCCCATGCTGAGCTTTGAGATCGCCTTCCTCGGCTGGCGCTTTTCTTTAGTCAGGCCTGCGCTTACTCCGCCCGTTTTTGTTGCCATCGGATATATCATGGGGCGCTCGCGCTGGTGTACGATCAGTCGAGCTGTAGAAAGGGAGTCTTGACACTGATGCTTCGCCTGTTTACTCTAATTTTGACAGCTGTAGTACTTCTTCCCCTATATTCAGCAGCCGCTGCCGGCAACCCGGAAGGCAGGGAGATGAGCCTTGCCGAGTGCACGTCGGTAGCCCTGTCTCATCATCCCGGAGTCACGGCGGCAGAGCGGCGTGTGGTTGAAGCCCAGGAGAGACTGGCTGCCACAAAAGGCGTGAAGCTTCCGCAGATTGCTTTCCGAACCGAAGCGCAGACATATGACTGGCTGCCTCCAAACAAAGCGAAGGTCCTTGGAGGAGGAAGCACCGATGTTTACAGCGCGGTCACATTCAACAAGCTTCTCTATTCGAGCGGGCGCGCCGAAGCGGATATTGATTCTGCTGCTGCAATGATACATGCAAGCGAGGAAGACTTCCGACGCACAAGCCAGACTGTTGTCTTCCGGGTAACACAGGCGTATTACAACGTCCTCAGAGCGGAGGCAGTGCTCGCAGCAAGAGCAGAAGCTGTAGCACAGATGGAGCAGCACCTAAACGTAGCCCAGGAAAGATATGCGATAGGGAAAGCGGCGAAGCTCGACGTCCTCAGGGCAGAGGTCCAACTCGCCGATGTAACGCAGTCTCGTTCGCTCGCCGCAAGCCAACTTGGGATCGCCCGGCTGGAACTGCTTAACGCTATGGGTGTTGATACTGCCGCCGAACAGATAGCTCTTGTTGAAGACAGAAATCCCGCCCCGAGTTTCAGTGATGCGGACAAGTTCATCTCCGATGCCCTCGAGATTCATCCCGAGTACCGAAAATCGCGGTATTTGGCAAAAGCTGCGGAGCACGGATTACGCTCTGCAAAGGGGGACGGTGGTCCAGAACTCAGTATTCTAGGCAGCTACAACCGAGAAGGCAAAGATATCCCGGACATTGACAACTGGAATGTTGGATTGGCCATCACGATGCCCATCTATACAGGCGGAATCACGAAAGCCAAGATGAGGCAGGCAGAAGCCGTGGTAGACCAGCGGGAGGCGGGCATTGATCTCACCCGGCAAAGCATACTACTTGCTGTTCGATCCGCACTACTGGCGACTCAAGACGCCGCCAACCGTTTACAGGCTACGAGCAAGAGCGTGGAACAGGCGAGAGAAGCGCTTCGAGTGGCACAGGAGAAATACAACGCTGGTCTGGGGTCCGGCATAGAGGTAATCGATGCACAGGTGGCGTTGGCACAGGCAGAAACCAACTACGCCCATGCTCTCTACGACGGCAAGATCGCGGTCGCGCAGCTTGATTACGCTGTCGGGAGAGATCCAGAACGACCGAACAGCACAAGTCCCGGGACAGGAGGGATGGACCAGTAATGAGAAGCACGAAGGCCAAGGTATACAGTATAGTCGCGTTGGCAGCCATTGCCGGCATAGCGATGGTCGCTTCCCACCGCACCGCACGCGGAAAAGTCGAGCAGACCCAAGAGAAGAAGATGCCTCTCGTAGTTCTCTCCCCGGTGCAGTTGGGTTCCATTGCGCGTACTATCGAAACGACCGGGACGATAGAGTCCGAAAACGCCGTCAGTATAGTCCCAAAGGTCGAGCAGAGGATTGTCTGGATGCCGTTCAGAGAGGGCGACACAGTCCACCGTGGACAGGTGATCGCCAGGTTGGAGAGCGCTGAATCTGCTGATCAGCTATCAACGGCGCTCGCGGAGGTATCGGTAGCCGAAGCAAAGCTGCGTGATGTGCTCGCAGGATCACGTCCCCAGGAGATACGCGCTGCCGAAGCTGCCTTAGCTCAGGCTGAGGCAGGCGTCGAATCCGCGAAGGCCGCGCTTCAAGATGCTGAAACCGAAGTGTACAGACAGCGGAGAATGCTCAAGATAGGAGGCGCTTCCGAGGAGGATGTAGACAAAGCCCAGACTCGCTGTCAGCTTGCCGAGTCCGCTCTCGCCTCCGCAAATTCGGCCGTTGAATCGGCTAAAGCTCGACTGGAGCTGCTTGCCGAAGGGGCAAGCTCCACACAGATCGCAGTTGCTCGCGAGCAGGTCAAGCAGGCACGGCTGAAGGCGGAAACGATACGGACCCAGTCCGAGTATTGCACGATCAAATCGCCTGTGAATGGTGTGATAACGAGGCTCTTCCTGACAGAAGGCGATATGGCGCAGCCGAAGCAGCCGATCATGAGTATCTCGGAGAACGCGAAGATGATCGTCAAGGCCGGTGTCTCCGACCGAGACGCCGCGAAGCTGAAACCCGGGATGCCGGCACTCGTGGAAACGGGACAGCCGGGTCTTCCGCCGCTCAAGCTTAAGGTTGCTCGCGTGTACCCGGCGGCCGATCCCGCGACACGGTTGTTCCCGCTGGAGATACCGCTGCCCCGAGAGTCGAGAATGCCCCTGGGAGCTTTTGCCAGGATCAGTCTTCTTCTGGAGCGGCACAGCAATGCGATAGTTGTTCCGGCGGACGCAATTGTACAGAAGCCCGGAGGAAAGAGCGTGGTGTTTGTTGTCGAGAACGGAACGGCCCAGGCCAGACCCATCGAGGTCGGGATAGAGTCTAAAGGCAAGGTAGAGGTGCTTTCCGGATTGCGTCCGGGCGAGTCGCTGGTTGTCCGAGGCCAAGAGATGCTGAAGGACGGGGCGGAAGTGAAGGTCGGGAAGCCCGGGAAGCAACCCAGTGAGAAGGCCGGAGCAGGTCCGGGCCAAGGCAGCAAGCGTAAGACAGGAGAAGCGCAATGAAACTGACGACCATCGCCCTAAGTAAGCCTGTCGCGGTGCTGGTGCTTCTGATAGCGGCGTTCGTGTTGGGTGTTTTCGGCCTGGTGCGACTCCCGGTAAACCTGCTCCCTGATATCACGTACCCCATGGTCAAGGTGTACATCAACTGGCGCGGGGCGACTCCAGACGAAATCGAGGATAACATCGCTACCGTTGTCGAGAGACGAATCGCCACCGTTGACGGACTCGACTACATGGAGTCGCAGTGCACTGAAGGGATGTACGCCTTGCAGGTCAACTTCGACTACAATGTGGATAGAGACGTCGCCTACCAGGACGTGTTAGCCAAAATGGGCATAGTGCGGCGCAATCTCCCGCCGGACGCTGACGAGCCTTATATGTTCAAGGCGGATCCTTCGCAGCTTCCCGTTGTGGATCTGGCGATTACCTCCGACAGCATGGACATCACGAGATTACGTACCTGGGTGGAGAACTACCTGCAGGATGAGTTCACCACGGTGGCGGGCACTGCGGGAACAGAGGTCTCCGGCGGGCGGATCAGGGAGATCAGAGTCTATCTGGACCAGAACCGGCTTCAATACCTGAGTATGACACCGGATGAGATCAGCAGGAGGCTTAGAGAGGCAAACGTTCAGTTGATGGGCGGAAGGATCACCCGTGACAGGCGCGAGTTCGTGATCCGCACAATGGGCGAGTTCTCGAGCGTGGAACAGGTCGGTGATGTGGAACTCGCCGTGAGCAAGACCGGGGGCGCCGTGTATCTACGGGATGTCGCCCGAATAGAAGACTCCTCTGACGAGCAGAGAGTCATCACAAGGCTGAATGGCGTAGAGGGAGTCAAGTTATCCATACTCAAGCAGGCCGGAGCCAACACTGTGGAAGTAGAACGCGGCATACGCCAGAAGATGCGAGAGCTGCAAGACAGACTTCCCGAAGGCATGAAGATGGGGATCATCTATAATCAGGCCGACTACATCAAAGCTTCGGTTGCCGGAGTAAGAGATGCGGCTATCATCGCGGCTTTGCTGGTTATTCTCGTGACCGCATTCTTCCTGAAGGGCTGGCGGAGAATTCTCATAGTTGCCATCACCATTCCCACCAGTCTCTTGCTCACATTCTTCGCGATGCAGTTGACGGGCTTCTCGGTGAATATATTCTCGCTGGCGGCACTGGTCATCGCGATAGCTCTTATCCTGGATGCCTGCGTGGTAGTCATAGAGAATGTCACCAGGGTTCGCGAGGAGAGCGAGAGCCAGGCTGGAATGACCGAGGAGGGAGTGAACCAGGTCGCCAACGCCGTTCTTGCCTCTACGGTCACGTTCCTTGCGCTGTTCGTCCCGTTTCTGCTCGTGCCCGGACTGGTGTCGCTGCTCTTCCGGGAGCTGATCGTCACGATAGCATTTGCGATATCCTTCGCCGCGATTGTCGCTCTGACGGTGACTCCTACTCTATACAAGCTCTTCTATAGCGAAGAGGTCGCCAGGGTCAAAGAGGACTCTAGACTCGAGCACCTATCCAATAGAGCGCTCGACGCGTGCTTGGCGACATACTACACGGGCGTCGAGTGGAGCACCAGTCACCGGCGACTTACCATAGGAATCACCATCGCGCTGTTCGTAGTCGGGCTCTTCTTTCTCAGGCAGCTCGGCTCGGAGTTCCTTCCTGAGACCGACGACGGGCAGGTCATGATAAAGGTCCGGATGCCGACCGGAACCTCGGTAGCTGAAACGGCTCGGGTCATGTCCACGGTTGAGGAAGTGGTGCGCGACCTGCCGGGTGTCGAAAGGTACAGCAGCCTGGCCGGAGGTCGCGTTTGGGGCATGGTGACGCATGAAAACGCCGGTGAAGGTGAAGTCAACGTGCAGCTCGTCCCCCGAGGTGAGCGGAAGATGTCCACCAAAGACTATGTGGGCTGGCTGCGTCCGCAGGTGATGCAGAGCGTGAAGGTGCCCGGGGCCAGGATAGGCGTATCTCACACTAAGATCAAGGGCATTCGCAGCATAGGCACCGAGGATGTGGAGGTGGAGCTATACGCCCCACCCGGCGAGAGCCTAGACGATGTCCATGAGTTAGCCTCGCAAGTGATGCGTGAAATCAAGGACATTCCCGGGTTGGCGAATCCCGATATCTCGATTGACGTATCGAAGCCGGAATACCAAGTGCTGGTGGATCGCGGACGAGTAGCCGATCTGGGGCTCTCGGTGGGCAAGATCGCTTCTTTCGTGCGCTCGGCTATCGGAGGAACCGTAGCTTCATCATTTAAGGACCGAGGGTACTACTACAACATACGCACACTGGTCGATGAGGCGGAGCTGCGGGGCAAAGACGATTTGGAGAACATAGCAATCCCATCATCCAACGGTGGATCATACCGCCTAAAGGACTTGGCCGAAGTTGTATCCACGGTGGGCCCGGTGGAGATCGACAGGAAGGATCAGGTCAGGTTGATCAAGGTCACAGGGAGTGCTCAGGGAAGGACTGTGGGCGAGATCACATCGGGTATCCGGCAGAGACTGAGGGGCTTCACCCTTCCGCCGGGTTACGAGATCAAGTTCGGCGGACAGTCGCAGATGATGGCTGAAACATTTCGCAGCATGGGATTGATTCTTCTGCTCTCCCTGTTCCTGGGGTACGTGGTGCTGACCATACAGTTCAACTCTTTCATAGAGCCGTTCCTGATAGTCATACGCGTGCCTCTGTCGCTTATCGGTTTGTCGTTAGCCCTGTATCTCACCGGCACTCCCGTTGGGGTCACCGTCATGATCGGCATCGTCGCACTGGCGGGCATCGAAATCTATCATGGCGTTGTGCTTCTCACCCTGGTGAATCAGTTGCGTGAAGAAGGACTTCCCCCAGCCAAGGCGGCTATCCAGGCGGGCTCGGTAAGGCTGAGGCCAATTCTGATGACCCTGATCGTCGGCATAGTCGGATTGCTGCCGCTGGCGTTGGGAATCGGAGAAGGCACGGAGATGCTTCAACCGATGGCTATAGCAGTTATTGGAGGATTAGCTTTCTCCTTGCTCCTGACACTCTTCTTCCTCCCGGCGCTGTACCTGTCGGTGTTTGGCGGGAAGAGACATGGTATGCCTGAAGGCCAGGCCGTTAACTTGATCCGCCCCGACGAAGTAGACTGAATCGGCGATGTTGGCGCCCAGGGTTCTCCCGAGGGTACCCAGGGTTCGAAACCCTGGGCTAATGGAGGGCGAAGTCCTAGCGGACTGGAACGGACCCAACCCGGAGGGTTTTGCTCGATGCGAGCCCAGGAATTCATTCCTGGGGTTCTGGGTCACTTTTTTACTTCCACGGCCATCGGCCCGCTTCCGGCAGCTTGCTCTTGACTACGGCGTTCGCTGAATCAGGGAATACGGCATGGACTCAGCGCTTGAGGAGTACTACGGGGACCCGGAACAGGAGTGGAACCGCCTCGCCATGGATGCCTACCATTCGCTGGAGTTCCTGGTCACCATGCATCACATGCGGGAGCATCTTCCTCCGAGCGGCAGGGTTCTGGACGCGGGCGGAGGCCCGGGCCGCTACTCGATCGAGCTGTGCAGAGCCGGTTATGACGTCACCCTTCTCGATCCCTGCGCCGGACTCATCTCAGCCGCGAGAGAAAAACTCAAATCCGAGCCGGAAGCGGTTCGACGCAGACTGGTGGAAGCCGTCGTCGGAGATATCCGGGACCTCTCGCGCTTCGAACCCGATCAGTTCGACGCGGTCCTGTGCCTCGGCGGGCCGCTCACACACATCAGCGAGGAAACTGAAAGAAGCACCGCCATGTCCGAACTCGTGCGCGTCGCAAAGCCGGGCGCCGTCGTCTGCATATCGGTCATGGGCTACCTGGCCATGATCCGCGCCGTTCTCACGGAGGCGATAGATGAACTGCTGGACCCTTCATATCAGGAAATGATGAGCCGGGGCGACAACCGGGTCGGAGGCATGGTATGGCATTTCTTCCGCGCGGACGAGCTGCGGCGCCTGGCCGAATCGTCCGGCCTGACAACGCTGGTGATGGCAGGCTGCGAAGGCATTTCCTCGGGCATGCGCGAAGCAACGAACCTGCTGGCGCGGGAGGAAGCCAAATGGCAGCGCTGGGTACACCTGGTGCTGGCAAGCTCGACCGAGCCGGAAGTAGTTGACATGGCTGAGCACATCCTGTATATCGGCCTGGCGTGAGAACACCCCATCGGTCCCTGAGTACCAGCACCGAACCACATCGTGAAGGCAATCACTCACCGCTTGTTGAATAGCACGTTAGAAGGCGGCCGGCAGTCCGCTCCGTGATTCCCAGGCAAGCCCAGTTTTCGGAAGAAAGGGTTCAAACAGATGCGGAATACTGACGCGTGGCCCGCCGATCGGATTCGGGATATAGAGCAACTGGAAGATATGCTGAGCCGGCCGTCGGACGGCGTCATCGAAACGCTCGGGCGGCTTGATGGAGATATAATCGTGCTCGGCGCAGGCGGCAAGGTGGGCCCGAGCCTGGCACGCATGGCGAAGCGCGCGTTAGACTCCGCCGGAGTGGGCCGCCGGATCATCGGGGTGGACGTCTTCCCATCCGGCGATCAGGAATCGAAGCTGAAGGCAGCCGGCGTGGAGACCATGAAGGCGGACCTGCTCGATCCCGATCAACTCCAGGGGCTTCCCGACGCGGCGAACGTGGTTTTCATGGTGGGGATGAAGTTCGGCTCGACGGGCCAGGAATCGCTGACGTGGGCGATGAACGCATTTCTGCCCGGCATGGTCGCGCACAAGTACCGGAACAGCAGAATCGTCGCCTTCTCGACCGGCAACGTTTACGGACTGACGCCGGTGACGCTCGGCGGCTCGATTGAGACGGATCCGCCCGACCCGGCGGGCGAGTACGCGATGAGCGCCCTAGGCCGCGAGCGGGTTCTCGAGCATTTCAGTCGAACTCTCGACATCCCGATGGCATTGATTCGCCTCAACTACGCCGTCGAGACGCGCTACGGAGTTCTGGTGGACCTGGCTCAGAAGGTTTTCGCAGGCGAGACGATAGACGTCACCATGGGCAATGCCAATGTGATCTGGCAGGGGGACGCGGTTGCCATGACGCTGAGAGCATTCGACTGCGTGGCGAGCCCGCCTTTTGTGCTGAACGTGGCCGGGCCCGAGACTGTGAGCATTCGGCGCGCTGCCGAGCAGTTCGGCAGACTGATGGATAAGCCGGTCTCGTTCAGCGGCGCTGAGTCGCCGGACGCGCTGCTGAGCAATGGCCGGCTCGGGCACACGTTGTTCGGGTACCCGGAGGTGGGTCTAGAGCAAATGATGGTCTGGGTCGCCGACTGGGTGATGCGCGGCGGCGAGAGCTTGGGCAAGCCGACGCACTTCGAAAGCCGGGATGGGAGATTCTGAGTGTGGGAGTGTGGGGGTGTGGGAGTACGGGAGTGAGTGAGGTACTGCGGCGGGGGACTGTGATTCCGGCCAGTCCGCTGGCGCTGACGGCGGAGCGCCGCCTGGACGAGCGCCGGCAGAGAGCACTCTGGCGATACTACGCAGCCGCCGGCTCGGGCGGCCTGGCCATCGGGGTGCATACCACGCAATTCGCCATCCGCGATCCGAAGATCGGCCTGTTCCGTCCGCTGCTGGAGCTCGCGGCTGAGGAGATGGATCGGGCTGATGCAGGGCGCTCGGAGCCGCTGGTGAGGATCGCGGGGATATGCGGCGGCGTGATACAAGCCCCGGCTGAGGCAGGTCTGATCCGCGAACTGGGATACCATGCCGGGCTGCTGAGTCTCGCGGCGATGAAGGATGCTGACGAGGGCGAGCTGATCGCACACTGCCGGTCCGTGGCTGAGATAATCCCGCTGGTCGGATTCTATCTTCAACCTGCCGTGGGCGGACGGGCCCTTCCGTATCAATTCTGGCGGCGGTTCGCAGAGATCGAGAACGTCGCGGCCATCAAGATAGCTCCGTTCAACCGCTACCAGACACTCGATGTAGTGCGGGCGGTCGCGGAATCCGGGCGGGAGGACATCGCGCTCTACACGGGCAACGACGACAACATCGTGATGGACCTCCTGACGCCCTACCGCTTCCAGGTGGGCGGGGAACAGGTGGAGCGGAGGATCGTCGGCGGCCTGCTGGGCCACTGGTCGGTATGGACGCGCAAGGCGGTCGAACTACTGGACGAGTGCCATGCCGTAGTTCGGCGAGGCGGGGACATACCTGCCGAGCTGATGAGGCGCAGCATCGAAGTCACTGACTGCAACGCGGCATTCTTCGACAGCGCGCACAACTTCGCGGGCTGCATCGCCGGCCTGCACGACGTGTTCCGCCGCCAGGGTTTGATGGAGGGCATCTGGTGCCTCGATCCGGACGAGACTTTGAGCCCCGGACAGATGGAAGAGATTGACCGGGTCTATCGGACATATCCGCACCTGAACGATGACGACTTCGTCCGAGAGCATCTCGACGAGTGGCTGAGCGAGTAGCACTCGGTCGCCAACAGTGAGTGACGAGGGGGGATTATGCAATACGTTAGATTCGGCAACGCCGGCATAGAGGTATCACGACTATCGCTCGGATGCATGGACTTTCCGTCCAGGCTTGACGAGGCCGAGTCGGCGCGCCTGCTCGACACCGCTCTGGACAACGGAGTGAACCTCCTCGACACGGCGGATACATATGAGAAAGGCGAAAGCGAGGAAGTCCTGGGCAGGATACTGAAGGGGAAGCGCGACCGGGTGATCCTCGCCACGAAATTCTGGTCGAAGATGTACGACCGGCCGAATGGTCGGGGATGCTCTCGGGTGCACATCATGCACGCGCTGGAGGACAGCCTTCGGAGACTGCAGACCGATCACATTGACCTCTACCAGCTCCACCATCCCGACGGCAATACTCCTGTAGAGGAGGTCCTGTCCACCCTGGATGCGCTGGTGAAGCAGGGAAAGATTCGCTACATCGGCGTATCCAACCATTACGCCTGGCAGATGGCGCACATGCTTGGCGTCAGCGCGCTTCATAACTGGGAGCCGTTCGTCTCGATCCAATGCCGCTACAGCATCCTGGACAGGGTCGTGGAGAACGAGACAGTGCCGTTCGCGCGGCGGTTCGGTATCGCGATGATGGTCTACGGAGCGCTGTGCGGAGGAATCCTATCAGGGTATTACCGCCGGGGTGAAGAGCCTCCCGAGGGATCGAGGGTAGCGCGTTTGAAGCGTTACCGGGAGAAACTGACCGACGAAGCCTATGAGGTACTGGATGAACTGCGAGAGATTGCGGACAAGCATCAGATCGGCATGAACCAGCTCGCCTTCGCCTGGCTGCTGTCGAAGCCGTACGTCACAACTGTACTGATGGGCGGCAGCAAACCTGAGCACTTCGAGCAGCTCTACGGGGTGACGGACTTGCAGATTGATCCGAAGGACCTGCAGCGGATTGACGAGATGTCGTCGGCATGGCGATACGGCCCGTTCCACAATCAGCCGGTCGCTGAGGGCCCGCCTGTCGCACTGAACAGGTGGTAGGCGTGCCCGAAAGGAATCCGGCGGATGTTCGCGTAACTCTCCATCGTGCCGATCCGGCAATTCCGTGAGAGCTTTGAGGAGGAATGATGAGACGATTCTGGTTTGTGACGCTACTAGTATTGATCGCGTGCAGCGCGGCAGGCGCTGCCCAGACCTACAGCTACGTTGACCTTGTCAACAGGCTGACCGATCTCGAGGCGCTGGCGGTA
>Ga0315294_10004152_pt1 | contig 15792 bp, 8 predicted proteins | sample YL17G13_40_MG_FD_203626 | JGI IMG/M metagenome (GOLD analysis project Ga0315294, IMG submission 203626) | Sediment microbial communities from Yellowstone Lake, YNP, Wyoming, USA - YL17G13_40 | ecosystem: Environmental > Aquatic > Freshwater > Lake > Sediment | place: USA: Wyoming | collected... | reverse complement strand
TTCTCACCGTCCCATGCGTTTCCATAAGGAAAAAGACAAACTTTTTCCTCCATCGGATTATATATCGGAATATAATGAAAATAACTGGGGGCAGGCCGATTTATTTCTATTGTTCGAAGATTCCATGTGGAGCTATCCCATTCCCAGATTTTATATTTATGTAAATAATCATCATAATCCATAATAATTAAAACGCCCCTTTTTTCATCAAAAGCCGCATCAGAAATATATGGGGTGTCATAGGAGAAAGGACCCGTAGTTACTTTATCTTCAAGCCGCCAATCATTACCATCCCATGTCCAATGGTCACTCAGGTGTTCATTATAAGGGCCGGCGTAGCCCCCCATCAAATGGGTTACATTTCTTTTTGTATCATAAAAAATAAGGGGGAAATGCCGTTCAGAAGGTGAAGTTTGCGATTCCCGTTTTACCCAGTGACTTCCCTGCAACTCCCAGACCTGGCTATTAACCCAGAGAACACAGGTGGAACGGGATCGGTCATATACTAAGCGGGTATCATATGAATCCGGCGGTTCATTTTCCGTGGGAATAGGACTCCATGTCATTCCATCCCATTCCCAAAGTGCTCCGTTGACAAGGTGCACAACCCGACCTCGCGCTTCGTCATAGACCATTAAAATGTTATAAGATCTATCATAGAAAGGATATCCTTTATCGAGGCATTTCCATTCGGGAAGGGCAAAGGCGGACGGCGAGAGAAGGCAGATCATGCAAATTATCAGGGATATGTATTTAACCATTCCCCCCACCTCCTCAAGAAGAAATATTTAGTGTGGGGAGCAAAAGAAGTCAACAAAAGTCTTTACAGGGGCGGAGGATGGATTTACAAACACTTAATAAAGTGCTGATAAGTCCGCTATAAGAATATGGCATAACCAATTTGGAGGGATGGCGTTGTTATCCGCCCTTGTCAAATCTCTGCGCCCGAGGCAGTGGACAAAGAACCTCCTCTTATTCGCCGGTCTCATCTTCACGGGCAATATGAAAGACCTGCACCTTCTGGGGCGCTCAATACTTGGATTTTTTCTTTTTTGCATACTCTCCGGCGTGATGTATCTTGTTAATGACGTACGGGATATGGAGAGCGACCGTCAGCATCCGGAAAAGAGGCATCGTCCCATTGCATCGGGTGAGTTGTCGGCTCATGCGGCGCTGTCGGCGGCATTTCTGCTGGGCGTGCCCGCACTGGGGCTTTCCTATTACCGTATTGGGGTTGCCTTCGGAAATTGTGCCCTCGCCTATGTCATCCTTGTAACTCTTTATTCACTCAAATTCAAAAATCATGTGATAATTGACCTCCTGATGGTGGCGATGGGGTTTGTGGTGAGGGCGGTGGCGGGGATTGAGGCGATGGCGGTGAAGGGAAAGGCTCCGGAGGTCACGCCATGGTTTCTTGCATGCACACTCTTTCTGGCGCTCTTTCTGGCGATATGCAAGAGGCGGCACGAGATAACACTCCTGAACAACCGGGCATCGGAGCACCGGCAGGTCCTTGAGGAGTATTCCCCCGTCTTTCTTGACCAGATGGTGGCGGTCACGACAACCGCAACTGTCCTTTCCTATGCCCTCTGGAGCACCATGGGGACAATCGGGAAGTTTGCCGGTTACCGGATGATGATTTACACCCTTCCCTTTGTCCTGTATGGAATTTTCCGTTACCTGTATCATGTTTACCAGAAGGAGGAAGGTGGGGCGCCGGAGAGCATCCTGTTGAAAGACCGCCCGCTTCAGGTCAACATCCTCCTCTGGGTGATTTCGATAATTATCCTCATATATTTTTACAAATCTACTTGAGATTCTTCCTCTTCATCCTTCATCCTTCATCCTTCATCCTTGTCAATCCTCTTGCGATTTCTCCGCGGTCTATTTACGGAGCCTACTCTGCACTCCGTCGCCAAAGCTATGTAGCGTCGGCGACCGAAGCGGCTGCGAAGGCTGGATATGCGCATACTCATTATGAGCCACAATCTGATTGAGCGGGGGAATTACTTCCGCGCCCTGAAAATTGCCGGGTTTCTGGCAAGCCGGGGACATGATGTCACCTTCATGCCCTCTTCATACAGGTGGTATAAGCCGAAAAAATACATGGTCGGCGCGGTGAGGGTGATTGAATCGCCGAGCTGGTCATTTGTCATCGGGAAAGATGACGGCTGGTCGCCCATAGGCGCTGTTTACCGCATCTGGACAGCCCTGAGGCGGAAATATGACATCGTTTACGGTTTCTCACATAAGCCGGTCGATTTTCTGCCGGCATGGTTCGCAAGGATATTCCGCAGGAGTTTTTACATCACCGACTGGTGCGACTGGTGGGGCAAGGGGGGACTTTTTGAGAATATCAAATATTTCCGCGAGCATGACACGCGCCTCTCGCGAATGAAAAAAATGATTCTCGCCTCTTATGACAGAGTGGAGGCGTTCTTTGAGGAGTTTGTCCCGAGGCGCGCCGATTTTGTCACAGTCATCTGCCGCGCCCTTTATGAGCGGGCGCGCGCAATCGGCGTGAAAGAGGAAAATCTCCTGCTCCTCGTCTCCGGCGCGGACACTGAAAACATCCAGCCGATGAACAAGGCGGCGGCGCGGGAGTGTATCGGACTGAACAAACTCTCCGATGACTGGCGGGAGATGGCGCTCCTCGGATACACGGCAAATTATCACTTAGATGAGGATTTCCTTCTCGAGGCATTTTCCCGTGTGTGCCGCGCGCGTCCGGGCGTGAGGATGCTTGTCGTGGGGGCGGAATTCCGCCAGAGCGAGGAGAGGATGGGGGAATGGGGGCTGAAGACTTTTGATGCCGCAGTCGGCGGACGCATAACGCCGGCGCATAACATCATCCACTTCGGCAGACGCCCCTTCAGGGAGATGGGGGCATTTCTCGGGGCGTGCGATATTCTTCTCCTGCCGATGACGGACATAGTTTACAACCGGGGGCGCTGGCCTCACAAGGTGGGTGACTATCTCGCCGCGGGGCGACCGATTATTGTCAATGACGTCGGCGATATCCCACTGCTTATCCGCGGAAGAGATGTGGGATATATTGCCAGACCGGACGCCGCCGATTTTGCGGAAAAGATTATTCAAATGCTAAATGACCGCGAGAAATGGGAGATGTTCGGAGTCCATGCGCGAAACCTCGCCGAAACGGAACTGAACTGGGAGAGGCTCGGAGAGCAGCTCTATGAGAGGATAAGGGAGATATGAATCTGCCGGAGGTGTCCATCGTTGTGCCTGTCTATAACGGGGCAAAGCACATCGCACCATGCATCGAAAGCCTCCTTGCTCTTGACTATCCGGAGGAGAAGAGGGAAATCATCATTGTGGATAACGGCTCAACGGACAGGACGGCGGAGATTGCGTCGTCTTACCCGGTGAGGCTCCTTTCCGAGAAGCGGCGGGGTGTTGCCTGCGCCCGAAACACGGGCTGGCGCGCGGCGCAATTTGACCTCATCGCCTTCACGGACTGCGATTGCCGTGCAGAGAAAAACTGGCTTTCCGCCCTTGCGCCGCATTTTGAGGACGCTACGGTGGGCGGATGCGGCGGAAAACTGAAGCCCGCACAGCCGCACAGCCTCGTTGAGGAATATGTCATTTATAAAGACATACTTACACAGGAAAGGGCTATGCGGGATGAGCCAATCTCGCCGCCGTTCATTATCACCGCCAACGCAATGTATCGTAAAAGCGTTCTGGAGGAGGTGGAGGGTTTTGACGAGTCATTCACCGTGGCTGGCGAGGATGCAGACCTTTCATGGCGCGTTGCCTGGAAGGGATATAAAATCATCTATGAGCCTGAGGCGAATGTCATCCATTGCCATCGCTCCACCCTCCGGGGACTATTGATGCAGATAAGGGCGTATGGCATGGGAACGTCTTATTTGTTCTGGAAACACCGCCGCAGGTTTGGATATAACTCATTCATAGCGCGCCAGGTTTACAGGGAGTTGATTGCCTCTTTTTTCAAGGCGCCTTTTCACCTGATATTCAGGAAGGGGCGTCTGGAGCGCCTGATTCCCGCCCTTGATTTTCTGGGGGCGCTGTTTTTCCTGAGCGGCAAAATAACAACCAGTCTGAAACTCAGGGTTGGATTTTTTTGAAATTATTGCGGACATTACAAAAAAAGACGTCAGGGCAAAGGGGTTGTTTTCATGCAAGATGCCGACAAGTCGTTTGATATCATCTGCCTGAGCCATCTGAAGTGGGAACACACGCTGTTTCAAAGGCCTCAGCAGTTGATGTGCCAGTTCTCAAGGGAGCACAAAGTTATCTATGTTGCCCATTGTTCAACGAAGGAATTTTTCGGCAACCTGCTCCGCGGTCGCATAAAGGATTATGTCGGGCGTTATAACAAAAACCTGCATTATATGACCATGCCATTTCTCCCCTTTTCGCGCCGCATCGGCTTTCTGCACACCATGACAGTTTTCTTGACGGCGCTTGCCGCCACGTTCCTCGCCCGCTGCCTTAAATTCCGGAACATCTACCTGTGGCTGTATTATCCCCCCTTCGTCAAGCAGATGAAAATGTTTCATTACAAAAAACTCATCTATGACTGCATGGACCTCTTCCGCGGATTCAGGGCGTCTGCCAGCAATGTCCAGGAGCTTGAGAACGACCTGTTGAGATCGGCGGACGTTGTGTTTACCGGCGGTCGCAGTCTCCAGAAATCCAAAGAGGGGATAAATCCCCACACTTACTGCTTCCCCAGCGGGGTCGATTATGACCACTTCTTCAAGGCGACACTTCCCGAAACGCCCATCCCTGAGGACATCAGGAATATCAGGCATCCCATCCTTGGCTATTTTGGGGCGGTGGACGAGCGGATTGACTTCGGTCTCATTGACCACATCTGCAAAATGAGGCTGGAGTGGTCTGTTGTCTTTCTCGGACCACTTGTGCAGATGGAGCGCCCGCCGATTAAGCGCCCCAACTTCCATCACCTGGGGAAGAAAAAATATTCCGACCTTCCGGGTTACCTGAAGGCATTTGATGTCTGCCTTATGCCCTTTATCAAGAGCGAGCTCACACTTCACATCAGCCCCACAAAGACGCCGGAATATCTTGCGGGTGGAAAACCCGTTGTCTCCACCCCAATCCCCGATGTCGTCAGTGATTATTCGGATGTGGTTGCCATTGCCTCAGAGCCTGATGAATTTATCAAAAAAATTGATGAGTGTCTCATCAGCAGGCAGGATGACCTCCATATCAGGATACGAAAGAAGGCAGAGGCGAAATCATGGGGGCACATTGCGGAAGAGATGATAAAAATCATTCAGTCGCCGACGCTACATAGCTCTGGCGACGGAGCGAAGAAATGCCGGAAAAGGTAAAAAGGGCCTTATTTTATATCTTTCTTATTATCCTGCCTTACATCCTGCTTTCGCCATCCCTGAAAAAGGACTGGGCGCTCCTTGATGACCCGGAAATGATGACATGGGGATTGCGAGCTGTTAAGGGCATCTTCTGCCATTTTGACTTCACTCCACTCTACCCGCCATCCAATGTGGCGAGCGGACGATTTCATCCGGGTGATTACCTGTATCTGGGCATCCGCGGAAGTCTCATAGGGCTCAGCCCTTATAAGAACCATCTCTTTGTCCTCGGTCTTTTCTACCTGCAACTGCTTCTGATGCATTATTTCATACACGGCGCAACAAGGCAATACCGCTACAGTGCGCTTGGCACCTGCCTTTATCTCTTTTATGCCCAGGGAGGTTGGAGCACAGCGTATTACAACTGGTATAGCCTGGTTCCCACTGAGTCGGTTCTTGCGGTGCTGCTCATGTTTTCACTGGCGCTTTTTCTGGCGGCGACCGGGATGAATGAAAGACATAAGGCGCGGGTCTTGATTCTCCTTGCCTGTTCTGTAGTCATCATGGGGTTTGCCTTTTTCGCAAAGGAGCCGACCTTTGCATATACGGGTGCGGCGGGGGCGATTTTGCTTTTGACATACTGTCAGCGTGGCAATGCCTTTGGACTGTCGCCGACGCTGCCAACTCCGCGCTCCGTCGCCAAAGCTATGGAGCGTCGGAGACCGAAGCGGCTGCGAATGCCGGGCCATAGCTCTGGCGACGGAGCGAGGCGCACCTTTGCCGCCATTTATTTTGCCGGAGCAATCTTTTTTGCGCTTTTATTTATCCTGATTTACAAACACCTGTCCGCGGCGCGACCTGCCGCCTATTACGCCACACATTACCGCTTCTCCGCCGGATATCTTGTCCATCAGACAGTAACAATCATTTACAGGATGTTTCAGAATTACACCGTGCTGCTTTTTCTTCTGCCCGCCCTTTTTGCCCTGCGGATTACCATATCTCTGAAAGATGGCGACCTTTTGGGGAGGCGGGAGATGCTCCAGATTATTTTCCTCGTGTGGGGCATCTGCGCCTGCGGCATACTCCTCCCGTGGGAGGAAATCCTTGAGAGGCACCTCATGATACCGGCGCTCTGCTTTGCAATATTCGGAGCCCTCGAGACATCCGGTTCTGCGGAATTCCTCCTGAAGTCGCATATGGCGAGGATTCAGAAGACGGCACATGGATTTGCCGCATCCTTCTGGGTTGTGGCGGGCTGTGGCTTTTTGCTTTTCATTTTTGGAAAGCTTCTCATGCCCCAGAAGATTTACGCATGGATGCTGAAATTTATTTTGGTTGGATTCATCCTGCTAATCACCATTCATATCCTGACACAATTTTATAAAAACGGAAAAATGGAGCGACTCTGCCTCCACATCATCATCTTTCTCTTTACATCGGGATTTTTGCTTTTCTTCTTCATCGGTTCTATGGGGGCGTATAATTTCAACCACAAGTATGACGGGATTGAGGGGGTTCTTGTTCGGATGGTGAGAAAAGTGGCGCGAGGCGCTGTCCCGAACGCCCGCATCTATTTTCATCTGCCGGAAGGGCACACCTACATCGGGCAGATGAATTACCGATTTCCCCTCTTTGAAAACCGTCCAGACCTGAAGGCATTCGCCTTTTCAGATAAACCGGGCGCACAATATCAAAAGGGCGACGTAATTATACACCATCCCTGGCTTTCGGGAACAGACCGGTTTCCCTTTTTTGAATACAAGGGTGAAATCGGGCAGGTTGAACCCGTAAGATGCACACACCCTTACATTGCCGGCGCCACGTACTCGGAACTGAAGCGCTGGCTCATCGCCCATGCCGCATTCCCGCGCGACCCGCGCCTCCCTTTCCTTGAAAAACAAACCCATCAAAACTGGTGGGAAATCTACGTTGTCCTTTCGGATACCCTGACCATTACAGGGGGGGGGAAGGTTTAATTCAGACAACAATCATTCCGCTATTGTCCTGCGCTTTACCAACCCTGAGGATGCCCTGTCCGCCTTAGGCGGAAAAACTCACAAAAGCCACTATTGACCTTTTCGGACTCACCCATTAAAACATTTCCATGTATTTTTCACGAACGGCAACCCGGATATTTCTTTTCCTTTTGTCTATTATTCCCCTTTCTCCATGGGGCATGGCATTTGATTATTTTGAGAACCCCGTAACAGCCCTCTCAGACATCGGCTACCCTGAGGAGACACAGGTCTTATCAAACGCAACCTTCCGCACGCATTGCGGTGCGTTTCAGATTCTTCCGGAGGGCGCCGACCCACGAACGTCTTACACCCTGACTCTTGAAGACGGGCGCTACCCCATCGTTCAATTCCCAATGAGATGCGGAGCGGTTGATGCGGATGTTGCCGCCTTTGCCGCCGCCATGCCTGAATCCCACAGGGTTGCATATAAGGCAAGCACTGTGAATCTCCGCGGGGAATTCCGTATCATCAAGATTCCCAACCTCATAAATTTCATCCGCATCCGCCTGAGAAATCCCACAACAACGCCGCTTACGGCGTCTATCCGCCTCCCCTTCCGTCCGGGTGAGGGTATCCCCATGCAGGTGGATTACCAGTCAAAGGAATTCATCTATTTCGACTGGAAAAACAGGTCGTTCGGGCTGGAGGAGGATGCCCGTCTCTTCGGCGATGAGCGCGAAATCCTCCTTGCCTCTTCGGAAAGGCTCAGCATGGGGGAAGGCGGCATGATGTTTTCCGCGCCCCTGTCGCCCTCTGAAACTCGTGATGTATTCCTCTTTCTTCCATATTTTCCAATGACCACACGTGATGCCCACTTACTGCTCGGTGGGGAGGTCTGGGAGAGGTATCATAAAGAAAAGCGCCGGACATGGGATGAGCGCCGGGCGCGGACACTTTCCATATCCCTCCCCGAAAAAAAGCCCTTTCAACTCTTTTACGCCTCCCACTTTTATCTGCTTGAGACATGTCTTGACCGAATCGGCAAATGGTGGATTCTTCGCGCCAACCCTTTTCAATATGACCAGTTTTATATGCGGGACGGCACATATCAGGTGCGGGCGCTTGACCTTATCGGCGAGCATGAGATGGCGGAAAGGTGCCTTGATTTTTTCATGGAGAGCCGGGATAAGGACGGTCGTTTTGCCAGCCAGCCTGCTCAGTATGACACATGCGGCATGGCGCTTTATGCCTTCGGGCAACATTACCTCCTGACACGCAACTTTCTCTGGGCGGCGCGGGTCTTCCCCGCCGTGAAAAATGGCGTCAGGTGGTTAGAGGATTATCGCAGGGGAGGTCTCATGCCGCCTTCCTCCATGAACGATAATGAGCAGTTAAAAAACGCCCATATTGTCGGGCATAATCTCTGGGCGCTGGCTGGACTTGAGGCGGCGGCGGAACTGGCAAAGGGCGCAGGATTTCCCCACGAGACTGACCGGTGGCGGGAAAGCGCCCGCTCATTTCATAATGTCCTTGATAAGGCTCTCACAGAGGCATCGGAGAAAAACGGCGGCGCGCTCCCTCCCTCTATCGAGGGAATGGATGCGGAGGCGCTTGCCCCGGGACGCTTCGGGATGCACTATGGTTTTGACTGGGGCAATCTCACACTTTATTATCCATCGCGTATGTTCCGTGAAAATGACAGCCGTCTTTCAAACTCCATGACCTGTTTCCGCAAATGGTATCGCGAGGGACTGTTCCCCTACCCGGAGCGGGGCAATGAGGACCAGTTGCACCATTATCTCTCGTTTGACATCACCCAGACCTCACTGGCGCGCGGCGATTATAATGACGTCCTTTCAGACCTTTACACCGGATATCTCCTCCACACCACCGCCTGCGAGGCAGGCTGCGAGCGGTTTGACCGCCGCACGCGAGATTTTATACCGCCCTCCAATCTTACACCACACGGAACCTTTGCGGCGAAATATATAGAGCTCTTCCGCAACTTTTTCGTGCGGAAGGATGGAACACGGCTTCATCTCTGCTCCTTCTTAGCGCCCGACTGGTGCGCCGCCGGAGCAAAAGTGGCGATAGAGCGCGCCCCCACACACTGGGGCGTTATGGGCTTTAATCTTGAGTTTTCTCAAGACGGTAACAGCGCCCTGTTCCAGATAAGGGGTGTGCCGGTGAGGGATGGGTTTGAGGGATATATAGTTCATCTTCCGCCATTTCTCAATTTGACAGGCGCCGTCTGTGATGGGATGAAACTCACAATATCGGATAATCACACGCTTTTTCTTCCGCCGGGCGCGCGTCATGTGGAGTTTCGCCTGAGGCGCGAGGCGGCGCCGGATGTGAACTATGAGAAAACGGTTGAGCGTTACATGCGAGGATTTATCAAGAGATGAGACTGGATGAGAAAAAAAGGGGGATTATCCTCCTTATTATATGCGCCCTTTTAGTGGGCGTGATTCACATATTTCCTTCGATTTATGTCCGCCTGCGCCTCGGCAGTGATTACAGGGACATCTTCCCCCTTCAGTCGGCGGATGAGGAACATTACGCCGTCCAGGTCCATGCGGCGATGAATAGGTATTATAATAATGCTAACAATTATCTTGCAGGGGGCTGGGGGGCGAAGAGCAAAGGGTTTCCCTCTTTTTACCCTTATCCCATCCTTGGATTTATTGGCGGAATCTCCGGTTTGTCTATCGGCGCATATATCATTGCGATGCGGTTTGTCTTTCCCGCCGTGGGATTTCTTCTTATTTACGCCCTGTTCCTTGCTTTGGGAGTGTCCCGCAGAGGTGCGCTGGCGTGGGCTTTTCTGAACCTTCTTGCGCCGTATCTTTTCTACGGATGGGCGGAACCGGTTTCCAGACCTGTTTATGACGTCCTGAGAAAATGGGGATTTTCCCTCCTCTGGCATGAGCAATACGCCATTGCGTCACTGCCCTGGGCGCGTGTGGTGAATCCACAGTTCACAGGTCTCTTCTTTGCCGGGGCGGTTTTCTGTCTGGTGAAGATAGTGAGGGGCGTGCGTGCGCTTATCTGGTTTTTTCCCGCCGCCCTTCTTCTCTACATCAATTTCTGTTTCTATTTTTATTTCTGGTCAACGCTGGGGGCGATACTTGCCATCGCATTTCTCCTCTCCATTCTTTTTCGGAACAAACGTGCGCTTCTCCCGCTTGGGGTATTACTCCTCCTGGGAATTGCAAAGGCGCTGCCCGTTGCGAGCCGACTGATAATTCATCCGGATATGTCGGGGGTCAACATGGCATATGTGCTTTCCCACAATCCTGTCATCAGCCCGGCGTGTGTGGGGGCGATTATCCTTCTCCTCATGGGCGGGAGATATCGCAGGCGGATTTTCAACCTTCCCGCGGACGCCGTTATATTTTTCACCATGCCCATTGTGTGCCTCATAACCATGAACCAGCAACTTATAACGGGGAAGATTGTCCAGCCATGGCATTACGAACTATTCACAAGTCCTCTGCTTCTCTCCATCTCACTGGCGATTCTTCTATGGCGAATGGATGTGACGACCCGCATACTTTCCTTCTTGAAGGAGCGGGTGCAGAGGAGGGGATATCTTCCGAGTGTTCTGGCGGCTGGCGTCACAATCGTGTTCTTCTTCATCTGCGTCGAGTTATTTCTTTATTACTTTCATCTGGCGCCCGGGCTTGGCAACGCCATGCATTACATCACTGCCGCGGCAATTGAGACCCTGCTCATAGCCGTCCTGATTCAGATACTGCTCACACTTCTGTCGCATTCCTCATGGGATGTGAAAAGGCTTTCCGCCCTGACGGCGACCTGTGTTGCGGTCTTTATAGTTCTGGAGGGATTTTCGCGGCAGGCATACATCTCCGCCCTGACAGCCCAGCGTGCGCGTCCCCTGCAGGCGCTCGCGCCGGCGTTCACATGGCTCAATCAAAACACAGCCCCCGGAAGCGCAGTCCTTGCCTCCTTCGCAACGTCCGAACTCATCCCGCTTTACACCCACAACACCGTTTATCTGTGCAAGAACGCATTTCATGAGGGGGCGGGGACGCCTGAGGCGCGGCGCTCGCGGGCGATGAATTACTTCCTGCTGACGGGTCACAACGCCGCCCAATTCCGCCAGCGGCTTTTCGAGTGGCCCTATGGGTATCTCTTCTGGGGCATTCAGAGCCCCGTGGCGGCAAAAAATGACCTCTACTCCTTTGGAAATCTGCCTCCAGTCTCTGAGGAGTTTTTGAAAAATCTCCTTGTCAATTACGAGCAAAAAGGAAAGAATTCTATTTCTTCCATTGCCGGTGAATTTACCCTTCACTATATTTTTTTCGGTCCGGAGGAGCACAGGTTTTTTCACCGCGACCCGGCATCGCTGGAATTCGCCCGCAAGGTGTATGAGGATAAAACGCCCATCACCATTTATCAGGTGGAACGCACCGGCGCTGAAGAGGGAAATCTCCGGCAGAAGTGAATCGCACAGGAGTGAGATATGGAAACCCAGCGGGAACGAGTCATCCAGACTGATATCAGCGATGAGCTGAAAACCTCATACATCGATTACGCCATGAGCGTGATTGTCGGGCGCGCCCTTCCTGATGTGCGCGACGGCTTCAAACCCGTCCACCGCCGCATCATCTTTGCCATGCGGGAACTGGGACTTGCCCCCAACCGCCCCTATATGAAATGCGCCCGCATCGTGGGCGAGACGATGGGCAAATATCATCCCCACGGCGACATGGCAATCTATGATACCCTTGTCCGCATGGCGCAGGATTTCTCCATGCGATATCCCCTTATTGACGGACAGGGGAACTTCGGCTCCCTTGACGGCGACCCTCCCGCCGCCTATCGTTACACCGAGGCGCGCCTTGCATCCATCTCCGAACTCCTCCTCGCCGATATTGATAAGGACACCGTCAATATGGTTCCAAACTACGATGGCAAAAACCTTGAGCCGGAGGTTCTCCCCAGCGCCATCCCGAACCTCCTCGTCAACGGCTCCTCCGGCATTGCCGTGGGCATGGCGACAAACATCCCGCCGCACAACCTGTCTGAGGTGGTGGACACCCTTGTCATGCTCATCGATAATCCCCAGTGCACGCTTGAAGAGGCGATGACAGTGCTCCCGGGACCCGACTTTCCCACCGGCGGATACATCTTTGGCAGGGAGGGGATTGAGGAGGCTTACCGGACAGGGCGAGGCATTCTGAAACTGCGCGCCCGCGTGCGCACTGAACAGCTCAAACAGGGCAGGGAGGCAATTGTCATCACGGAAATTCCATACACGGTGAACAAGGCGAACCTCATGAAGGAGATTGCCGAACTGGTGAAGTATAAGAAAATTCAGGGTCTTTCCGATATCCGGGATGAGTCCGACCGTGATGGGGTGCGCGTTGTGCTGGAACTCAAAAAGGGCGAGATATCCCAGGTCATCATCAATAATCTTTATAAGCACACCTCGATGCAGATATCCTTCGGCGTCATTCTTCTTGCCATCGTGAACGGGCGTCCGCGCTATCTCTCCCTCATGAAGATACTCCCCCTTTACCTTGAGCACCGGTGCGAGGTTGTGAGGCGCCGCACCCGCTTTGACCTTGAAAGGGCGGAGGCTCGACTCCACATTGTGGACGGACTCGTCATCGCCGTCAGTAACATCGATGAGGTCATCTCAATCATCCGAAAATCGAAGGATGTCGACGAGGCGAGGGAAAAACTGATGAAGCACTTTTCCCTCTCGCAGCTTCAGGCGCAGGCAATTCTCGATATGCGCCTCCAGAGGCTCACCGGCCTGGAGATTCAGAAGCTCAAAGATGAACGCAAGGAACTCCTCTCCATCATCAAGGAGTTAAAGGGGATTCTTGCCTCGCCGAAGAAGGTGAATGAGATTGTGCGCAAGGAGCTCCTCGAGGTTAAGGGGAAATTCGGCGATGCACGTCGCACAGAGATTGTCGCCTCCACTAAAGACCTCACCGTTGAAGACTTAATCGCCGAGGAGAACATGGTTATTACCATCAGCCATCAGGGCTACATCAAGCGGACGCCCACATCTCTTTACAGGCGGCAGAGGCGCGGCGGACGCGGCGTCACAGGGATGGAGAGCAAGGAGGGCGATTGGGCGGAGAGTGTCTTTGTGGGCACCACGCACGATTATCTCCTCTTTTTCACGAATAAGGGGCGCGCTCACTGGCTGAAGGTGTATGAACTCCCGCAGGCGGGACGCGCCTCCAAGGGACGCCCCATCATTAATATGATACAGATGGAGGAGGGGGAAAAGATTCAGGCAGTCATCCCCGTGGGGGAGTTCGATGACAAGCATTTCCTCATCATGGCGACGAAAAACGGGATGGTGGTCAAGAATGCCCTTAAACTCTATTCCAACCCGCGCCGCACGGGCATCAAGGCGATGAAAATAGACAAGAAGGATGAACTGATATGCGTGCGCATGACGAACGGACAGCAACAGGTCTTCCTCGGCACCCTCAAAGGGCTGGCTGTGCGCTTCCACGAGACGGAAATCCGCGCCTGCGGACGCTTCACGGGCGGCGTCATCGGCATCCGCCTCACAAAAGGAGACAGGGTCATCGGGATGGAGGTTCTGCGCCCCAATTCCACCATCTTAACCGTCTGTGAGAATGGATATGGCAAGCGGAGCAAGGCGGAGGACTACCGACTCATCCATCGCGGCGGCAAGGGCGTCATCAATGTCAAGGTCACGGAGCGCAATGGCGAGGTCATCAGCATAAAGGAAGTGATTGACGATGATGAGCTCATCATGCTGACGCAGGAGGGGATGTCCATCCGCGTTAATGTGGGCGACATCCGTGTCATCTCCCGCAACACACAGGGCGTGCGCCTTATTAATCTTAAGCAGAATGATAAGATTGTCGCCGTTGCCCGCATGGAGGAAAAAGAAGAGGGCAAGGAAGTCGCCGAGGGCGAAGAGGTCGCCGACGAAGAGGAGGCAGTGGAGGAAGGCGGTGGCAAAGAGGCGACGAAGGAGGAGGCAACTGAAGAGGGCGCTGATAAATAATCGGGAAGCCCTGAAATCATAAATGGACGAAGGTATTCTTTCTAAACATATTTGTTTAGAATCCCAGAAAAGAATTCGCCTGAGGCGAATTTACCACGGAGACACGGGGAGCACGGGGAAATCCGCCTCAGGCGGATTATATAAATTCCCTGTGTTCCCAGTGTCCCCCGTGGTTTAATTTATTTTACTTTTGTTCTATACTCTAAGATGTTCCCTGCCAATTGCAAAGATGTCCCAGACGGTGTGTGCCTTGAGACGCCTGCCTCTATCAGCCTGCGGAGAATCCGGTGGGGCGTGGTCTTCATCCTTGTCCTTGCATCTGTTCTCACAATTTTGAGAGTCGCCCTGCTCCGCTTTCTTGACGACGCCTACATCACATTCCTGTATGCCCGGAATCTGGCGGAGGGAAAGGGCTTTATCTTTTCAGAACGCTATCCCACCTGGGGAACCACAACACCGCTCCTCACAATCCTTCTTGCCTTGTCTGGAATTGTCGGTGCGGATATCCCGACTGTTGCCGCGGTTCTGGATGCGGTGGCGCTGGGCATGCAGGGGATATTCGGGTACTTAATATTCCGCACATTGCGGCTCAATCGCTGGTGGCCTCTGGCAACACTTGCCATCATGGGGCTTATATCCCTCCCCACATCCTTTCCAGGGATGGAGTATGGGCTTTACGCCGCGTGCAGTGTTGGTGCGCTGGCATGTATTGCCTCCTCAAACTGGTCCATGGCGGCACTCCTTGCAGCCATGTCAGCAACACTGCGACCTGATGGCGCACTTGTTTGGCTCCTCATATTCTGCGCATATATTGTGCATACGCGGGGGCGCATCCGCCCTGTTACCTTTTTCGCCTGCCTGACCGTTCTTCCCACCTTATGGTATCTGTTCGCCCTCATTCACTTTGGAACACTACTCCCGCAGACCCTTGCCACACGACAGATGGAGGCGGGCGGCTATGGGAAGTTCGGGTCATATTTCGCACAGTTATTTCTTTACCCGGAAAAACTACGCCCCATACTCCTGAGCGCACTGCTCGGTCTTGTCTTATCTTCCTGGCGCGCCCCGCGGATGCTCTGGTTTGTAATTTATTCCATTATCTATATCCTTCTTTACACCCTGTTCGGTCTTCCCGGACTGATGACCTATCTCTGCCCCATTCACCTTATAATAATCATATTTAGTTGCGCATGGGTAGCACTAAGTCTGGAGGAATTCCTAAGGCGCAGGCGGATTATACTCATTGTTCTGTTTCTTGCCTGTGTTTTCACCTGCTCGTGGATTGACCTCGAGAACAGCTCCTCGTTCTGGTGCTCATATCTCACGACCAGATGGCAGAGAAATAAACTCTCAATTTACAAAGGCGTTGCCCTGTGGCTTCGGCACGACTTCCCGCCCGGAACGGTGTTTGCCACAAATGAGATAGGCGTGCTCGGCTATTACAGCAGGCAGGACCTCGTGGAAATCGGGGGTC
>Ga0315294_10004150_pt1 | contig 15795 bp, 39 predicted proteins | sample YL17G13_40_MG_FD_203626 | JGI IMG/M metagenome (GOLD analysis project Ga0315294, IMG submission 203626) | Sediment microbial communities from Yellowstone Lake, YNP, Wyoming, USA - YL17G13_40 | ecosystem: Environmental > Aquatic > Freshwater > Lake > Sediment | place: USA: Wyoming | collected... | reverse complement strand
GTACCACCCCCACCTTGTGGACTTGTACTGAGAATCTTGGCGATCTCACCATTTTCAACAATGTATGAGTTGTGGACATCAGCATCGACGAACGTAACCCGCATATGAATGTGCTGCAACGACTTCGCAATCGCAACAACCTCACTCAAGAACTCAGTCAATTCATCCCCACCAATACTACCTGATGTATCTACTAACACTTCAACATCGACAGATTCTCGAATGACACTCGGCAAGAAGATACCCAACGCATGGGATCGCTTGCTCGGCTTGTGATACGACCAATCAACAGGTGATCCACTATTCTTTATATACCTCAAGAGCAACTCCTTCCATCTTACTTTGGGCTTGAGAATGTCTTTCAAGATACGGTCGAGACCCGCTGGCACTTTTCCCATGTTTTTACTGTACTGGGCCGCGTTCGCCAGGTTGCCACGCCAGCGATTAGCTTCGGCTTCCATCTCCTGACCGCTTAACTCCTCGCCAGTTTCCCCATCCTTGCCATGCATATGCTCATCAAAACCAGGTTGATTACTTCCTTGACCCTGACCCAGGCCTTGACCACCTTGCTGTTGACCACCTTGTTGTTGCTGCTGCTTAGTGATCTGCTCGAGAACCTCACTGTAGATCGATTCCCACGGCTTCAACGAGACCTGCTCGATGCGGATTTTGATCGGCTTCGGCGCATACCCGTGAAGCTCAAAAACAGAATTATCCATGGCGACATCAGCAGGAATACCCTTACCATCAACAGTCTTCCCATCCTTCGTCTTCACTTTCCAAACTTCAGGAAGCTCCATTCCAGACTGCTTAATCATCATATTAACAGCGACATCCTGAGCGACGTTTGAAATCTTATGATCTCTCGCACCCGTCCTCAACATATGCTCAAGCGCACAATTATGAACAACAACATTGTTCGCCGCATAATTTTCAATCCCTGTTGAGAAGTTATACACTTCACCACCATATACTTCTCGACAAACCCCAGTTATATTAACTGCGAAAGAATCTCCGATATCCATGAACCATTTTGTTGAACGACTTTTCACATATTCGAACCCAAGAATTTCGAACAAAACTTTATCCGCATTCAAAACCAAATATTGACGACGATTTTCTTTCTCAGGATTCACACTTATACCACAAGTTCCACCCTCTCGTTCATACATTCTTCCAAATGAATTCAATCTCGTCAACAATGATTGAACTTGCACGGCGAGAATCTTATTTACCGTACAGTAACCAATCATATCATTAGCACCACCACGATCATTGAGCCAACCATCTCCCCCAAGCAATCCTTTCAAATATCCTCTCACCACATTAATATCCGGATGTTGCATTATCCATTTGGGAATTATTTTATTGTGTGAATATGTACCGATATGTTTTCTCAAAAATCTTTTAAATACAAGTGTCCCGGCAAAGACGCGCCAAATACCTTCAGGATTTTCAACTTCACCATTCTCTTGTTTATCAAAAACCTTACGTGATGTCACCCCGAACTTATTTTTAAGAACATCAACCGTTCGATCCATATCCGCCTCTTTTCTTATATTGAAACAAAACCCAACAGTACAGCTATTTTCATTCTTATCAGTCCAACCATCAGCAGTAAATCTCCCAAGAACAAACGCAACATCTTCATCGAGAAGACAATCTTTCGCACGAACCGACCATTCATTTCCTTCAATCCCATCACTCATAGGTAATTTAAAATCTTTGAAGAAATTATCCGCCTTGAGCTTCGGAACAAGAACATAATGATTCGTCGTCAAATCACCAGCTTCAACCCATTCTGGTTTTGAAATCATACGAACATTCCGTCTAGCACCCTTTGCACGTCCAGGCTTCAACTGTTCAGTTTTCCAACCAAGCATCTTCACCGTCAATATACGATGATTGGGTGTTATTTTAAAAGACAAACAACCACGAGGTTTAATTGAAATAATTTCTCCTTTAAATTTTCGAGAAGCATGTCGCAACACCTTATGAGATTCTCCATCGGAACAAATTACTGAATCAGTTGAAGATATATTTTCTATAAGTTTGTTAGTCACCACAGTCCCAGGCTCAAGACAATGCATCACCTCGTGAGTAACAACCCCTTTGGTTTGAGCTTGCGTCAACTGAGCAACGAACTCATCAGCATAGAACATGTTACCTTTCGCATCAACACCCATCGTTTTCATCGGATGATCTTCAGGCATCTCCTTGATCTTCATATTCATTGCCAGATGCGCAAAGAAAGGCTGGTCCTTCTGCAAATCGCAAATCGCTCGCACGATCTTTTCCCTTGGATTCAATTGTAAATCGACAACCATTAGTTCGACCTCACATTTTTGCTAATAGAATTTCCTTTTCAATCTCATCAGTATTCTCAAATTTCTCTATTCTTACTTTGCGAATAGTTGAAAGCACAGCTTCAGGATCCTTCTTACGGTATCCATTAGCGAAACAAACGAGCTTTCCACGCGACTTGAAAATAAAAGCATAACCATGAGCGATAAACTTGTAATCAGCAGCAACATAACCCATCGGTTTCTCCACCTCTGCAGCCCAATACGCAAGCAACTCAACATCTTTATTATGATCGATAATCTTCCTATCGGCAGCCGATGAGAGATACGTATGGTATTTGCTCGTGAATTCACCCAACTTCATTTCACACCCCGCATGGCGAAAACTCTCACTCATCGAATTGACCCCGTGCCCAGATGTTCCAACGAAATGAACCATCAGGAACTGCTTTCCATTTATCGACATCATCGAACGTTATGCCACTCTCATACCGTTTGATTCTGATGAGCTTGGACGCCGATTTGCCATCTTTTCTGCACTCGCTGAGAATGAGAAATTCCTCTCGTGCAGGATTGTTCGTCGGATTCATCTTTAGAGCAGATGCGTACTCAATCAATTCAGGCAATGTCATCATACCATCTTGATATTCTTCAAGAGATTTCTGTATCAGCTCCTTTAGCTTTTCATTGTTGATTCCCCAGCCCGTCATTGCTGCGAAATACTGTTCCGATCCGAGCCTTTCCACAACTTCTTTGAGTTCTTTGACTGATTTTTCCTTTATTTCTTCCCTTGTGTCATCGTCATTCAAATCAAGAGGCATGGCGACGAGAGACATACTCCCATTTCTATCGAAGACAAAGAACTGAGGCACAATATCCCCTTTCGAGCAAATTATATCCTTGCTCGATTCTTCAATCTCCTTGCGAAAATCATTTCTTCCTTTATTCACACTTGCACGCATCTTAGCAACCATTGTTAATCACCTTTATCCGCCGCTCTGAGCTTCTTGATTATTGATCCTATGACAAGGTTCAGTTCTTCGACATCAGCAATGCCGAGCGTCTTCTTTATGACGTTTGCGTGGATTGAGAGCATCGCGTTTACCTTGTAAAGCTCTTCCGTCGCTTCACGAACCAGTTGCTCATTCATCGTGGCATCCCCGAATTATCAACTGGTGGCAACTGCTCACCAACTAAGATAACCTTCTTCGCACCCAACAGCTTAGTGAGCTCATCATCCCAGCGAAGCGCATCCTGCACATGCTCGCAACTATCGCAACGCATGCAAGACTTTCGAATGTTGAACGGGGCAGCCTTACAATCCGCACAAGGCTGGCAACCTCCTGCTTGGAAAAAGCCACAATTTATCTGCTGACAACGACGAAACACACCATTCTCCATGACACCATCAGGCAATTCATCAGTCATTCGACACCCCTTATTGCTTGAAGACAAACTTCGCGAAACGGTCAAGAACCTTACGCATCAAGACATCAGGCACAAGCTTGCCACCTTCCTTAACGAACTTCTGCTCATCGACAGCTTTCAGGCAACGCAGCAAGTAAGTCCCAAGCTCGATGCGATTGATTTCCGACGCAATCTCAAACGCAGGAACAATCACCTTCTTATCGTTGCGGAACTTCTCAACAACACCCGCAACAACTGCATACGCGATACTGAGATCATTCGGATTGACAATCTCATTAATCTTCGCCGGATGCTTGAGAATCTCATCGATGTTCAACTTCCTCGCAGTCCGTACATAAGCCCCGAACTCGATACCAACACCCTGACCAACGAAACCGATCGCTGCAAGTTCGACATCATCTTCATCGGGCGAATCATTTGCCGAAGCAATATGTAAGTCCTTATTATTAACCAACACATTGCTCAGCTTCGTCCACGTCCTCGGACACGGCTGGCCACTGCTTTCCGGAAGATCATACTCAATCTTATGAGTATTGTGCGGCGCAAAACCCAGATAACCAATAATCCACTCATGCTGACCAGACTTCACAGCATAATCAGAAAATTCTTCTGAAGTTAGGGGCCTGATGAAGTAGTTCGCACGTCGCAACACCAGAGGCACCGGATCCTCCGTAACCCCTCGCGCATGCTCCGACTCGTTACCTGCCGAGATGATTAGCACATCCTTATTAATCGGAATGTCACCAATACAACGGTCGTTAATGATTTTGTAAAATCCAGCCTTCACCATTGCGGGAGCGAGGTTAAGTTCATCAAGGAACAAAATACCCATCGCATCCTTCTTTGAAAAAACCTCGAAAAGCAACGCATACTTGTATGTGATGTAGTTCTCTTCACGACGCATCTCTTGCAATCTCAATTCGCCAATCTCCGTTTCAGATGCACGAATATCAGCAAAGACGAAATACTTACTGACATCATTCAAAATAGCTCGCTTCTCTTCGAGACTCGAACGATTCCAATCAAAAAAAGAACGATGCTCAGCCTCAGCAATTACCTTTCCTTCAGCGAAAACCATTTCCGACTTCACTGTTGAAGGCTCGCCAATGAAATGCGCGGGCTCTTTCGGCTTCGCATTCCAATGACTCCGAATAATTCTCGGAATCTTGAGCGGGCTATATCTCCGCTTCGTTTCAATTTCTTTTTTTGCCATTTTTTTACCTCGCATTGGTTATTTGCGTCTCATTTTTTCTTTCTTCGATATATTGGCAAGACGCAGCTGCATCACGTCCTGCGACATCATTTCCCCCCGGTATACCTGTGCTTCTTGCAGAACTGCGTATTCTTATACACAGGCATATCACATTCCGCACACGTCACGTTATGTATGCTTGGTTCTTTCTGCCAATCTTTCTCCATCTGATCGGCAAGCGCACGAACCCACTTCGGATTCATCGTTCGACACCATTTGTAGTGGTATCTCTTCTGGAGCAACTCGAATAACTCGCATAGCTCCTCCTCGTCACGCTTGCTCATGTCCTTCGTATCCTCGAACGCAAAGACAATCGCTCCGATTCTTCGTGGTTCACTCATTGTTCATCCTCCTTCTCTTTCTTACGATCATCCCTCAGTTGTTTCAGCTTTGCAGACAGGTCATCAAGGCAATCATCGCTCCAATCGCAGTCAGGCAACGGAGCAAACACATAGCATCGCCAACCCGTTCGCCAGCGAATGATTCCTAACTCAGTGCCGTCGTGGTTCGACTTGACTGAAAACAACTTTGTCTTTCTGCCTGGATTATCCATCTCCTCAAATGTTAGGTGACTCATTGTTGTTCTTCCCCCGTTATGTGCCGACGAAAAGAGGGAAATCTCCAAGCACCACTCTCTTGTTCAAGATATTGCACTTCGCATGTCACTATGAACCAAGATGAATTTGCATGAGATTCACATTTATTTTCGCGCAATACCTCACATTTCTTTTTATTCATATTACTCATACTGAAAAGAGCAAACCTTTGCGTTTAAGGTAATTTATTACCTCTTCAGGCAGATCGCCTGAGCGAACAGAAAAAGAAGTACTGAGCTTGCCAACAACCGGATGATTCTTCTTGCGCTTCTCCTTCTCACTCTCAGGAACCGACTTGAAATAACAGTCGATAAACTCCCTGAGCGTCGACGAATCAGCTTTGACAAACAACGGCTTGCCTCGCGTATACGAAGCATCGACATACCGAGCACGAAAGAGCGTAAACTCCCGACCCTTCTTATAAAAACGATAACCAGTCGAAGACTGCTCATACCAATTCCCTTCAGATGATTTCATTGGCCCACCATTATAAGAAGAGTTCGAATGCCAATTCACCTCTTTAAGAAAAATCTCGCAAACATAAGGACCACGCTGCGCCTCGAGCATTGGTTTGAGCGCAGGATCGACCGTACCTTTCTTCTGCTCGATAAAATCGATAGCAGCCTCAATATCGACACGCTTAATTTTCCACACATCGAACTGCGCAATAGGCGCTCGCGACAACGTCACGGCACGATAGGTGAAGAACGTCTTATAGACAAGAACAGCAGCGACACCTGATTCAACCCAGTGCGCAAGAGAATCAATATCCTCGTGCTGCTCGAAGAAGGGAGGCTTATACCGATTCTTGTACCCCTCATACGTTCCATCGGGCTTCTCTTCACCGAAGACCTTGTTGTACGCCTCTTTGAGTTTCATCAGAGTTCCTCCCTGAACCAGTGCATTCGTATCGCATCCTTATCCGTATCTGTGAAATCTGAAGGCGACATGTTCCATAGCGTCGCATTGTTTCCACCACTATCGAAAGGATTCGCTTCACGTCGAAAGAGCCAATCTTTTATGGTCCTGACAAACTTGTCTTGCTGCTTGCCTTTCAAATCTTTTGAATGGCGCAATTGCTTCTGAATTTCATCGTAGAAATCTATACGCAAAACCTTTAGCTCAGGTGATACTTGAAACTGCCATCGCTCCGATTCAAAAAGCCTGCGATGAGAATCGAACTTGTAGAATATGAGTTCGTAATCCATTACAAATCACCCATCATCTTGAATGCTCGCTGCTTAATGTATTCCTTCTTCGAGAATAACGGAACTGTCGTGTATTCCCCATCCATGAGAGCTTTGTTCAAACCAATTGCAGTGATGCTATCAAGCCTTGTCTTACGCTCGAAACGCTTGCAACCTTTGGCAATCAAATAGAATTTCTTCGTTTCGTAGCCGAGAAATTTTGTATATTCACTATCTATTGCCGCTTTCGGATTGATTCGAAAGACGAGACGCGGATGATAAATATCGTCTTGATGAAAAATTATCTTATGCAAATGGATTCCTTTGCATTTGCAGATGTGTGATTTTCGCTTCATCACACATCCTCCAACAACTTCATCTTCAACATCACACGTTTCGCCTTTCGCCAGCGAAGATAGCCGACTTCCTTGCAGAACAGATCAAGATGATTATTATTCAGCACCCAATCAGCAATACGCTCAGTACTACATTCATTGATGAAATCAACTTTGGATTGTTTGATTAAATCATCAACAGTACACGTCTTCTCGAAATACTGCTCCATCTCACCATTCTGCGCAATACTCCAATTAGGCGACATCACAAACCCTCCATAAGATGATGCTTTTCAGCATAGAGATGCGGGTCGCGCATCGCATCAACCATCGCATCAGCAAGCTGAGCAACAATACACGCCGCACACTGCACATGAACAAAATATCCTTTCGTATGAAAACGAATCACCATGTTGTCGATTGCGAATGGCTGGCTGCAATACACGCATGTAAATCCCTCAACACCCTTACCACCACTTTGCGCACGTATGAACTCAAGTACTTCCTTGTCGCGAATGAGACAGAAGCTCGCATTGAGGACATCAGACATGTCGGCTTCTTCACTCATGGTCAACACCCGTTTGGCGCTTCCAAGAAGGAAAACGCCATTCACCACTAGCCTGCTCGAGATACTGAACCTCACCACTCACCTTGCCATCCTTGTCAAACGCTGCCTTGACTGCTTCCGACTGAGCGCCATTGACGTTGACCGATTTACCATCAGCAGTTTCAAGACGAACCCCTTTGTTGTGAACATCGAGCTTCGTGAAAACTGCTTCGACCTCCTTGAAAGCCTTGCATTTACGCCAGTTAGGTGATCTTTGTCCTTCTTCGTATGGCGCTTTGACGCGCTTGATGACGACACCTTCCCACCCATTCAGTTCGACTTCATCCCAGAGGCGATTGAAGTCATCCATCGAATGATTGTTCGGCGTACCAGATACACCCTCAGCAAGCTTAATCCACGGCAGACACACATTGTTGACGCAACCCATCAACTCCATACGCCGAATGACCAACGATTCTTTTGAGATATCCGTCTTCTCATTGTGCAACATATCAAACGCCATGAAAACAGCAGGCTTCATCTTAGCAGCCATCTTAATGCCGAACGGGTCTTTCAAATGCATTCTGCCAGAAATATCTGCAAATACACCTGTTTGAGAAATAATCTCCCCATCAATTATGGTATTTTTATCGAATCTTGACAGGTCAAACTCGGGAAAACGAGCCGTAATCTCCTGGCCTCGACGATCATAGAGCTTGCCATTCTCGATGATACCACGAATTCCGTCGTACTTTATCTCTGAAATATATTCACCTGCGGCAAACAATTGCCGCGCAGTTTCTAAGTCACACGGGACGCACAACATGCATTTCATCGTCTCACAACCATTCCAAAATATTTCTTTTCAGCCAATTTTCTTGCCAAAATTGCTTCAGATAAACTGTAGAAAGTTCCAACATGAATATTCACACCATTATTTTTTATACAATGACTCATTCGTTTTTGAATCATCACCAAACATTTTCTAGAACAAAATCTCCTTCGTCTACCAAAATATACTTTTATCTTCTTTTCACACCCTTCACATTTAATTAATTTCATTTGAGTTTCACCATTTTTTCGTGTTCAGGAATTATTTGTTTCCATTTGCAACCCATGCAATGATGACTCCCTCTATGACCTTTAATACCATCACACCGCATCGATTGCCACTCAAGATTCAACGCATCACACAAGTCACGCTTGACGTGCCACTTGAATGTTGAGCAATGCCACTTATGAAACCACCAACTAATTTCTGTTTTGCAGACCTTCCCGCAAAAACATACGTAGCGCCATGATGATTGCTTCACCATCTCACCTCAACTATGACGCGAGATGACAACGAAAACCAGTATCATAAAAATTATGACACCAATCACCAACAGACCGATCAATTTCTTCGCTTGCTGCTTCTTCTCATCCGACAAATCATTGAAACTTACCATGAAACTTACCATGTAGACACCCCTTGTTAGTCATGAACTTCCTCTATCGCGCCACAGCGCGTACATTCACAAGAAAGAAAATTATCCTTGACAACGCCACCGATCTTGCTATCAACCAAATAGACCTTCTCACCGAACGTCGCAAGAAACTCCTTCCAATCAACCTCTTCAGATTCAGCACACCACTTGCAACACTTAGGCGCTTTGGCAATCAACTGAACCTTAATAGCATCATTCATCCTGCTCAACCCCATTAACAGTCTTCAAAAGAAGCTGAACCTCGCTGAGAACTGCCCGACGTTGCTTGTGTGACATATGCTTATAGTTAGCTGTTATAGCATGCTTGAGCATTGCCACATAGGTGAGCGTCTTGAGCAACGATGGATACGGCTGGTATTCCCCTTTCAATGTCATCATATCACCTGTTCAATTCTTCGCAGCAAGCAAACGCTTGAGACGATCCTTCTCATTCTCGACTTTCTGCTCCTGCAGCTTGGGCGCGACTGGCGTCGGCTGCTCGCCACTGAGAACTTTTTCGATTAGCTCTTCTTCCATTGCAACGCGCATATCCTTGTAACCAACATCTGTTAACGGCTTGGTCGCTTGGTCAACGATCTGCTTCTCAATATCGAGCAACTCCTGGTCGATCTTGACACTTGCAAGGCGCGTTAGGACTTCCTCACTGTCAAATGCCACTTGCTGGTCGTCGCTTGTGAGCTTGCGCATACAGATGACTCCCTGAGCATCGAGATACAGTATAACCTTACGCTGGCAACCACCGAAATTACCCATCCCAACACCATATCTCCCGCGCAAAAGCTCCTGCATTTCCTTATAGTCATTGAGCTTCTTATCAACGATCCCAGCTTTCATCATGCGCTCATAGCGCTCACTCGCATCCGCTGGTAACTCTTTCGTAAACTGAGAGACTCGCACTTCAGACACGTCATCGAGTTGCTTCTTGATCTCATCGAGCAACGAGACATCAACCATGGGAATGCTCCCATCGGGAAGACGGATTTTGGACACATCCACAAGCTTTCTCTTAGTTTTACCTAATACTTGCTCATTGCATTTACTGCAGAATTCCTTACGGTTTAATTTGTTCCCACAGCAGTCACTCGATTGAGGATACGACTTAGTCTTAGCTTCCCGATCAATCGACTTCAAATCAAGAGAGAAACCCTTTTCGAGACTTTCAACATAGATAATTTTCATAGCCATTATCAAACCTCCACACATATCTGAGCATCCTTATTTCAAATCAACTCCATCATCAACATTGTCTCAATCTCCGTGTCGCTTTTTCCCTCAATATCGAGGAAGGCGTCGGCGAGCGGAAGCAGATTTTGCCTTGCCCACCAATGATTCGCCCGGAACTCTGACCAGATAAGATGATCAACCTTCGTAGCAGAACCCTCAATCGCCCGCACTTCCTTGGCGACCTTGAGAATCCACTTGTAATCTCGATGATTGAACCGGAAGTCTATCATTCGCTTGATTTCAGGATTCGTGCGAACTTCAAAAACACGAACACCATTATGCCAAAAACATTTCATCCTTATTATATCACAACGATGAGCAAAGAACCGATACTGCACTGAAAGAGCAGACTTAGGCTTATACTCTTCCGTACGAGTGAGCTTCCACCGAGGATGCTGCTTCTCAACCTCACAGAACCCTTCACAGAACCCTTCTCTTGGGCGATACCATCTCGGACCCGCATTCAAACCTTCAATAAGGTCGATATCGAAGAACAAAGATTGTTCAGTCATCTTTTCTTCACCTGCACTTCTTCATATAACTTTTTTATTCTTCATTCCTCTTCAATCGCTCTTGACGCTTAGTAGCCTCTTCAAGAATAGAGAACCAGACGCAACGATTATTGCTCTTGAAGTCGACCAACTCATAGAAAGCCTGCGAATACACATGCTCCCAGAATCGCTCAGGATTACCATGATAATATGGTGACTTGTTTCTCGGCGCAGTCACAAACATATCCTCGCAACCCTGCAGACTCACTCGCACATCATTATCATTGCGAGACCATTCAACCATGCTTCTCAGCGCAGCATAGAACGATTCACCTTCTTGATCGCGCATCTCATCGTATGCTTCGTCCGAGCGATCATGCTCATACTCATTGTTCGCCATCGAATCATTATCGATTTCATTGTCTTCATCAAAACCATTGTCTTCATCTTCCATTTTCACACCTCCTTGATTGCTTCATCAAATACCTTCTCATATTCGTCGCGCTCCTCCTCAGTCATCTTGTTGTACTCATCGATAGCTCCGGCAGCAATCTTCATTTCGGCACCTTCCATATTAGACCATCATAATGATTATCAAGAAGAAACTTCTCAACGAACTCTTTGAAGTCTCGTTTGCGAGAAGCATCGAAGTATTTGCTTGAAATATCCACAAGCTCCTTTTCGTATGCAACGGCTTCATTGATCACTTGCTGCAATCCATCGCCATACGCAGCGTATGCCAATCGCAATAATTCCACTCTTGGCTCGACATGCTTTGGCAATGAATCAAATAAGAGCATCAATCGTTGTCCATCATTCATGGTATCATCTCATTGATTTTTCTTCAATTGCTCAATCTCCTCTTCGTGACGTTTGATGATATCGAGAATTTTCTTGTAATTTTTCTCGTATTCAATGACGCTATCAGCGAAACGCTCGCATTCCTTCTCAACCTCTTCGAGCGTCCAAGCGTGACCATCTTCACAGACATTGATACCATTCGGAAGACTAATACGATCACCATAGTGCGCAAAGTCGGCACCGAAATACCAAGGCTTCGCTTTGTTGATGCTGAGTGGACCAGCGAACGTCACACCACCATGACAATCAATACACGAATCAGGTGATAAACTCTCAGAGTATCCAATATTATGCTTCGATTCGACATACATATTGTAATGATGTAGCTCATTCATTAGCAAAATCACGCAGTCTTTCCCCTTGTACGTCCAACGCTTCGAAACAGTTGTTTCTTTCATTTGTTCACCTTCAAAACTGCGTCAAGCAACTTGAGAGCACGGAATGACAGATAAAACCCTTCCATCGCACGCATGAACCACACATACGCCAAAAATTGCCACAAAGAAAGAATGAACTCACCCGAAATTGTTGATGTAAGAATTACTATAGCAATACATAGATGCATACCCCATAAAACAAATTTATTCTCAGCACACCATTCAGAAAATAATTTCTTATCATCATAGAAGCTCATCAAACATCCTCCAAAAATTCATCACGCATTCGACGATACTCTGCGAACTTATTCCAAAAATAAGTAACTAAACTGAAGACAATAAGACTCGTGGTGAACGATATACTTATCAGTATGAAGAAAGGAATAAGAACATCGACAAAGAAATTCGTGACCATTGCTCACTTCCCCCAATGAACAGAAGCAACATAATATGTTTGACAATCCTTGTCAAGCTTCGAACTAATTTGCGCAACATCAAAAACCAAACCCATACTCTCGGCACGAGATTCATCAGCCAAAATCTTCTTCAAAAGCAAAGGCAACGTTCGCGCATCATACGTACAAGTCGTTCCACCCATCAGTCCCACTCCTCATCGTCCTCACCAGGCTCGACATCGTCGAACGCAGACTTCTCATAATATCCTGCTTCCGAGCAAGGAATGCAAAGACTGCCGAGCTGACTCGGATTGCCGCACGTCGGACACTTGCCACTCGCCTTGCGCTCTTCCATGACTTTGATCGCTTCATCTGCCATCTTACTCATCATTGACCACCTTGAAAGATTTACTAATCACACGAATTTTCTCAAGCATCTCTTCCTTTGAGAAGCCAAGCTCTTTCGCTTCATATCCCTTCTCAGCACCGAGAAGGTATGCATCAAGCACTTGTTTATCGAGAACTCTTCCTTCAACGCGAGGACCAATTACTTTAAGGTACTCGCTTTTGATAATTCGTCGAAGATCGCGCCGGACTGGTTCAAACTTCTTCATAGTTCACCCCCTTCCTGAGCTTTTCCTCGAACTCGAGAGCCCAGAAAATACAATCCATCAGAAGCCAGACCGCAATCCAAGGCGAAGATCGAATACCACTTAGCGTCGAGAAATTCCATAGTTGTTCACCTACACATAGAACACACTTAAAAATGTTTGTATAGTTTATAAAGAAGACTATACCTTTTTCACCTCGACATTTTTCCAAAATATTTCTTCGCAATCCTTCACACACTTGAGCAATTGCTCAAACTTGTCTTTCAAATAGATAAACTGAGAATCGTCACGACGAATCAACTCTTCAAGATGCATCCGCAACGCCACAATCTCCACATCACACCATTGCTTTCCCTGCAGCGCATGAATATTCTGTTGCACCATATCCCACAACTTCCCCGAACTCCATCGCAGATAGGTTTCAATCTTCAATTCTTTCAACTCATCATATTCACTTCTCATCCTTCATCATTCCTCATTTTTCAATTTCCTTTCCTTTATAACTCAGCCTTTTGAGAAAAGACTGGCGAAAAACTAACTCAAACATCATTTAACATTTTCTGCTTGAAATACTCATCCATCTCGTGAGGAGTTCTGAGAATAGGACGACTCTCTTGACGCATATGCAACGCAAGGAAACCAGCAACATCACCCGAGAGCCAAATACGAGGTTGGTTCCTCGCTTTGATTATGAAATAATGATTGTGATACTCATCCTCACATTGCTTGACACCAACCTCATTCGCATTGAGAACCATTGATTTGACACTCTTCGCAGGCAGATTAACAGGATACCCGTACTTATCATTTGGCGCACCAACGGCATCGACGAGAGCAGAAGCAAGCTGACGAGCGACAGACATCCTGAGACGAATCGGCTTGCGCTTGCCACAACTTATCTCAATAAGGGATAAAAACCTCCGAAAACCTTCCCGCTTCTTGTTATTATCTTTGCTGACAATAACCTCATCGCATTTATCATAATCATGCATTGACTTCATTCAGACACCTCAAACATCAATCAACAAACGCAACTTCTCAATGTTTTTTAACGTGCGAGCGTGCTTGACGAACTTCCATTCCCCACCACACCCAATCTCATATGTTTGACCAAGATCCCATAAAGAAGGCTTATTCGTTTCGAGACAAACATATTCATTGGTCTCTCTTCCCGTCATTTTCCCAATTACATAATATGGATGCGTGCGAAATGTCACCAAAAGAACATATGTTTTCATACGCCACCGAGCAAAGCATATTTCTCAAACTCCTCTTCAGAAATAAGACGAATCTTCCGCCAACTCGTAACACGAGATTTATAGAAACCTTGATGAAATCTAAATTTATCCGAACTACAAACCACAATCACTTCCCAACGATTATGAGTAAAATTTTTCCTCAATCTACCAACAACATATGTATCGGGCTTCGGATCGAATATGTAATCCTGTGCCATGACTGGCATATCATTAAGAACTCGGGGAACTCCTAGACGTTCACGCAAATCTGGCTTGCGATAGTTCGAACGCATTCAAACATCACCCATCAATTTGTACTTAGGAATATCCTTTTTATCAATCTTGATAACGACACCCCACAAAGGACGGTTCATTGAGTTTAGAACACGAATATGTTCAATATGACAATTCACTTCAGAACCATGGATGACCTTCGCACAAGTTTCCCAAGTTTCCCCATCATCTGCCAACTCATCAGACTTTTCTACAACACCAATAGCCCACGTATTATCACTGTAGGGAGTCATATGTTGCCAGTTCTTCATAAAAACAATATCACCAGGCTTGAGAATCATTTTCTCAACCCTTTCAAGCCGCTTCTTCTTGAAAAAATGTAAGCATCGAGTTCTGTACGATTCTCGCGCAAGAAAGAGCGCATCCCCTTATGGCTGCGCATGTGCCAGCAATACAAACCTTCATCGTTGAGAACCCAACGCTCCCGTTCAATGTCGTTCATGTTAATCACCTAATCACTTTCCCAATTAATTATCAGTTCTTTGCCTCGGACGACAATCTCCGTAATTGTGACTGCGACCATGTCATCGAATTGACTTGAAAGAAAATCAGTCAATGTTGCCTCATCGATGATTGAAGCATGTTTCAAGAAAAATCACACCCGATAAGAGAGTAATCGAACTCACGACACTCGATGACAACATTGTATACTTCATACCACTCCACAGCACCCTCACCATTATCACCTTCCACGTGACCAAATTGGTGAAAGAAACGCACCGGGTCCATAGCCCAAATGAACTTGCAACCATTACCTTGGCCGAGCGAAGACCGCTTGCCAACATGCTCATCCCCCAAATAAAAGTTCGTACCCATAATGAATCACCATCCTCTCCTTCGTTCTCTCGCGCTCTGTTCGCGCTCGTCAATCCATATACCTTTTCTCTGCTTGTTCGGCAAACGCCGCCAATGACCTTGAACAGTGCGGGGCGGCTCAGACTGTCGGCTCCAAACATTCGTCATTACCTTGAAGAAAACATAGAGTGCAAGCAAGAGCAGAAGAACAAAGATAATCATTAGGTTCTTGAAGAAAGTCATCTTACTCACCACCGAAAGATAGGAACCTTACGACGAAAACCCGCATGGTTCACACGATCAACAGAGAAGAACGAAACAGGCATCCCGTTAATCTTCCCGAGTTCATGCTTCTGCAACTCATCCTCATTACG
>Ga0315294_10004149_pt1 | contig 15796 bp, 14 predicted proteins | sample YL17G13_40_MG_FD_203626 | JGI IMG/M metagenome (GOLD analysis project Ga0315294, IMG submission 203626) | Sediment microbial communities from Yellowstone Lake, YNP, Wyoming, USA - YL17G13_40 | ecosystem: Environmental > Aquatic > Freshwater > Lake > Sediment | place: USA: Wyoming | collected... | reverse complement strand
GCCATTATTGTTATAAGGCGATGGCGAGTCTGTGCTTGTTGTTTCTACTATTCTATTTTCACTATTGTCATCACCACAGCATCCTGTACTTGCACCTGAAGTTTCTCCGTATATTTGCCATCTACTTGCACCTGCTATTGAGCTACATTGTGTAGAACCATCGTCTCCGCCATTCCATGTGCCACTTGAACAGTATGCCTTATTGGGAATAGTACCTTTTGATGATCCACTTGCAGTACAAGTATCATCCTCACCATAATTACAGTCACTAGAAGTATCGCAGCAAGTAGTTTCACTTTCCTTAAAGTCTGCTGGTGCATCTGATGTTCCAGTTTCTGTTCTCGCATTTTCACCGCTCCCATCATCACCACAGCAAGCAGCTGCTGCTACTTCTCCGCCTATATTAAAACTATAACTGCAACCACTAGCTGTACAATAACCAGAAGATTCGTCTGGATCTTCCCATTGACCGCTTGAACAATAAGATTTTAAAGAACCTCCAAAATATTCGCAGTTGCTTGAAACCGTGCAAGTATCAGTACCGTTTACACAACTCTCTGTTTCATCGCAACAAGCTTGAGTATTAGCACCACAATCTCCATTAGCAGAAGAGTCTATACAAGTCACAACCTTATCCCAAGTATCATCTCCGCAACAACCAGTTCCGGAACTACTTCCACCTAAATTCCATTTACCTGCACCTATACAACCGTCACAGTATGTTTGAACATCATCAGGATTATATAAAGTATTACTACAAGTGCTGCCACTACAATATGTTTCGTTCCACTTGCAACTAGTGCTTGGGCATGAACCTTGGCAATGGTCACCTCCTACATTGCATTCGCATCCGTTAGTATTGGTATCATCAGTATCGCAAGTTTCCCAACCAGCTTCACAAGTATATGTGCAAGAACCGGCAATTTGACAATTACATGTTCCTGCTTGGCAATGGCCACTTGCTCCAGTGCAGCAAGTGGTTGTGCCGGTATCGTAATTTATGGAGCAAGTATCGCTAGTATAATTTGCATGAGTACGATTCGCTGGGCATTGATAAGCTGCACCGCAGCAATTAGTTCCTTGAAGGGCACACGTATCGCTTGCATTGATGCATAGTGCTTGCATATCATCGCAAGATTTTGCTGGAGTATTATTACATCTACAAATAGCGTCAGCAAGTGCATTACATGTTACAGTAAATGTAGTAGCGTCATATGCCCAAGCCACCTTGTCGCCGAAAGTGAACTGCAGAGCAGCATAGCCTGCTATTAGCATGTTGTTAGTCAAGTATCCTGTCTCCTCGCAGCTGTAATTTTCCATCAAAAATTTCTTGGCTTTCACTGAATCGAAAACAGTAAGGTTAGAATAATCATAAGTCAATCCATTTTCATCAATAATCTTTAGAGAACTTTTCATTGATTTCTCGCCGCAGGTTATGCCCAAAAAATTCATCTCATCCTTTGTGAGAGCAACATCTGTTAGGAGCTCTGTCCATTCTGCGTTAGTTGAGTTAATAACCAAGTCTGCTGTTCCTACTGTGTTAAAAGCGACTGTCCAGTTCTCGCCGTTTCTAACGTAGGTGTAGACATTCAACACTTCTATGCTTACTTCAAAAGTTTGATTAGAATCAGCTGTCCATTCCAACCTATCAATCAAATCATTGCCATTTGTGTCAACAAAGGTCAGATTTACAAATTGATCGTTGGTAACGTCAGTTCCTCTTCCGCAAGAATCTCCTTTTAAATAAAGCTTTATTGCATCTTTTTTGGATTCTGTTATATTGGTATGAACTTTAATATTTTTGTAATCAAAATCAGGACTCACTGTTACTATTTTTGTGCTTTCGTCTATCGTTTCCTCGCTGACTTTTGGAGCGTCTGTATAATATTCTATTATAAATTCCTCGTTTATTTCATTGATTTTTGCATTAAATGCCTCTTTTGGTATCTGACTTTTAATATCAAAAATTAAATCTTTTTTGATTTTCTTTGTCCATCTAACAGGCTTTCCTATTTCTGCTTCACCTTGTTCTAATCCTTCTGATAAAATTTCTTTTGATGTTTTTGTCTCATTGATGTTGCTTTCATTGAATGTCACATTTTCTTGTCCTGTCATTTCCATCATGCTTTCAGAAGGATTAATGAAAGAACTGCCGTTAAAAACAGCTTTTATTTTTCCGTTAGAGACATTAAAATCAACAAAGCCTTCTGTGTTAGTTAAGCCATAGCCTATCGGCTTATCGTTCAAGTAGAAATCTATTTTCTGATTTTCAAGCAAGGTTCCATTATCTAAGGACAAAGTTGCTCTGACTAGACTTTCTATATTTTCTAATTTAATAGTTGTGTTTGCCCAAACTTCTATCTGAAAGCTTTTTTCTATTGACTTGGGCATTTCTAAAAACTTTCCTGTTATAGTCGAGCTAGTCGTGTTCATTGTAACATCAGCAGCAATTGCTAAAACAGAGCCTATAAGTATGATTAGAGGAATCCATAATTGACTTTGCCCTCTTTCATTACTCATAATTCACCACAATTTTTATATTGCCTAGTCCGAGGCTTGTTGTGTTGTCAGTTTTTATAATGACCTCGCTAATGCAGGCGTTCTTAACCTCTAAATCTCCACATCTTTCTTCGAGATTACCAGAAACAACCTCAAAACCATTAGCCAATTTCCACATCATGACGACATTCTTAACTGAAGAAGAACCTTTGTTAGTAACGCTTGCTTTCGCTGTTATAGACTCTCCTCTTGTTATTTTCTGTGGATAATCAAGACTGATGTCAAGAAAAGTTTCATTTTTTATTTCTAAAGTTTCATTAATACTTTCAGTTAAATTGCTTTCAGTTATTTCATAACCAGTTATTTCGTTCTGAGCTTTTACTATCCCAGTTTGTTTTAAAATTATAAATGAGATTATGATTATAATTAATGAAATAGTTATGCCTGAAATCTTTCCTATTGATGATTTGTTCATACTCTCATCCTTAGATAGCATAACTTCGCAGTTCCTACTCTTCTCTGGGAAATCAGTCCTTCGGAAACTAGGCCAAAAATATACTTTGAAGCCGTTATCCTGCTGATTCCGATGCTCGCAGCTATGTTTAGTATAGTCAAACCTTCCGGGTGTCCTTTCAAGTTTTCTACTATTCTTTCTCTGAAATTATTTTCTATCATTTTTCTCATCTTTTAGATAGCATAATTTAGCAGATCCGATTTTTCTTTGGTGAATTAAACCTTCTCCAAATAATTGATAGATATATCTAGTAGCAGTGTGTTTGCTTACTCCAAGAGTTTTCTCTATTTCAACTATTGTGAGTCCTTCAGGATGTTTTTTTAGAATTTCTATTATCTCGCTTCTTATGTCTCTATCATTCATGTTATCAGCTTAGGGCACCTAATTAGGGTACACAGTATGCTAATGCTAGCATTAACCTCATATAAAAAGATTTTGATGCATGAAAATACAATAGTTTTTTAAGGGTCCAAAAATAAAGTTTATTCTATGGTTTCTAAAATAGAGCTAAGGGACCTTTCAATTTCAGTAATAGCCCTAACTTTAGCCTTCAGCAGATTTAATTTATTAGAATTTCCATCGTTCTTACTTATAATAGTCCTTGTTTTTGCATTTCATGAGCTAGCACACAAATATACAGCACAAAGATACGGCTGCTTTGCAGAATATAGGATGTGGCCTTTAGGAATCGCCTTGGCTTTAGTTTCCTCTTTTACAGGAATAATTTTTGCAGCACCTGGCGCGACTTACATCTCTCCATATTCTAGAAAGAAGTTTGCATTCTCAGTTGCACACTTGACAAAGAGAGAGTATGGAAAAATAAGCTTAGCAGGGCCTTTAACGAACATAGCCATAGGTATTGCGTCTTCAATCCTATTGTTTTTTTATCCAACAGGATTGCTTTCAGACCTTTCTCAAATATCATTTTTTCTAGCGTTCTTTAATCTTCTACCTTTGTCTCCCTTAGACGGCTCGAAAATTATCGCTTGGAATATTAAAATATGGCTAGCAGTGCTTGCAGTCTCTTTGATAGGACTTATTTCTCCAAGCCTAATCTAGATATCAAGCCCAATGCAACTATAAACCCTGATATGCCGAATCCGATGATCAAGTTAACGAACAGTGTTCCTATCGGAGAGTAAAAAGCGCTCCCAGTTTCTGGAATCAGAAGGAATGCTGTCAATATTATTACTAGTGCTGTTATTGCTATTAAGAATGAATTTTCCTCTTTGATCTGGATGTTCTGGATGGCAACTATTGCTCCACATATTCCAAGTATAAGCCAGATTATTGCTCTGTTTATTGGCAAGGCTGCTCCTATTATGGCAACTATTATTATCCCTACAAAGAATGCAGTTGCGAGGTCGTATTTAGTTTTTTTCATAAGAGTATATGTTATCTTTCATTTAAAAATTTGAACGTATACTAGAAACCAGATTAGAAAGCCGAGTATAAACCCTATAAGCATGCTAAGGAAGAGCATTAAGAACTGCCTGTTGTTCATAGATAAAATAAGACATTCTATTTAAATAACTTTTACTAAATTCTTTTCATGGCTGTTGAAGATATAATAATAGGAAGAGACCAGGAAGATTTGGCAAAGTACGGTAAAAAAGGTTGTATATTTCTAGGAAAGCATATTGTTGGAAAAGGTTATGACTATCATCTTACCAATCCAATAGTAATGGATGTTCTAAGGCCTCACGTTATTTTGATAGTGGGAAAACGCGGTTGTCTTTCTAAAGAAACTAAAGTATTTACTAATCATGGATTTAAAGAAATAAAAGATTTTGATGAAAAAAATGATAAAATTTACTCCTATACTAATAACTCATTTGAATGGGAAGATGCACAGTTATTAAAATATTCTGTAAATGAAACTCTTATAAGATTTGAATTCGCAGATGGTCAAACTTTAATAACAACAAATGAACATCCTTTACTAATTTTTGATGGCGAAAAAACTCTATGGAAAGAAGCTAAAGATATAAATCAAAATGACCTCATTGTTTCTACTGTATCATTACCAGAGGTTAAAAATGATAAAGAAAGTTTAAGAATGGCTAGGCTATTAGGTTTTATTTTAGCAGATGGAACAATGAATATAAGAGCTGGCAGATGGAAAGATGGCAGAGGGTATTGGTATAATGGATATAAAAGAAGATTAAGAATATTTGGAGATTCTGAAAATGTTCTAAGAGTAGCTAAAGATGATTTAGAAGAAGAATTTAAAATAAAGGTTAAAAGATATAAAAGAAACGATTGCAATTGTGAAGTTGTAGAGACTAAGCAGGGTAAAGTTATCGAAAAGCTCAAGCAATTAGGAGTTCCGTTAGGAAATAAAGCTGGAATAATTAGAATACCACAAGTTGTTTGGGAAAGCTCAAATGATTTTAAATCAAACTTTATAAATGCTTTATTTTCTTGCGATGGATATGTAAGAAAATCAGGAGATTTGATCGAATATTATTCAAAATCTAAAGAATTTCTTGTAGACTTGCAATTATTACTTCAGCATTTCAAAATTCATTCAAAAATTAGATTGAAAAAAGCAAAATGTGGAGAGAAGTACTTTGATAATTATAGATTAAGAATAACAGATAACACTTCTTTAAAGAATTTCCAAAAAATTGGATTTTTTGATGAGCTGAAGAAAAAAAGATTGGAATTATATATTCCTGATATAGCTAAAGGTAGAAAAAGAGTTATGAGAAGAAAGAAAACCACTTATCTTTCAGAACAGATATTTTGCCAAAAAATTAAAAGTATTACAAGTATTGAAGGAATAAATGAAGTTTATGATTTAAACGTTCCGAAAAATCATTCATTTATAGCAAATGGTGTTATCAGTCACAATTCTGGAAAGTCTTATACTGGTGGCATAATTGCAGAGGAAATCATGAAACTTCCTGCAGAAGTAAAAGAAAACTTGGCAGTCTTGATGATAGATACCATGGGTATATTCTGGTCAATGAAAAATCCAAATGACCAGGACGTCTTGATGCTAGCTGAATGGGGATTAAAGCCGCAAGGATTTCCCATCAGGAATATAGTTCCAATAGGAATGACAGACTTTTATGATAAAGCAGGCCTAACATATGACGGAACGTTTTCTATAAAACCTTCTGACCTTTCAGTGGGAGACTGGGCATTGACATTTGAGATAAATCTTCTGGAACCTTTAGGAATTTTACTAGAGAGAATAATAAAAAAGCTGAAAGGAAGAGACTATACTATACATGACATTATAGAAGAGATTGAACTAGACAAAAAGTCAGATGAAAAGGAAAAATTAGCTCTAGAGAATAGATTCCTTGCAGCAGGTGGATGGGGCATCTTCTCTAACCAGTCCACACCAATAGAAGAATTTTTAAAACCAGGTGCGGCGATTGTTTTAGATGTTTCTTTGCAAGAATGGAACATTAGAAACTTGATGCTTGGCATATTGTTGAGAGAAATTTACGAGGCAAGAATGTCTGCGAGAAGAGAGGAAGAGCTAGCAATAATGGGCGGCGAGACCGTCAAGAAAATCCCAATAACATGGGTAATTGCAGACGAGATAGAGAATTTTATTCCTGCTAAAAAAGAGACAGCAGCTACTCACGATATAGTAACGCTATTAAAACAAGGTAGGCAACCTGGCATAAGCCTAGTCCTTATAACTCAAAGGCCTAACAAGATTCATGAGGATGCAATTGCTCAAGCTGACTTGGTTATAGCGCATCGTCTCACTGCCAAACCAGACTTGGAGGCTTTGTCTGCCATAATGCAGACCTATCTTTTGTTCGATATTAGAAAATCAATAGCTGAACTACCAAAGTCAAAAGGTTCTGCTTTAATTCTGGATGATAATTCTGAAAGGCTCTTTACCATTCAGGTCCGTCCACGTCAATCGTGGCACGCAGGCGGCTCGCCGATTGCCTTGAAAGAAAAAACTGCTTGATTATTTTAGCAACAGCTTTTTAAAAAACTTGTTAAGAATCCTAGTAATTCTTTCTGATTTGTATGCAAGTATAACTAAAACTAAAATTCCTCCTAATATATATCTTATGTAAAAAAATGGAAATTCAATAAATCCAATTTTCATCCAAGGAGTTAGCCATACTGCATAATGACTGTTGAATTTTTGAATCCCGTAATAAGGGTTTACCACAAACCAAAAAAAGTCTTCCAAAGCAATGCCTATAAGATACCCGCCTAGCAATGTTCCAAACAATTTAACTTCAGGCTTAATTATCAGCGGCAATAACAAAAATAATGGTATTGTTATAAAGAAGATGTAAAAATCTGCATTAAATCCATAAAGTTCTTTCTGTCCAAAGATTCCTCCTATAGGGCCTTCCATCGCAGCAGCCCAAAATGAGATCGAGATAAAAGCTAAAATTTCTATGAAAAAAATTAGTGCATAGTTCGTCTTCATAATGTCACTCTAAGACATAATACAATATTATAATAATAAATGCGAATGCTATTGCAACCTGAATGTCTATTACGTTCGTTAAGACGTGCTGGAAACTCATATACCACGTCCAGTCGCTCCTTCCCCAGTTCCATGCCATATTGTCTACTGCACCGAATAATATGAAAAGTATAAACAATGTGGAAAAAAGTAAAATCCCCCTAAAAATCTTTATTGAGCTGGTTAGTCCACCTATGCTCCCAAACACTAAGCCTACTGACAGCAAATAAATAAAAATCGAGAACTGTGGTAGTGACAATGAGAAATTCCCAACAATAGGAGTGAACCATTCGCTGACATAAACTTTTAGAGGTATTCCTCCTACATTAGAAAAATAGTTTGGTAGATAGCTGACAGTAATGCCACTTAAAATACCACCCACAAGTCCTGCTATGGCACCATTTCTCAAGCCGTCGAAAGACTTGTTACCATAGCCAACATAAATTCCAGCAGCAAAGGCTGCTATTATAGTAGAGTAAGTTGCTAAAGGCTGTACAAAAAATCCTATTAGTATTGAACAAACAGCAAATATGATAGCTCCGAACAAAACTTTCATGGTATCACTAATATATTTTTAAACAATACGCCAGCACTGTCACGAAAAGTGCGAACGCAAACGCCATATATATGTCTATCCAGTGAGTTAAAACAACAGACATGCTCCATCTAACATCAGCCCTGCCCCACCACCATGCGACATTGTCCAAAGCAGCATAAAAAATAAATAAAGTAAACAGACTTAAAAAAAGGAATATCTTTCTGAGCTTTGCTATTGAACCAAACAAGCCTCCTATTGAACCAAAAAAAAGGCCTATCAATGAAAGGGTTGGGATTGCAAAATAAGCGTAATAATTTTTAAATAGCTCTAAAAGAGGAGTGAGCCAACCTGCTGTTGGGACATCCAAAGGTATTCCATATAGGCTCGTTGTATAGACAGTCACAAAACTATAAACTATGCCTCCGATTAAACCAGCCAAAGCACCGCTTACTATAGCGTTTGAGACATTATTTTTTCTGCCTACATATATCCCTGCGACTACTGCTGCTATGACAGATGCCCAAATTGCCAAAGGCGGTACTAAATATCCTATCAAAACAGACCAAATAGCATAAATTAAAGAGGCAAAAACGATTTTCTTAAACTTCATACTAATCATTTAAAAATTGTAGAATAAATAATATGCAGATAGTGGGCCCATGGAAGAAGAGTATGTTTCTCATCCGCTGATAAAGGATAAGACCGTTCAGTCCAGAGAATATCAGAATAATATAGTAGACACTGCTTCAAAAAAAAACTGCTTGGTAGTAGTCTCAACTGGACTTGGAAAGACTTTGATATCGATATTAGTAGCAGCGAATCGTTTGCAGCAATTTCCAGAAAGCAAAGTAATGATACTTAGTCCTACCCGTCCTTTATGCGCACAAATCCAAAAGGCTTTTGAAGAATCGATCGATATTGAACCAGAAAAGATTGTTTTAATAACCGGAAAAATAAGACCTGAGGACAGAGAATATCTTTACAGACAGAGCAAGGTAATTGTTTCAACACCCCAATGCATTGGTAACGACCTAAAGTATAATAGGATTAATTTGAATGATTTTTCACTCATAACCTTCGATGAGGCCCAGCACTCGATCGGCAACTATTCTTACACTCTTGTAGCTAAAAAGTACAAGGAGCAATGTCAGAATTCACTCATACTTGGCTTGACAGCATCTCCTGGCGGAACCGAGGAAAAAATAAAGGAAATTTGCAAGAACCTTTTCATAGAGAAAGTCGAGATAAGGACTGAGGAAGATGAGGATGTCAAGCCTTATGTAAAGGAGATAAAAACAGAATATGTGAAAGTTGACTTGTCTGATAATTTAAAAAATGCTCAGGGACTTTTAAAAGGCGCCCTAAAAAGAAGACTGGGTAAGATGAGAGAATACAGTCTTAATATAAATTCAAAAAAAGAATTGTTGCAAGCACAGAAAAAAATTAGCAGGCAAATCGCAACTGAAAGGAAACCCTTCTTGTTTTACGTAATATCACTGATAGTTGAGACTGTAAAGATATGGCACGTTCTAGAATTGTTAGAGACGCAAAGCGTCAAAGCCACCATGATTTACTTGGAAAAAATTAAGGAAAAGAAAACCAAGTCAGACAAAGGACTTTTGAATGACGTTGAATTTTTAAAGGCCTTGAAAATAATAGAGACCTCTGAAGAGCATCCGAAAATTGAGAAGCTAAAGGATGTTATTAAGAAAGAGATAGAGATAAACAAGAACGTAGCATTAATAATTTTCTCTCATTATAGGGACAATATCTTCAACCTGCATAATCTATTAGAGGAAGTTTGCAGACCAGTCATTCTAATTGGTCAAGGTGGAGAAAAAGGACTTTCACAAAAGGAACAGATTGATGTCATAAAGGATTTTAATGCAGGTTATTTTAATTGCTTGATTACCAGTCCTATAGGTGAGGAAGGTCTTCATATTCCATCAGTTGACACAGCAATATTCTATGATTCAGTCCCTTCTGAGATAAGGACAATTCAAAGAAGAGGAAGGGTTGGCAGAACCAAGGTAGGAAAGATAATATTCCTAATAACAAAGGACACGAGGGATGAAAGTTATTATTGGACTGCCTATAGAAAGGAAAAGAAAATGAAAGAAGTTCTTAGGAACATGCAAAATAAAACTCAGCATAATTTAAGTGATTTTTAGTTAAGCGTAAGTAACACTTAAAACAACATTATCCACGTCTGTTTCAGAATCTCCAGTTCCTGGTGTAATCAGAACATATGCAGTGTTGTTAATTATTTGTGGCTCTATGTAAGCCGTTTTTCTCTCTTTTGTTCTTCCACAGTAGAAATAAGACGGTAGTGGATTCCATGCATTAAACTCAGTTAGCGTAGCTATATCTAAATAAGACCTGCATGCCATGTTAATTTCTGCTGTTGCATTAACAATTTTTTTAATCTCAATATTACTTAAATCAAATTTTACTTCAACTGCTGGTATTTTATTTAGTGTAATGCTGTTGCCTCCTATTGTATAATAGCTTGAGTCCTTTTCTAAAATCTTGTCAGTACAATTAACGGGCATTTCAATCCAATTATTTTTTGAATATTGAGGTCTTTCCTTAATTCCACATAATGCTGAAACAGGTTTTAGCACAGTTGACAAATAACTAACAGTTAAAGAATAAGACACATTGTTTGTTTTTACTCCATCTGTACCACTAATTAATATATCATACGTTCCGATTGGCGTGTCCGGTGTAGTTGAAATTGTTAAAGCAGAACTACAATTATAATCACATGAGACCTGATTAAAACTCACAGACGCTGCAGCTGGCAGGTATGATGCTGAAAGGTTTATTGCTGCATTTGTATTGCCTATTAGAGTTATTGCAACGTATGTTGTCACACTCTTTTCTGGAACTATTGTGCTGTGCGCTGAAGAAAGTGATAATGAGAATTGGACTGTTTGAGTTGGTTTGTTTGCAATTACAAAAAAGTAAGTTAATAATGCTATAAGAATTACTATAGAAACTATAGCGCCAACCTTAATGATGTTATTCATAAAAATTATTACTATTAGCCGAATAAATAACTTTATTCTTAAGATAAGAAAAATTGCTCAGTTTAAGGTTCATACATCTTTGAGAACCGCCGTGGCGGTGCGCTGAGTTCCAGTCCGAGGACTTGAATCTGTTATATGTACTTCCTCCTGAGCAACAATAATTAATTTATATTTTACGTATTTAAAATATAACTGATGAGTAAAGTTCTAATTTTTGTAGATACGAGAGAAGATTCGATACTTGACTATTTCAAACAATACGATTGCATTATTCAAAGGAAGATGCTTCTCTATGGAGATTTTATCTGCTCAGATAGAGTTTGTATAGAAAAGAAGATAACCAAAGATTTTATCCAGAGTATCACTGACAAAAGACTTTTCATTCAACTTAAAGCAATGAAAGACAACTTTGAGAAACCAGTTTTGATTATAGAGGGTGAAGAATCTCTATACGGTTATTTAAGTCCGAACATTATTCGCGGTGCATTAGCTGCAATAACAGTAGATCTCTCAATCCCAATCATATGGACTAGGGACTTGGCTGACACTGCTGGTCTAGTATTCTGGATTGCAAAAAGGGAGCAGATAGACGAGAAGCGGGAAGTTTCATTAAGGAACAAAAAAGTTCCTGAAACAATAAAGGAAAGACAAGAATATTTGATCTCCAGCCTACCAGGCATCTCATCAGTGAGGGCAAGAGACTTGCTAAGACATCTTAAAAGCCCACAAAAAATATTTAATGCTAATGAAAAAGAACTACAAGAGGTAAAAGGAATAGGAGACAAAATTGCCAAAAATATAAAAGAAGTTATAGAAAAGGAATATTAGTCTATTTTGGATAAAATAATCTTCAGTCTATCTTCTACTGAAACATCTGGCACATCTATTACCTCATAACCTAAACCTAAGTAAGCTTTTTTTAACCAATTATGTAATTTCTTTGCTATTTCTTCACTCTCGATTCTTGCATAATCTTTTTGAAAAGGAAGCATTTCTAAAAGAAATATTTTTCTATAAGTCAGTTCTTTACAAAATTTCATAACTTCTTTAGGATTGAAATTATAAAGATTATAATAAGCTATTGTATCAGGAATTCCTCTATCAAAAAATACTATCTTGTTTTTAGGCAGTTTCTCCTCAGTATCTACTTTAATTTTCAATACCTTTCTTTGAAAGTCTAGTTCGTCTTTTCTTATTTCTTCTAACTTATTGCCTTTCTTAATTTCTTTGTCAATTAAAATTCTTGCTGCTTCTGGGACTGTGAGATAGCCCATTTTTGATAAAGCTTGTATTAAGGTGGTTTTTCCAGAAGAAGCAGACCCTGTTATGATATACCATCTTGAAGTCATAGTAATAAATATTTAGTTTATTTATAATAAATTTAAATGAAACCGTTAATTGTAGGGGTTGATATAGGAGTTACAACAGGCCTAGCTATATATGACTTGAACAGAAACCTACTTCATGTAGGAAGCAAAAGGAATGTTTCAATCGAAAACGTTATCAAAGAAATAAGCGTTTTCGGCAAACCTTTGATAATTGCTACAGACAAAAAAAGAATACCACAACCTATTAGCAAGATAGCAGCTTCTTTCAACTGTAGAACGTTTAATCCTGACCATGACTTAACAATAGATGAAAAAGACGGAATCATTAGAATTCCTATAAAAGACGTACATGAAAAGGATGCCTTAGCAGCTGCTACTTATGCATACAAGAATTTTGCGCCTCAGTTTAACAACATTGACAGGAACCTTGATTCTTTGGGACTAAGCCAATATAAAGACAGAGTCAAGGAATTGATAATAAACAAAGAAGCGAAGAACATCGCTGAAGCAATTGAGAAAATAAAACCCAAGGAAGAGCATGTTGAAAAAGCACCACAGATTGTGAAGGAGGTTTACTTGAATTGGAGAGAAAAAGCAAAAGACTTGGAAAGAAAATTAAAAGAAGGAGAAAGAAGACATGAAATAATGAAGTCTTATTCTGAAAAAATTGAAGACAAGTTAAGAGATTTGGAAAGACAAAAACAACAATATTTAGAAGAGGAAATGAAGAAGAATGAAGAGACTAGAAAAAACGTCATAAAGGAGAAGGAAATAAAGACAAGAGATATTCTTATTAAGCAGCTTCAATTCGAGCTTGCCAAACAAAGGAATTTTAAGAATGTTTTTGAAGAACAAATAAAAATACAGGAGGAGATCAAAGACATAGAAAGTGAAAATTTGATACCAGTTATAATGATCCCTGATTTTTCAAAGGAAATCATTCTGAACGTGAACAGGAGATTCAAAATCGAGAATAAGATAGTTTGGATTAAAAACTTTACTTTTTCAAGGAAGGCCTCTTTAGTTCTAACGTCTCTAAAACCTAAGGTAGTTATAGGTGAGATAAACAGGGAAATTAAAGACATACTATTGAAAAGAGATATAATAGTTATTGATAACATATTACCTGATGAAAGAAAATATTATGCTGCTGTTTCTCCTGAAAAGATAGAAAATGAAATCAAAAAAGTTGAGAGAAAAAATTTTCTAGGGTGGCTAGAAGATTATAGGAAAAGAATTATACAATCCTGATTTGTTCATTCTCTTGATCTCTCACGTAGATCTTTTTCTTTTTAATTTTTCTTGACAAGAACTCCCATCTTTTCTTAAAGAAGCTAAATTTCAAAGTTGGAGCTGTCGGTATCAATGACTTTACTTTTTCTATTCTAGAAGATTCTTTTAACTTGTTCCTTCCTTCTTCTTTTATTACTTTAACCATTTGAGATATCTTTTGTTTTATACTTTCATATCCGTCCTCTAGTTCGAATGCTGTTCCAATCTGAATTCCATCAGCTCCTGCCTTTATTATGTCTCTTGCTTGTTTAGGAGTTCTGCATCCTCCTGCATAAAAGTAAGGAATTGTTAACTGAGCTTTTATAGCAGCAATCATCGCAGATGATGCAACTGTCTCAGAACCAGAGCCAGAATCTGTTACAATAAGCCTTGCTCCTATGTACTCTCCTGCTAAAGCAGTTGCTGCTGCCAAGTCAGGCCTGTTTCTAGGAATTAAATTTGCATTAGATATCCAACCAACTGCTCTTCCAGGTTCAAGAACTATATAAGCAGTAGGTATCGGTTCTAACCCAAGTCTTTTAACAATTGGTGCTCCTTGTATTTGAGCAGTTGAGAGCCAGTAAACATCCCTAGAGTTTAATAAATACATGAAATAAATAGCATCAGCATAGTGAGTAGCAGTACCTACACTACCTGGGAATAGGACTATTGGTATGTCCACGTTCTCCCTAATAAGCTTGGTTGTCTTGTCAAGTATCATTCCCTGGGCGCCGATAGAGCCTCCTACTAGAATAATGTCAGCTCCAGCCTCGTAAGCTGCCTTTGCTACACTAGCTCCTTTTTCAAAAGGCTGCTTGTCAGGGTCAATTAACGTCAGCAACAGTGCGCCTTCCTCTTCAAGCTTATTATGAATATATCTCTCCACTTTACCAATTTTCATATAGATTAATCTTAACGCTAGTTATTTAAACCTTTTTGAGGCAAAGTAATTTATTTAAACCCAACTTATAATATATCTATGCCTTTTATTGCAACAGCTAAGGATAACATAACTATAAAAGACGTCGGTGGAAAGGGATTCAACCTTGTAAAGCTCATTAATGCTGGCTTTCCTGTTCCTGAGGCTTTCTTTATAACAGCCAACGCTTATGAGAAGTTCGTGGAAGAGAACGAACTAAAGGAAGACATACTCGGTATCATCGAAAAAATTAATTTTGACGATGTAAAGTCCTTGCAAAGCGTTTCAGAAGAAATAAAGAAGATAATCGAAGGAGCTAAGATGCCCGAGAAGATAAGGAATGAGATTATTGATAATTATAAGAAACTTTACGGTGCACCTGCCTTAAACTTGGATTTCCTAAAGCCTATGGACATGCCTTTTGTCGCAGTAAGAAGCTCCGGCATAATGGAGGATATAGAGAAGGCGTCATCTGCTGGACAATATGATACTTTCCTCAATGTAAAAGGCGAGGAAAACTTGATAAGAGCAGTCCTAAAATGTTGGGCTTCGCTTTATACTGCTAGAGTTATTTATTACAGAAATAAAAATAAGCAGCCGCAAGACACCTCTATTGGTGTAGTTATCCAAAGAATGGTTAATTCTGAAGGTAGCGGAGTAGCTTTTACTATTGACCCAACGAATCCTGTGCAAGGTGCTAACCATATTATGATTGAGGCTTGCTGGGGCTTGGGAGAGTCTTTGGTCCAAGGTAAGGTTGAACCAGACAGATACATAGTAGATAAGACTAGCGGAGATATTTTAGAAAAAATAATTGGGAATAAGAAAACAGAAATGGTAAGAGACCCTATGTACGGAATAACAGTCGAGAGGAATGTCCTAAAAGATAAAACAAATGCTCAAGTCCTAAGCGACTATGAGATTGTCGCACTAGCAGCTTACTGCAAAAAGATAGAGCAATATTATAATTTTCCTGAAGACATTGAATGGGCAACTGAAAGAGGAAAAATCTACATTATTCAAGCCCGTGCTGTTACAACACTAGAAGAAAAAAAGACTGAAGCAGTGAAGGGAACTCCTATTTTAGAAGGATATGGAGCATCACCAGGAGTTGCAAGCGGAACTGTAAAAATTATTAAGGACCTAAGCGAGATAGGAAAGGTCCAGAAAGGAGACATCCTTGTGACGAGGATGACCTCTCCTGATTATGTTCCTGCAATGGAAAAATCTGCTGC
>Ga0315294_10004148_pt1 | contig 15799 bp, 15 predicted proteins | sample YL17G13_40_MG_FD_203626 | JGI IMG/M metagenome (GOLD analysis project Ga0315294, IMG submission 203626) | Sediment microbial communities from Yellowstone Lake, YNP, Wyoming, USA - YL17G13_40 | ecosystem: Environmental > Aquatic > Freshwater > Lake > Sediment | place: USA: Wyoming | collected... | reverse complement strand
AGTCTGGCTAAATGTATCTGAAAAGGTAGTCAATACTTACGCCAAAGGGATGATATGCCAACCCTTTATATTATTAAACCGAATTAGAAGCAGTAGAACTCCTTGGAGACTAAGAGCTGGGATAGACTTTGAAGGCCATCCATGCGGAAAGGCTTTCCTCACGGTTGTTTCAAATAAAGGCTTTTCTTTATATTCTATCTGGGCACTCTTAAATTCACCTTTTACAAATGCTTATATGTATGACCATTGTATGGCTCAAGATAACAATGAGGGCATATTAAAAAATATGCCAGTACATTTTGAGGGTAAGGACTTGTCAAAGATAGATTCTTTGGCACAAGAATATTTCACACTTGATAGTAGCGAATATGTATTACGCGATATAAAGTCCCTTAATGAAAAGAAAAGGCAATGCCTGGTGGCTATCGATGCTGAAATACTGCGATTGTACAATTTACCTCCTCGTCTTGAAAAAATGTTGCTGGACTTTTTTGCCGGCTATCCGCGCAAAGGTGTAGACTTCAAGTTTGACAGATATTACCCGGAAGGTTTTGACTCTTATATTCCTTTACACATATTTATATCAGAAAAATTCAAAAATTCAACAGTTGAAAATACGATGAAATGGGTCGAAGGAAATCGAACCCCAGTAGTAATAGAAGCCCTTAAAAAAGCCACTGAGGATTTTAAGGGAGAATAAATAGAAACCTATCTTTTCGATACCAATATATGGTCAAAATGGTTTAGGGCAGAACCTTTTGTATTAAATAAAATAGGCCAACTCGATAAAATATCAAAAATATACTTATCTTCTGTTGTTTGGGGTGAAGTGATATATGGCGCTAAAGCAAACAAAGCATTTGATTCTAAATCCTATAGTGACTTTATCCATCAATCTAAACCTATAATATTACCAATTGATGAATACGTTTCGGATATATACGGAGAATTAAGAGCATCCCTTTTTGAAAAATATATTCAGAAAGGGAAAAACAAACGGCCTGAGCAACTTATAGACCCTGTCACTGCAACTGAAATAGGAATTGACGAAAATGATCTATGGATAGTTGCACAGGCGATTACGTACAATTTGACATTAATAACAAATGATAAAATGCGTAGGATTTTCAGTGTGACTCCTAAAGAACTTAAACACGAAATATGGCAATAAATTCGGCATGGAGCTTCAATTTGACGCAAATCAGGATTTTCAGTTAGACGCGATAAACGCGGCGGTGGAAGTATTTACGGGTCAGCCGGCGGGGATGTTGGAATTAGAGCAGGAGAGAATTGAAAGTTGAGCAGGTTGGCAAGGGAGGTTAGGGTTTTTTGCGGCAGAGGGGGCGGAAGCCTTCGAGATATATGGTTTTTCTCAGGACGGTGAATTTTCTGACTTCTTCTATCGCTTACAAAACCGCTCAGTAGTTGGCCGCTTCAATCTCATAATAACTTTGTGGATGCGCACAGGCTGGGCAGGTCTTGGGCGCCTTTGGTCCTTTGTGGACATAACCGCAGTTTCTGCAGACCCACCTTGCCGGCCTGCTGCGTTTGAATACGGCACCATCGGTTATATTTTTTGCCAGCGCGAGGTATCGCTGCTCGTGCCGTTTTTCAGCAACGGCAATCGCCCTGAAGACCGCTGCTATTTCGGGGAAACCCTCCTTGTCCGCTACTTTGGCAAAATCGGGGTACATCTGTGTATTTTCATAATGTTCGCCTGCGGCGGCCGATTTTAGGTTTTCCGCTGTAGTAGCTATGATGCCGGCGGGGAAGGCCGCGGTGATTTGCACCTCGCCGCCTTCAAGAAATTTAAACTCTCGTTTGGCGTGTTCCTTTTCCTGGTTGGCGGTTTCTTCAAAAATAGCGGCTATCTGCTCGAAACCATCTTTTCTGGCCTGGCTTGCAAAGTATGTGTATCTGTTGCGAGCCTGCGATTCGCCTGCAAAGGCGGCCAATAGATTTTTCTCAGTCCGGCTGCCTTTAAGTTTCATGAGCAACCTGTCTTTCCTATACTATCTGCATTTTTGCTTACATAAATCACAGAAGCCTTCGAGGTATACGGTTTTTCTCAGGACGGTGAATTTTTTGGCGATGTCGGGGGGCAATTTAAAATCGTCGTAAGGCTTATGGTGGAAATCAAAGATTTTTTTGCATTTTATACATCTGAAATGCTGGTGAGCAGTCAGATTGGCATCAAATCTTTTTGGGTCACCAGAACCTTCGACGATAAAAGCTGCGCCAATTTCGCTGAGGGTGAGCAGGGTCCTGTTTATGGTATCGAGGGAGATATTGGGACATGTTTTTTTGATTTTCTGATGAAGCTGTTCGGCGGAGGGGTGCTGGGTGGTTTTTAACAGTTCGGCGTAGATTGTCAATCGCTGGGGGGTAATTTTTAGTCCAGCCTGGCGGCATAGTTTATGAAAATCGTCGAGTTTTTTCTTCAAGCCGGCGGAATTTATTAGCATGCGACATCCTGTCAAATCAGCATCGAATTTGCCCTGTTTTAGAAATTGCCGATTTTGCAATGGGGAGATTATATCCGTTAGTGTCTGGAGTGGGTAGTGAAATTTGGCGATATCCGGCCGATATTTTTTGCGGGCTTACGGTTAGAAAAGCGGAGTGGGAGAAAAGGAGTGTGTGGGTTATTCATAAAAAGAATGAGACGACCCTCCTCCGAGCCGTCTCATTTATAGAGAAACGAAGCCGGTGTTAAACACCGGCCGCCCACAGTTTGGGCTGTTAGACGCGTTGGGGCAAGGAGGCGAATCCCCTTTTAATTAATTTTATCGGTTAGGACGCCCCTTTTGCCCCGTTTTGACGACAGCCTTTTTTGCGGGCATGGGGAAAACAATTTTTGCCGTTTCATCGCTGCCGGGTCCTGGAGTATCATCGTATAAGTTACGATATAGTAGTGATTCCTATTTGTCAACATTTTTTCAGGATTTTTGCAGAATTTATATTTTGCGGCAATTGGGGGGGGGCGGCAGGGTGAAAAGGGAGATTGCAGCTGGCGCTACGAATTACGGCCAGTAAGCTCGCAGGTCAGGATATGCCGAACCGGCGATTTCCCTGCCGGCGGCTGAATCATAAATTGCTGTCGTGGGGAGCTGACGGGCGAATGCGGCCGGGCTGGGCTCTCCTTTCGGCGGCCTTATCCTTTGTCTGCTCAAATTTTACCTGCTGCTGGGGGGTCAGGATTTTGTTGAGCTGCTCTCTGGTCGCCTTGCGAACGGTCGAGGTTTTTGTGAACTTTTGTTCCCTGGTGAGGGAGTTGTCGTTGAATACCGCTGCAAGCTCCTTGGTCTCGTTTTCAAAGATCGACCTGATTGCTTTTTTCTGTTTTTCGGTGAGGTTTAATTCCTCGGTTAATCTATCGATGCGATTATTGATGCGCTGCTCGGGGGTCTGGCGGAGGTGTTCTTTAGCTTGTGCAAATTTTGCGTGCTGGTCGGGTGTGAGGATTTTGTTTATCTGCTCTTTGGTTAGCTGGTGGACGGCTTTAATTTTCTCAGGTTTTTGGGCGTCGGTGAGCGAGTTGCTGTCTATTACGGCACGAAGTTCTTTAAGGTTATTTTCGAGGATTGGGCCGATTGTATTTTTCTGATCTTCGGTTAGATTCAATTCCTTATCGAGCCTGTCAAGTTGCTGACTCGTGAGTTTCTGCAGGATATCTGCCTGGGTCTGCTCTTTTAGTTGTGCGAATTTTTTCTGCTGGTCGAGGGTGAGAATTTTGTTTATTTTATCATTTGTGTTCTGGCGGAGGGATTGGATTTTCTCATTTTTTGGGCTGGTGGAGGGCGATTGGTCGCTTCTTAAGGCCTGAATTTCTTTGGCCTCATTTTCAAGGACACGTCTGACGGCTTTTTTTTGTTTTTTGGTGAGGTTTAATTTTTCGTTAAGCTGCTGGATGTGCTCGTCGATGCGCTGCTTGATTTGCTCATCGGGGATGGGCTGATTTTTTTCGACTTTGGGTTTTGGCGCGTTTGGGTCATTTTTTGCAAAGGCCGGCTGAGGGGAAATTGCCAAGAAAGCAACAAGTATTACTGCCCAAAGCAGCATCGCAGTTTTGTTGGTTGATTTTGGTATCATGGTTTAAGCCTCCTTTTTTGCCAAAAAACAGATTGTGATGAGTAACTATCCGCATAATAAGACGCTTTAAGGCGCTATATTGTTCCAAAAAAGCGCAAGAAAACAAGATTTTTTTTCGGGGGACTGTCGGGGGTGTACAGTGGGGCTACTTTTTTTGTTTGGCGGTCTTATCCCCCCGCCTGCTGAAATTTTATCTGCTGGTCGGGCGTAAGAAGCTTGCTTATTTGCTCGCGGGCCTGTTGGTGAATTGTTTTAATTTTACGTAGTCTGAGTTTTGCTGTAAGTGAGTTGTCGTCTTTTGCGGTCTGGATGTCTTTGAGCTCATTTTCGACAAAGGTCTTGACGGCCTTTTTCTGCTCTTCGGTAAGGTTTAATCCTCCTGTAAGTTTTTCCATTCGATTTGTGACGTCTTCGGGTGCTGCCTGTGGAGTTTCGTCTTTGATTTCAGCGTATTTTGTCTGCTGCTGTGGGGTGAGGAGATTGTTTATTTGCTCGTGGGTTTTCTGGCGAATGGCTTTAATGGTGCGGTACTGTTGCTCGAGCGTGAGTGAATCGTTGTATCTTACGGCATGGATTTCTTCGCTCTCGTTTTGGAGGATAGGCCTGATGGTTTTTTTCTGGTCTTCAGTGATTTTTAGTTCTTCGCTGAGGAACTTGAGCCGTCCGGCGACGTGGCTGTTAAAATCATCGAGGAATTCCTCTTTTAGCTGAATGAAAGTTGTCTGCTGGTCTGGGGTGAGGAGTTTGATTATTTTCTGTTTGGCTTTTTGGCGGGTTGCCATAATTTTCAGTTCCAGCTGGTTGGTGGAGAGAGACTCATCATGCTTTAGCCGGTGAATTTCATCGGTGCGGTTTTCGAGAATTGGCAGGAGGGCTTTTTTCTGTTCTTCGGTGAGGTTTAGCTTATCGGTGAGGTACTGCAGCCGCTCTGTAATGCTCTGGAATGTGCTATGCTTGTGCTGTGGCGGCTGGGTTTTGTTGGTATTTGGGTCATCTTTGGCAATGGCCGGCTGGCGGGAAATCGCGAGAATAACGACAAGTATTGTCGCCAAGAGCAGCGGTATGCCTTTATTAAGCGATTTTGCCGACATTTTTAATTCCTTTCTGACAAAGTGGCTATTGATATGCAGCTTTCCGCGAACCCAAGATAAAACCAATAGTAATGCTATTGTAAAAAGATACAAGAAGAAAAATTTTATTTTTTTTAGAAACCCTGTTTAATCATAAAGGTGGGTAATTTGGATAAATTGGCGGCAGATTTTCTTATAGTTTCATGATGCCGTAGAAGAGCAGGATGAGTGCTGCGACGGCGGCCCAGCCTGCGAGGAAGCCGATGATGGTGATGGGGGCGGGTTTTGGGATTTCAAAATCCGGGTGGTCGATTAAGACTTTTCGCGGGCCTGGGGTCATACCAGGGGGAAGAGTGAAGGGCTCGGTTTCCGGCTCGTTGGGAACAACGGGGGTGCGGAGGCAGTTGTAGAATTTGTCGAGCTTTTCCTTATCCTGTGGTTTAGTGAAGAGGCTGACGAGGATAGCTGGTATGAAGCCGACGGTCAGGTAGATTATCATCTGCCAGGGCAGGGAGAGTTTGCCATCGAAGAGCATGAAAGAGGGGAGCTTATCAGCAAAATGCGCGTTGAAGTCCCAGAAGGTTTTTCCGAAGAAGGTGACTGGGCTGGTGAAGAGCCAGGCGGCGAAGCTGGTGAGGGTGGAGACCCAGGCGGCGGCGGTAGTGGCACGGCGCCAGAACAAGCCGACGAAGAAGGGGATACCCATCATAGCGGCGACTTTCCAGAAGACTTCCATACCCTCGACGACGGTTTCGAATCGGTAGGCGAAGATGATTCCGAAGAGGACGACCAGGGCGGAGGCGAGGCGTCCGACTTTTACGTAGTGGCTGTCAGGTCTGCCCGGGGCGAGGACAGGTTTATAGATATTCTCGGTGAAAAGGGCGGCGGAGGTAACCATGAATGCATCGCAGGAGCTCATGACGGCGGCGAGCATGCCGGCGATAAATAAGCCTATGAGGCCTGGAGCGAGTTTAGGCAGGAGGTCGCCGGCCATCAGGCCATAGACCTGGTCTGGGTCGAGCTTTTGCCCCAGATACATGCCCATGCCGCAGAGTCCAGTGATGGCCCAGGCGATGGTGCAAAGACGTTTCATCATGATGCCGCACATAACACCGACACGGCCTTCGAGTTCGGTTTTTCCTGCGCCGGAAAGAGCCATGCTGTGAGGGAGTGTGACCCAGCCGATAAGTGCGTTCAGGGAGATGATAGTAATATAGAATGCGGTGATTTCGCTAGGTGCGACGATTTTGAACATAGCAGGGTCATGGATTATTGTTCGCAGGTGAGAGATTCCACCGACGGCGTGCCAAGCGGAGGGCAGTATTAGAAACGAAAGGACGATGGTGAGTAGTCCCTGGACAAAGTCTGTGACGATGGCTGCGCTGAGACCGCCGCTTATGCCGTAGATGACGAACATAGCTGTCATGGACCAGATAGCTATACTGGGGTTGATTTTTCCGCCTGAGACGGCTGTAATCATGGCGCTTGAGCCTTTGAGCATGACTCCGATGTTGACCATTTGCTGGAGGGCTCCGACGAGTGCGTAGAGGATGCTGACGCTTCGGCCGTAGCGGATGTGGAAGAAATCGCCAGTGGTGACGGCGCGCATTCTGCGGAACATTGGGGCGAAGAGCCAGAAGAACGGTGTGCAGAAGAGCCAGAGCCATTCGTACCAGATGCCTGAGGCGCCGGAGCGGAAGGATTTAGAAGCGACCAGGACGGCCTGGCCTGTGTGTGTGCCGGTGCCGAAGGTGAAGAACATCATCATGATTTTGCCGAATTTACGGTCGCTGATGAAGAAGCTGGCAGAGCTTTTGACGCGTTTTACTGTCCAGGAGCCGATGATAGTGATGCCGACGAGGTAGGCGGCGATGACCAGCCAGTCGAGCCAATTAACTCCAAACACATTCATTCCTTTCAAACTGTTTAGCTAAAAAGTATCGGTGCCGAGGACAGGTTTTGTCTGAGGGCATCCGGTTACGGTTTCATTATCCAGAAGAAGGACCAAATCAGGATTCCGACGGCGACCCAGCCGACGAGGAAGCCGACAATACTAACCTTAGAGGGTTTTGGTATTTCCCAATCCGGATGTTTAATCAATACATCCCTAGGAGCAGGAGTAAGGCCTGGGGGAAGAGTGAAAGGCTCGGCCTCCGGCTCATTGGGGGTAATCGGGGTTCGGATACATTCGTAGAATTTGTCGAGTTTTTCTTTGGCCGTGGGGCTGGTGAGCAGAGCGACAATAATGAATGAAACAAAACCAACGGCGAGGTAGGCAATCATCTGCCAGGGCAGGTAGAGCTTGCCGTTGAAGAGCATGAAGGCCGGCAGTTTATCAGCGAAGTGTGCGTTGAAGTTCCACGGGACGCCAAACATTGTCAGGTCGCTGGTGAAGAGCATTGTTGTGAAGGTCAGCAGCGTTGCGGTCCAGGCGGCTTTTGGGTTGGCGCGGCGCCAGAGCAGGCCCATGAAGAATGCGATGCCCATTGTGGGCTGGATTCTCCAGGCGACCTCGAGTCCGTGTATCAGTGATTCAAAGCCATAGGCGAAACATACGCCGACAAAAACGACCAGTGCTGCGACGACGCGTCCGACCCACATGTAGTGGCGGTCGGTGTGGCCTGGCGCGAGGAGCGGTTTGTAGAGGTTTTTGGTAAAGAGTGCGGAAGAGGTAATCATAAGGCTGCCGCAGCAGCTCATGACGGCAGCGAGCATAGAGGCGATGAACAGGCCGAGGAAGCCTGGCGCGATGTTTGGCAGGAGGTCATGTGCGACCAGGCCGTAGATTTGGTCACCGTCGATGGTTTTGCCGAGATACATACCTGCGCCGCAAAGACCGACGATTGTCCATGCGATGGTGCAGATGCGTTTAAACATGATGCCGCACATAACGCCGACCCGGCCTTCCATTTCAGTTTTACCTGCGGAGGTCATAGCCATAGCGTTGGGCTGCGTGACCCAGCCGATGAGGCCGTTTATGGAAATGACGGCGATGTAAAAGGCAGTGATTTCGGTCGGTGCGATGACTTTGAGCATATTTTTGTCGGGAAGCAGGTTCCACAATCCGGCGATTCCGCCGACCTTTGGCAGGGCAAATGGGAGGAGCATAAAAGAGAGGATTAGCGTCATAATACCCTGGACGAGATTGGTGAAGATGGCGGCGCTTAGTCCGCCGGCGAAGCCGTAAATTACAAACACAACGACAGTTGCGAGAATAGCTTTATCGGCGTTAATAGCACCGGCGGTTACGGCAGTAATCATAGCGCCGGAGGTTTTGAGCAGCAGGCCGATATAAGTTGTCAACTGGAGCATACCCATGATGGCATAAAGCACGCTTACGCCCCGGTTGTAGCGAGTGTTGAAGAAGTCAGCGGTGGTGACGGCTCGCATTCTGCGGAAGACCGGCGCGAAGATCCAGAAGAAGGGCGTGCAGAAGAGCCAGAGCCATTCGTACCAGATGCCTGATGCACCGACGCGATAGGTTTTTGCAGCGACGATGGCGGCCTGGTCGGTGTGGGTTCCTGCGCAAAAGGTGAACATCATCATCATGAACTTGCCGAATTTTCTGTCGCCGATGAAGTAGCTGGTTGCGCTGCGTACTTTTTTGATGGCCAGAACTCCTACCCCTGTAATGCCAACGAGGTAGACAGCTATGATAAGCCAGTCAACCCAGTGAACTCCAAGCATATACTTTCCTTTCCTGTCAAAAGGGCCATAGGCAAAGGCCATAAGGCTTTTGGTGGTATTTTTTACTGTGTTTTATATGGTTAATCAACTGTTAATTTCACAAATTTGGTTTAGAAATAATCGGCGTCGAGGGTATGGGACAATTTTTCCAGCGGGCAATTGGAGCAGGCGGGGTTTGGCCTGCAGAATTCTTTGCCAACTCTTACCAGCAGTGCGTGGTATTCATTGAAAAGTTTGGAATTTGCAGGGAGATTGGACTGGAACAGGTCTCTTAACTGTTCGTAATCTGCGTCTGGCCCGATTAGGCCATGACGGATGGCGACTCGTGCGGTGTAGGCGTCGACGACGAAGATTTCCCTGTTGAAGGCGTAAAGAAGGATGGAATCGGCGGTTTCGCGGCCGATGCCTGTTATGGACAAAAGCTCGGTCCTTAATTGATTGGTGTCGAGGTTTTCCAGGTTTGAGAGCTGGCCGGCGTGATTATTGAAGAGCCAGGAGAGGAAATTTTTGAGGCGTTTTGCTTTAGTATTGTAGTAACCGGCCGAGCGGATAAGCTGGGCCAATTGCGAGATATCCAGATTGAAGAGTTTTTCAGGGGTCAGCAGGTGAGTGGATTTGAGGTTGGCTATAGCCTTTTCGACATTTGTCCAGTTTGTGTTCTGGGTGAGGATAGCGCCGGTGATTATCTCGAATTGGGTTTCGCCGGGCCACCAGTGCTGAGGGCCAAAGCGGTCGAAGAGCAATTGATAAATCTCAGTCAGGTTTTCACTTATCATAGTGTTTGTTGCGGTACGGGAAGCCAGCATGTTTGGCTATTGTAATTTCCGCTTACTTAAAGTAGACTTTGCGAAATTTAAGCGGTTTGGTCAACAGATTTTTTGCGTTTGGCGACAGGAAAATAAAGACAGCATAGCGGGATGAAAAACAGTCGCAGCACGAGCCAATTGTTTAACTTTACGCAGGATTCCTATCTTGAGCGGACGAGTCGGCCGATTTACGCCACAATTTTTCTGCTGCCGTTTATCATTTTCTACGAGATAGGGACAATACTAATCAATACCGATACGCTGAACCAATCGCAGGTTCGTGTGGTGACATTTGTGTGGCTGTTGAACTTGTTTGAATATCTGGGCATTGACAGCAAGGTGGCGTGGGCGGCGCCGCCTCTGGCGGTTGTGATTATCTTAGCAGCTTTGCAGTTGACTTCCGGCAAGAAGTGGCATTTTGGCCTGAGGGATGTTTGGCCGATGACAATAGAGTGCATCCTGCTTGCAATACCGTTGATTGTGTTGAGTTTGTTTTTGAATGGTTCAGCGCGGCCTGAGGCCGATATGAACCAATTCGCCAATGATACGATGCGGGTACAGACCGAGGCAGTGACAAGCTGCTCTTTGGCTGCGACTGTCAGTTTACCAACAGCTTTAGCGGCGGGCTATGGTGGACAGCCGGCGACGGAACAATCGCTACTAGCCAATATTATTACCGGGATAGGGGCGGGGATTTATGAAGAGCTTATTTTTCGGTTGATTCTGATATGCCTTTTGATGGTGCTGCTTCAGGACGTTCTGCAGCTGAGCCATAATGTTGCGATTATGGCGGCGGTTTTAATTTCGGCGGGGTTGTTCAGTGCACATCACCATATAGTTTTCCTCAACGGTCAATTTGGTCAGAGCACGCCATTTAACTGGACGGAATTTAGTTTTCGTACAATCGCGGGCGTTTATTTTGCGATTCTTTTTGCGATGCGTGGTTTTGGTATTACCGCTGGGACTCATGTTTTTTACGACATTATTGCGGTATTCATCAACGCGAGTTTTTTCCGGCAGTAAAAAAAGTCAGGGGGTAGAGGGTATTTGTTAATTTTTTTTAATAAACTTTGGCGTTGTTAGTCTTTTAGTCTGCTGAGCTTGTGGAATAATCGTCCTATAAGTGGGGGAACGGGCCTTTTCAGTACTGATATTGCGCTTGAAAAGGATGCGGAATTTTTGTATAATACGGGGGAAATAACGAAACAGAGATTTATCTGCGGGTACTTAAATTATGGAATCACCACAGATTAATGTAGCCATCGAAGAATTGACGTTCAGCCTTTTCCAAAGACCTTTGCATCCTGAGCTTTTTCAGATTTACGCCAAGAAGGAACTAAAGAGCGAGAAATACGAGACAGCTATTTGGGTTACAGGATGTACCCATGTTGTCACGGTATTTGCCGGTGGTGTGTGTCTGGCTGAGGTTATAAGTGCGCCTGGTCAGCTGCTGCCGCAGCGAGGCTTGATAGAGCGGTTTCAATTCCGCGGGCCGCGTTCTCATAAATGCACACTGAGCCGAGGGGTGAGTTACATGACCGATTTCCAGGTTGAGAAGATGAGCCCCAATTTATATCGGCAAAGCCATATCGACCTTGAGCGATTTGCTCGAAATCGCGGCATGTTTGTCAAGTTTCCGGAACTGGAGATTGGCGGACTGCAGCCATTCTGCTACATTGATTTCGAGGCCAGACGCAGCGAATTGCATATCCACACGTTTGCTGCTTATCCCGATCAGGTAACGATGATTAAGACGCAGTCTTTGTTTGATTTTCAGTAGGAAAATTACCATCGGGACATAACAGCGGGGCGTTAAATAACCAGCCTGTCACATTATCACAGTGGTTGTTGAGCAACTTTTTGCTTCAAGATATCTATTTTTCCGCGGATTTCCTCAGCCATTCTGCTATTTGGAAAGTCGTGGATGATTTGCTGGCCGGTGTTAAGGGCCTGGACCCATTGTTTTCCTGATACGGCCAGGGAGAACTGGACGCCGAGGTTATGGAGTTTATTTCTGAAGACGTCCCTAGCTGCTTCCTGTAGAGCCAAACCTTCGTTGGAAGTCAGGTACATATCGAGTTCTCTTAAGATTTCCAGGCTGCGGTTTGTGGCCTGGCGTTTTACGGCATCGTCCCATGCAGTGAGCAATATTTTTTTACGTTCCTCCTTTTTATCCAGCAGTTTCTGCCGCATTGCCTTTGCTTTTTCGGAGGCTGGTTCGGCCTTAATCAATCTTTCAATCAGATCGCTTGCTTTGGGCCACTGATAGGCTGACAAAAGCGTTTCGATGTGTGCTATGACCTGATTTATGCGTTCCTGGTCACCTGCGTTGCGGTATGCATCTGCTTCGGAGCGCAGTTGTTTGGCGAAATCCTGGTATGTTGTGGACCCAGCAATTTCATCGATTATTTCATAAGTTGCGTCAAAGTCTTTTTGCTGGAGCTTGTCAAAAACTACTTCCCGCAGGGCCTGTTTGTCCACGTCGCGTGATGCAATTGCCTTGACTGTTTCGCTGAGACGTGTGTTTTGATTAATTTGTGTGAGCACTTCGCGGTTTTTTTCCAGTGCGGCAGTGATTTTTTCAAGCTTTGTGTCATTATCTTGAAGCAGGTCTGATATTTTGCGTACTTTTGCAAGTGTCATCATGACCGCGACCAAAAGCACCAAAGCACCGAGGAGCCATATCACCTGCGGTACGGAGCCTGACTCTTTTGTCTGAAAGATGTTGGTGAAGATTGTGAGCAGGACTACGATTAATAGTGCGATGTAAATAATGGTGATGTGCCATTTGAATCGCCATAAAGGACTATCTTTTCCAAGGTTCATAAAGTGCCCTTTTCAAATAAAAGTGTTTAGCGATTAGATTTCAAGGTATCATAAATTAAAAGGCAGGTTGTGTCAACAACTGAAAAGCCGCGGCCCGGAAATATCGCATGGTCAAAAAGACGGCAGATTACATTTTGTGTTAGCAGGAATTTTTCGTCAGCGTTTTGTCTGACGGTAGATTTCCAGTTTCCTGCCGATTTGGTCGACGAGTGGTTTATCACCTGCGGCGGAAGCCAGGTCAAGAGCTGTTTGCGCGGTTTTGGCGGCCTGGTCAAATTGGCCTGAAGCGGCGTAGGCTGCCGCCAGTGTATCGAGAATCGCCGGGTCCTGATATTTTGTTAATTGGGCGGCGCGTTCGGCGAGATTAACCGCCTGGTTTGGGTTGCGTATTTTGGGGTCTGGGTGTACGGTCAGGATTTTGGCCATTTCATTGAGGGGCGATGGATAGTCGGGCTGTATCCGGAGTGCCTGGCGAAAGTGGTCAATCGCCTCATTGAAGTTGCCTTGTAATTCAAGCGCGATGCCAAAATTGCTGTGGGCCCTGGCAAAGTTTGGTTTGAGCTGCAGTACTTGGCGATAGTGGCCGAGGGCATCGTCGAATTTGCCTACGGATGACAGGGCGTTGGCCAGGTTGAAGTGTGCCTCGACAAAGTCAGGTTTGATTTGCACCGCCTGACGAAAGTGACTGATGGCCTCATCGAATTTTTCCTGCAATCTTAGCGCGTTACCTAAGTTGTTGTGTGCTTCGGGGCTGTCTGGCTCGAGCTGCAAAGCCTGGCGATAATGGCTGATGGCCTCGTCGAGCTTGTTCTGCGACTTAAGCGCGTTGGCCAGGTTGAGGTGTGCTTGGGGGAAGTTGGGTTTTATCTTCAGTGCCTGATGATAGCAGCTTATGGCTTCGTCGAGTTTGCCTTGTGATTGAAGTGCGTAGCCCAAGATGCAGTGAGTCGGGGCATCGTTGGGCTGGGTTTGCAGTGCCTGTCGATAGTGGCTGATAGCTTCATCGAGCTTACCTTGCGACTGAAGCGTTTTGCCCAGATTATAGAGGGCATTTACGAGGTTGGGTTTGAGTTCTATCGCCTTGCGATAGTGCTTGGCTGCCTCGTCAAGTTTGCCCTGCGCCTCGAGCACGGCACCGAGGTTATTATGTGCCTCGGCGTAGTCGGGCCGGAGCTGCAGCGCTTTGCGAAAATGGTTCAATGCCTTATCGAGCTTACCCTCAAATTTAAGTGTTGCGCCGAGATTGTTGTGGACCAGTGCTTCATTAGGTGTCAGCGCCAGCATATGTTCAAAAAGGCCCTCTGTATCTTTCCATCGCACCAAGTACCGCCGAGCGGCGACCGACTCAGCGGCAGCTAATGTTACCACGATTATTACCACAAATACCTGCCGGCCGAGAGGTTTACCGGCGCTGCAGAACCAGCCCAAAAACGCTGCCAGTATCATCAGCAGTCCTATCGAAGGCAGGTAAACAAATTTATCTGAGGCGATGACGTTGGTAAAGCCCACTACGCCCATAGTCGGGAAGATGGCCACGAAGAAGAACAGCCAGCCTATCAATAGCCCGCGTGTCCAGCGAAGTGAGATTGCCAGCAATAGAATCAGTATGCAGGTGCCGATGACGCCAGCCAGCACCATTGGATGTGATAATCCCAGCGGTACCGGGAATGCGTAGTGAGATGATAATTTAGCAGGCCAGATGATTTTGTAGAGATAGAAAATAATGTTGTGGCAGAGAACCAGCGGGACGTAGGCAGGGCCGTACTGGCCGGGCAGGGCCGTGAAGGCGGTGCGGCTCTGCGAGATGTAGGTGACGATTGCGGATACGCCACCAATAACAAGCAGCGGTATCTTTTCCAGGACAGCGGTTTTATTCAGGCGTTTGAGCGGCCAAAGGTCCATCAGGAGCATCAAGACCGGCAGCGGTATAGTAGTAGGTTTGGAAGCAAGAGCCAGGACGTACATCGCAAAACAGCCAACATAAAGTTGCCAGGTGTTTCTGCGAGTGTAACGCACGTAAAGAATCAGGCACCACAGCGCGAAGAAAGCTGCTAATAGTGTCTTACGTTCACCTACCCATGGAATTGGTTCAACCGTCATTGGATGCACACCAAAGAGCAGCCCGATTGCTGCGGCTATCCAGGCCTGGCCGAACAATAAGTAGAGCAGCACAATTATCAGAGCGGTATTTGCGATGTGCAAAGCGAGGCTCGTGCGATGGAACGGTTTTAGGTTATCCGCCCTGCCACCGAAGGCGTAATCGGTCATTAGAGAAATCATTGCCAGCGGCTGATAGTAGCCCTGCACGGTTGACGGTTCTAACACTTCGGTGAGGAACTGCCAAGCGGAGGTGCAGCCTGGGTTTTGTACCAGTGGGTTTTCGGTAAGGTATTGGTTGTCGTCGAACGACAGCGCCCGGGCCGACAAGGCGGGCCAGTGAGTAAAGAGCACGGCGGCACAAACAAGAACAGATAAGAGGGCGAGCAATCTGGCTTGCGAAGAGGGCTGTTCTGACAGACTCTTGTTGTGGTGGCGGAGGATTTTTTGTGCAGGGCGGTCACTGTTTTGTTCAGTTCTGTTTTCTGGTCTTGGTGGCGTTTTGCTCATGCGGGTATGTTACCAATAAAGACGTTTTGGTACAAGAATTCCAGCCGACAAACTATCACAACCGGCAAATGCGGCCGGCGATATGAAACAACGCCTGTGTTTACATTAATCAACACGGGTCGTAACTGTTTTCTGATAAGATTGTTACGACAGGGGCGAAATTTCATAAAAAGCCGTGGTGTTGACTTTTCGCAACGGGTGTTTCTAACCCATACAATAGTTGCTTTCTGGATAGTAGAAACAAAGGTTAGAAGCCCTATTTCAGGGCTGATTTGGGAGTAGTTAAGAGGGGTCGCCAGAGGGAATTTGAGGCAGACCTACTTTGGGCGCGGCCTGGTACAAATCTTGCTCGATATAACTGATAACTAAGGGGCTTCGGAGGCTTTCTAAGCTAGGGTGATTTGAGAAGAAAGGTGTTTTTGGGGACTGAGGATTTCACTTATGGACCAAGCAAATTTTGAAGACAAACTTAAAGAGCTGGTCAAGGAATTTGGGGAGGCGGTTGACCCACAAAGCATGAAGTTGGCTTCATTAGCTAAGCAGGCTCGCGAGGCAAATGAACAGCTTCGAAAGAGTGTCGATAGCCTGCAAGAATCGTTGGACTTTCTGAGGATATGTATTAAATATCAGGTTTTTGACCTTGAAGCGACCCGCCGGGAGAATGAGTACCTCAAGAAGATGCTTGAGGAAAAAAGCGACCAAGGGCCGACGTAG
>Ga0315294_10004147_pt1 | contig 15800 bp, 11 predicted proteins | sample YL17G13_40_MG_FD_203626 | JGI IMG/M metagenome (GOLD analysis project Ga0315294, IMG submission 203626) | Sediment microbial communities from Yellowstone Lake, YNP, Wyoming, USA - YL17G13_40 | ecosystem: Environmental > Aquatic > Freshwater > Lake > Sediment | place: USA: Wyoming | collected... | reverse complement strand
CGGCACGGCGGGGGAGCATTCTCGGGGAAGGATCCGAGCAAGGTGGACCGGTCGGCGTCCTACGCGGCCCGGTACGTGGCGAAGAACGTCGTCGCCGCCGGTCTCGCGGACCGGTTCGAGGTCCAGATCGCGTACGCGATCGGCGTCGCCGAGCCGGTTTCCATCTCGGTCGAGTGCTACGGGACCGAGCGCGTGCCCGCCTCGCTGATCATGGCGCTCATCCGCAAGAACTTCGACCTCACGCCGCTCGGGATCATCAGGCACCTCAGGCTCCGCCGTCCGATCTTCGAGGCGACCGCGGCTTACGGTCACTTCGGCCGGACGGAGCCGGCGTTCACGTGGGAGAAGACGGACATGGCGGCGGCCCTGCGGCGCGGCGCGGGAATCTGACGATGACGGAGCAGATCCGGGACCGGGGACTGGCAGGGAAGGGGCGCGACCGCGTCGACTGGGCCATCGACCAGATGCCGGTCGTTTCCGACATCCGGGCGCGGTTCCGGCGCACGCGTCCGTTGCGCGGCCGCCGCATCGCGGCCTGCCTGCACGTGACCACGGAGACCGCGCACCTGATGCTCGCGCTGCGGGATGGGGGTGCCGAGGTCCGGCTGTGCGCGTCGAATCCGCTGTCGACACAGGATGATGTCGCGGCGTATCTGACGTGCGAGGAGGGCATTCCCACCTTTGCTGTCCACGGGGTGGACACGAAGGGGTACTACGAACACATCGAAGGCGCCCTCGCGGTCAAGCCGCACTTCTCGATGGACGACGGGGCGGATCTCGTGACCGTCCTGCACACGAAGCGCCAGGACCTCCTGCGCGGCGTGGTGGCCGGGACGGAAGAGACCACGACGGGCGTGATCCGCCTGCGCGCGATGGCCCAGCACGGGAAGCTCCGTTACCCGATCGTGGCGATCAACGACTCGATGACGAAGTACCTGTTCGACAACCGGTACGGGACGGGCCAGTCGTCCATGGACGGAATCATGCGGGCGACCAACGTCCTGCTGGCCGGCCGGACGGTGGTGGTGGCGGGCTACGGCTGGTGCGGGCGGGGCGTCGCGGGGAAGGCGCGCGGGCTGGGGGCCAACGTGATCGTGACCGAGGTGGATCCGCACCACGCGCTCGAGGCTGCCATGGACGGGTTCACGGTCATGCCGATGAAGGAGGCCGCGCGCAAGGGAACCCTCTTCATCACCGTGACCGGCGACACGTCGGTCATCCGGAAAGAGCACATGGTGGTCATGCCGGACGGGGCGATCTTGGCGAACTCGGGGCATTTCAACGTCGAGATCGACATCCCGGCCCTCGAGAGCCTGGCGAAGTCGAAGCGGACCGTGCGGGGCGTGGTCACCCAGTACACGCTCCGGAACGGGCGGCGGCTGAACCTGATCGGGGACGGCCGGCTGGTCAACCTGGCGGCGGCGGAGGGGCATCCGGCCAACGTCATGGACATGAGTTTCGCGAACCAGGCGCTCACGGTCGAGTACCTGGTGCGCAAAGCCCGGACCCTGAAGAAGCAGGTTTACGTGGTTCCGCGGACGATCGACCGGGAAGTGGCCCGGCTCAAGCTGGCGGCGATGGGGCTGTCAATCGACCGGCTGACGCCGGCCCAGCGGAAGTACCTCACCTCGTGGGAGTTCGGCACGACCTGACGAGTTTCCGTGCCCTCCAGCGCTCTCCTGTGCTAAAGTAAACCCAGTTGCGCATGCCTGACATTCGTCCGGGTAAGGAGGCCACCTAAAATGAAACGGCTGTACTTCGGTCTGCTGGTCTGCGTCATGGCAGTTGCGAGCTCCACGGCGCTCGCGGTCGAGCCCGGTGCGCGCGGCGCGGGAATGGGCGGCGCGTACAGCACGGTGGCGGGAGGGTCCGAGGGGATCTGGTGGAACGACGCCGTCCTGGGAACCCCGGTCCTGGGTTCCGCGGCGCTCGGAATCACCCTCGATGGCGGCAACAACGCGCTGACGCTGAGTCAGCTCTCGGGCATCGCCTCGGATGACGCGCAGAAGAAGGCGGAAGCGGCCGATGCGATCGGGAACCAGGATTGGAACGCCCGGGTCGAAGTGGGAGCCGGGGCAGCCTTCTCGATCCTGGGTTTTGCGGTGGGCGTCACGCCCCACGTTCTCGTGGAGGCCAACGACGTGAGCCCGGAACTCATGCGGCTCGCGCTGACGGGCAGTGCGTCCCTGGTGCCGTTCCATCACTACGACATCACGGGTGAGTTCGTCACGTCCGGGTATACCGAGTATGCGCTCGGCTATGCGCACGACATCCCGATTCCGGTGCCGGGGTTCTCGCTTTCCGGCGGGATCGCGCTCAAGTATCTGCAGGGGTTCAACTACGAGCGTTTCGCAACCGACCAGCACTTCGATACCGGGAGCCTTACTCCGCCGCTGGCCAGCTCGACGCATGGGACGGCCACGAAGGGGACCGGATATGGCGTTGACCTCGGGGTGCGGGCCACCGTGTTGGGGGTGGTCAAGGCGTCGGTCGTGGCGAAGAACCTGGGGGCGAAGCTTACCTGGGACGGGGAAACGGAGAGCAACACGTACAATTCGGCGACGATGAGCTTCAATGAGATGACCTCGTCGGGGGACATCGAGCAGAAGCTTCCGACCAGGATCGTCGTGGGGGCCTCCGCCTCGATTCCCGTGGTCGGAACGACGGCGGCCGCGGCCATGGACACCCGCACGACACCATCCGAGACCCGCGGCCGGTTCGGGCTGGAGCAGAGCCTGGGAATTCTGGGTATCCGGCTCGGGTACGTGACTGCCGCCGGACCGACGCCGGGCATGGTTACGTTCGGGGTCGGCTTGGGTGCGCTGGTGGCCCGCCTGGATGTGTCCGCCGGAATATGCTCCGGCAACAAGGGCGGGATGTTGGCCGCGTCCGCTAACGTTTCCTTCTAGCGGGGAGGACCGCGGGTGACGGAACCGCGGGACCTCGAAGCCCTCGCGGCCCGGGCGGAAGCGGAGATCGCCCGGGCCGCGTCGCGTGAGGCGCTCGAGCAGCTCCGGGTGGCCTATCTCGGACGCAGGAGCGATCTGCAGGCGGCGTTCAAGGAGATAGCCGCGATGCCGGCCGGCGAGCGCAAGGCGGCGGGGGCCCGTCTCAACCTTATCAAGCAGAGGATCGAAGCGGCGGTTGCCGCGCGGGGGGCCGAGCTTTCCGCCGGCGCGGGGGCCGCTGCATTGGACGTCACTTTCCCCGGCCGCCCCGTGCGGCCGGGCTCGCGCCACCCGCTTCCGGCGACGATCGACGAGATCTGCGGGATCTTCCGTGCCATGGGTTTCGAGACGGCGGAAGGACCCGAGGTCGAGACCGAGCACAACAACTTCGACGCGCTGAACACGCCGCCCGACCACCCGGCACGCGACATGCAGGACACCTTCTACCTCAAGCCCGGGCTCCTGTTGCGGACGCAGACGTCCGCGATCTGGGCAAGGGTGATGAAGCGGCGCGATCCGCCCCTGCGCATAGTATGCCCGGGCCGCACCTTCCGGCGGGATGCCGTGGACGCGACGCACTCGCCGGTCTTCCACCAGGTCGAGGGCCTCTGGATAGACGAGAACTGCTCGTTCGCCGATCTCCGGGGGGTGCTCGCCGCGTTCTTCACCGAGTTCTTCGGACGCGAGATGAAGGTCCGGTTCGAGCCCCGGTACTTCCCGTTCACCGAGCCTTCGACCGAGGTGGCGATCGAGTGCACGTCGTGCCGCGGGAGCGGCTGTCCGGCGTGCGCGCGGTCGGGCTGGCTCGAGGTGCTCGGCGCCGGGATGGTGCACCCGAATATCCTGGCCAACGCGGGACGCGGCTACGCGAAACCGGGGGTCCGGGGGTTCGCGTTCGGGCTGGGCGTGGAACGCATGGCAATGCTCAAGCACCGGATCGCGGACATGCGCTGGTTCTACGAGAACGATCTCCGCGTGCTGGGGCAGGTCAGGGGCTGACATGGGCGTAAAGGCGGGAGCCATGCTCGGCCGCTACAAGCTGGTGGCGGAGCTGGGGTCGGGGTCGTTCGGAAGCGTCTGGCTGGGCGAGGACACGTGGCTGAGCAAGAAGGTCGCGCTGAAGATACCGCACAACCAGAGGACCGACATAGCCAAGCTGCTGGCGGAACCAAAACTGCTGGCCGCCCTCGAGCACCCGAATCTCGTGCGCCTGCTGACCGTCGAGCGCATCGACGACGTCCTCTTCATGGTGATGGAGTTCGTGGAGGGGCGCAGTCTCCGCGACCGGCTCGCCAAGGGCCCTGTCCCCGTTCCGGAGGCGGTCGACATCGCGCGGGCCATCCTGCTGGCGCTCGTGCACGCGCACGGCAAGGGCGTCGTGCATCGCGATCTCAAGCCGGCCAACATACTCATGACGCCGGCGGGCCAGGTCAAGATCACGGACTTCGGCACCGCCCACGCCCTGCGCGGAGGCGAGGAAACCGTGGCGGCGGGTACCCTCTTCTACATGCCGAAGGAGCAACTGCTCGGAAGGGCCCTCCCGGCATCGGATCTCTACTCGGTCGGGGTCATCCTCTACGAGATGCTGACGGGCAAGCTCCCGTTCTTCGATGAGACCGGCGCGCTCGTGATCCAGAAGATCCTGTCGAACGACAAGCCGGCCGACGTCCGGGAACTGAACAAGGCGGTTCCGTCCGAGTTGGCGGCGATAGTCAACCGGGCCCTGGAACGAGACCTCAAACGACGGTACGCGCGGGCGGAGGAGTTCCTCGAGGCGCTGGATGCGTGGAAGGCCGGTCGTGCGGTGCCGGAAGCGCCGGTGCTCCCGCCGCCGATGCCGGCCTACGAGCAGTTCGCGCACAAAGTGCCGCGGCTCGCGGAGACGTTTGGGCGGACGAGCGATTTCGCGTACCGGGGCGCGTGGGGAAAGCGCGGAAAGGGCAACGGCGAGTTCCTCCTGCCCGTGTGCATCGCGGCCGGGCCCGAGGGCCGCGCCTACGTTACGGACGCGATCCGGTGCCACGTGCAGATCCTGGAGCGGGACGGGAAGCCGGGCGCCCGGCTGGGCACGGAAGGGACGGTCCTGGATCCCGGGCTCACGTTCCACAATCCCACCGCGATCGCGGTGAACGCGGCGGGCGACCTGTTCGTGTGCGATACGAAGAACTGCCGGATCGAGGTATTCAACGGGAGCGGCGAGGTGCAGAGGCAGTTCGGCAGGCCGCTCGTGGTCATCGGCCTGCACGAGGAGCATGGGGTCGTGGGGTTCAACAACCCGCGGGGACTCGCGCTGGACGAGGCGGAGGGATTGCTCTACGTGGCTGATACCGGGAACAACCGGATCAAGATGTTCAGCACGGAAGGCACTCCGGTCCAGACCGTGGGCGGGCGCGGGGAACGGGCGGGCGAGTTCGACACGCCCATCGGGCTGGCCGTCGGTTCGGCGGGGCGGCTGTACGTGGCGGACAGCCAGAACTTCAGGATCCAGGTGTTCGACCGGGGATTCCGGTTCGTCGAAAGCTGGGGGAGACGGGGAAGCTCCCCCGGCGACTTCTCGCATGCGCCGACGCACGTCGCGGTCACGGTGAACGACGAGGTGGTCGTGTGCGATGACACCGACCAGATGAGGCTGTTCGGCTCCGGCGGGGAGTACATCGGGGTCGTTACGGGCCCGCGGAGCGCCTCGCCCACCCCGAAGTACTACTCCGCCATCTTCGTCGAAAGCGAGGTCCTGCTGGCCGTGGACGAGAACGGATGTCAGGTGCACCGGTTCGAATTGAAGGAGAAATCCGCATGAGCATGGAGATCGAGTTGAGCGTCAAGCGGCGTGAAGGTCCGGGCGAGATCGTGGCCGTGAATCGGGAGCCGTTCACGGTTGGCCGGTCGGGGGCGGACCTCATCCTCGAGGACGCCGCGGTGTCCCGCCGCCACTGCCAGCTCCTGCGCAAGGGCGACGAGTGGATCGTCAGGGACCTCAAGAGCTCGAACGGCACGTTTGTGAACGACGAGAAGGTGGTGGAGCGTCCGCTCCGGGAGGGGGACCGGATCAAGATCGGCAAGACCGAGATCGAGATACGCATGCGGGCGGCCCCGGGGAGGAAGCCGGCGGCGACGGGCGACGCGGGCGCCCCGGCCCTGCCGGAGGACACGGCGGTCTGGAGCCTCATGGAGCTTTCGGCCGGCGCCGCCGACGTGACGATCTGGTGCAAGGCATTCCTGGAGATGTCGTTGCGGCGCCTCCAGGGCGAACGCGGCTGTCTCGTCATCCTCGATCCGGTGACCGGGGTAGGCATCCCGGTGGCTTCGGTCGCAATGGAGTACGTTACGACCGAGCCGGAGGGGCGCGTGCCGTTCTCTCGGTCGATCGTGGAGCAGGCGATCCGCGAGCGGGTGGTGGTCAGGACTTCGGATGCGGACGAGGACCCCCGGTTCAAGGAAGCGGGAAGCGTCGCCGAGTTCGGAATCCGCGCGGTTCTCTGCGCGCCGGCCCGGTGGCACGGAGTGCCGGTCGGCGCGCTCTACGTGGAGCGGCTGGTCGGAAAGGCCGTCTTCAGCGAGGAAGACGAGGGTCAGGCTCAGGATCTGGCGGACATGTTCGGCGTGGCCGAGATGGCCTGGCGGGGTCACGTGGTGTCCCGGCGGGAAGGCTGGGAGAAGGAGAACCTCGGCCACACCTTCTCGGCGGCATCCGTCAACGCTCTGCTCGCCAAGGGAGGAGCGGCCGCGGTGCGGCGGGAGATCCGCGAGGTATGCGCGATGGCCATGTACCTTTCCAAGCTCGACGCCGTTCTGGGGGGAGTGCACGAGGAGGCCTGGCGCGTACTCAGCCAGCTTTACGGGCACTTCTCGGAGATCACGTTCCAGCACGGTGGGGCCGTTGTCGGAGGCGGGTATGCCCTGTTTGGCGCGACAGACGATGCGCCGTCGGACTTCCATGCGGAAGCGGTCAGGGCGGGGATCGAGATCCAGAAGCTGGCCCGCCCGATCGTGAGGCGCTTCGTGCGCGATTTCAAGCTCAATCTGGCCGTCGGGATCGGGCTGGCCACGGGGACCGCCCTGACCGGGCATTTCGGCGCGGGGCCCCGGGTCGACTTCCTGGGCCTGGGGGAGGTCGAGCCGATAGTGCGCGGGCTGGCGTTCCAGGCCGAGGACGGGGAAGTCCTGGTCGAGGGAGCCACCCACGAGAAGGTCCGCCTGCACGTCAACACGCACCGGCTGGCCTCGGAGTCCCTGACCGGCGTGGAGCAACAGGTGCAGGTCTACCGGGTCGTTCCGCTTTGAGTTGACAGCGCTCCAGTGCCCTTGTTATATCCAGATCAGGTACTCGACCCTGTAGCTTCCGAGCGGGGGGGGGTGATAAGGCAGGATGGCAAAGAAGAAGAAGAAGGACAAGGAGAAGGACAAGAAGAAGAAGTGACCAACGGTAAGGCAGGCGTGAACGGCACCGAAGGTCCGGTGCCGTTCGCGTTTTCTCCCCACGGATCATCCCCGTCATGAGCTCCTCCGGCTCGCGCGTGAGTCGCGTTCTCGGCGCCCTCGCCCTCTGGCTGGCCTCGGCTCTCATCCTCCTGTCCCTCGTCGCACGGGATCGGAGTGGCGCGGCCGGTGCCTGGCTGGGAGACCATCTCGCGGACCTGCTGGGATGGTGCGGCGTCGCGCTTCCGGTTCTGCTCGCTGCGGCCGGCGTCTGGACGATCCGGGGCGAACGCGTCCGGGATCACACGCCCGGCCTGGGAGCGTTTGCGCTCGTTACCGGGGGGATTGCGATGCTGCTCGGCTGGGTTCCTGTTCCGTGGGGGGAAAAGCTCGCGGGCGGTGTCGGAGTCTGGCTTGCCTCCGCCGCCAGGGATCTCGTCGGGCCTCCGGGTCTGCTTCTCACGGCCGTCTGCGCGATCCTGGCGGGCGGCTGGATCGGACGGCATGAGCCCGTGGCGCAGGGGACGTTCCACGTCGGACGGCGATTGGGCACGATGGCGTGGCGCATCGTGGCGGGATTGGGACGGGCAATCGCCGAGTGGGCCCGGAGCCAGCGGCTCACCCGGCGCACGGTGGCGGCCACGGCATCCGGATTTCCCGTGATGCCGCCGGAGAATGTTGGCGTTCCTCCCGCTCCTCCGCGGGTCCCGGTGGAGGAGTTCGAGCCGCAGCCCGTTCCTTCGTTCGAGGAGGCCATCGGGGGGATTGTCGAGGAAGAGCCGGTTCCCGCGTCGCGTCCGAAGCGCCGGCGGCGGCCGGCGGCCCGCTGGAGTCTCCCGCCGGCGTCCCTGCTCTCGGCGGACACGAGCATGGCCAGCGTCGCGGCGCTCCAGGGATTCATCCAGGACCAGATCCGCATTCTCGACGCGACGCTGGCCGCGTTCAAGGTGGAAGGCAAGATCGTGAGCGTGACGCCGGGGGCGCGCGTGATCCTGTTCGAATGGGCACCGGCGCCCGGCGTGAAGGCGAACCGGCTCGAGAGCCTCCAGGACGACCTCACGCTGGCGTTGAAGGCGGAGCGCGTCCGCGTGGTCGTGCCCCTGCCGGGCAAGGGCACGGTCGGGATCGAGATACCGCATCCCGCGCCGGCGGGCGTGACGCTGGGAGGGCTGATGGCATCGCAGGCGTCGCAGGGGTCCGCCGGGGATCTGGCCCTCTTCCTCGGCCGGGCCCTTACCGGAGAGCCGATGGTCGCGGACCTGGCCCAGATGCCGCACCTCCTGATCGCGGGAACGACGGGGTCGGGCAAGAGCGTGTGCATTCACACGGCCCTGCTCTCGCTCATGATGACTAGGAGCCCGGACGAGCTCCGCCTGGTCCTGATCGACCCCAAGCGCGTCGAGCTCATCGCGTACCGGGAGGCGCCGCACCTCCTCTCCGAGGTGCTGACCGATGCGAAGTCCGCCGTCACCCGCCTGCGGTGGCTGGGGGCGGTAATGGAAGCGCGGTACGAGCTGCTCGCCCGCCACGGATGCCGCGATCTCCACGTGTTCAACACCATGGTGCAGGAGGAGGGGCTTCCGGAGGAGACGGGAAACGAGGATGCCGTCCTGAGCGCTACGGGCCTTCCCTGGATCGTGGTGGCGATAGACGAGCTGGCGGACCTCATGGTGGCGCGGGCGCGCGAGGTCGAGGATGCGTTACAGCGCCTCGCCCAGATGGCGCGCGGCGTCGGGATTCATCTCATCGTCGCGACCCAGCGCCCGTCCGTGGACGTTCTGACCGGCGTCATCAAGGCCAACCTGCCTTCCCGCATCTCCTTCCAGGTCGCGACGCGGGTGGACTCGCGCACGATCCTGGATAGCGGGGGAGCCGAGCAACTCCTGGGGCGGGGTGACATGCTCTACGCGCCGGCGGGGCTGCCGGCGCCGATCCGGGGACAGGGCGCTTTCGTCTCCGCCTCGGAGGTCAACGCCGTGCTCGAGCACTGGACCTCGCAGGGCTCTCCCGATTTCGCCCCGGTGACCGGGTCGGAAGGTGCCGGCCGGGACCGGGGGGGGGATGCGGGCGGCGACGATCCGCTCTACACGGAGGCGGTCGATCTGGTGGTGAAGTCGGGGGAAGCGTCCGTTTCGATGCTCCAGCGGCGTCTGGGCATCGGGTTCGCGCGCGCGGGCCGCCTCGTCGATCTCATGGAGCGCCGGGGCGTTGTCGGCCCGAAGCAGGGATCCAAGACCCGCGAGATCCTGCGTCGTCCCGACGATCTGGAGGGGCAATGACGCGGCTCGCGGCGGTCGTGCTGCTGGCGGCGGCGATCCCGCCGGCCGTCTCCCGCGGGGCGGCGCCGGCACTGACGGCCACCGCTTCCGGTGCGGCCGCGGTCGAGGAGATCCTGGCCCGGGTTCAGGCGGCCGAGGATTCCGCCAAGGATGTGTCCCTCGCGTTCCGCCAAACCATGTACCTCAAGGCAACCGGGGACGCACAGACCACCAAAGGCACGCTCGCGCTGCTTCGGTCGCCGGAGCGCTTCCGGGTGACGTTCACGGCACCGGCCCGGCAGGAAGCCCTGTACGACGGGACGTTCCTTTGGCTGTATCTTCCGGAGGCGGGACAGGCCTTTCGCCAGAAGGCTGGGCCTGACGAGCTGGCCCGGGTGCTGGGTCTGAATCCGGCCGAGCCAGTGCGGAGTTTCCGGCGGGGTTACCGCGCCTCACTGGCCGGGTACAACGCGAGCGGGTGCGCAATCGACTTCGCCCGGGTCGGGGACCCGCCCATGACGTGGCACATCCGCGTGAGCGCGACGACGTGGCGGATGGAGGAGGCCTGGTTCGAAAACGACGAAGTCAAGATATCGCTCTCATGCTACGATTACCGGGTGAACAGCAAGCTTGGCGTGCGTGACTTCAGGATGGTCCTGCCTCGCGACGTCGAGGTCCAGGACGGACTGCCCATGCTGTTCGGGAGGGGCGGGCCGTGACGGCGGAGCCGCTGGCCGAGCTTGGACGGCGGCTGAAGGCCGCGCGCGAGGAAAAGGGCTGGACGCTCCAGCAGGCGGCCGAACGCACGCGGATCACGGCCAAGAACCTGGCCGCGATCGAGGGGGGGGAGTTGGCGCGGTTCCCGGCCGCCGTCTACGTCCGCGGTTTTGTCAGGAGTTACGCCAATGCCCTCGACCTCGATGAGGAAGCCGAACTGAAGAGGCTCGATGAGGCGGGGTTCACGGCACCGAGCGCGTCCGTGCCAGGCTCCGCGCCATCCGGTGCGGAGGCCGGAGGGGCGGGCGGCACGGCTTCGGCCGACGCGGGGGCCCTGAGCCCCTTGCGGCGGGTCCTGGTCACGGCGGGGGTCCTGCTGCTCCTCGCCCTGGTCGCCGGCGTCGGTGTCCGCGCCCTCGTCCGCTGGTCGCGCGCCGGCCACGAGGGTCCGGTTCCCCCGTCTCCCTTCCAGCATTCAGCTGTGCCCGCGCCGGGGGGCCGTCAGAACGCGCCGTCGCCTGCTCCCGCCGCGCCGGTTCCGGCGAAGGCGGTCGCTCCCGCGTCCGCCAGTGCCATCCCGATGGGAATCGCGCTCTCCGTGACCGCGCATGCGCTCTGCGAGATGCAGTACCAGCCCGACTCCCAGCGGGCCCGCTGGATGACGCTCAAGCCGGGGGAGTCCGCCGTGCTCAAGGCGAAGGCCCAGCTCCGGGTGCTCATCGGAAATCCTGCCGGCGTGGAGATGTCCACGGCGCAGGGGCCGGTCCCGCTGCCGAAGAAGTCGTGGCGGGCCGAGCACCTCCTGATTACGCCGACCGGAATCCAGAAGCTCGCCCTTCCCGTTCCTTCGTCCACGATCCAGTGAACGCGAAGGCGCACCGGTCGCGGGCGCCTGCCGGCCCGCGCGACCAGGAGGAACTGCGCTCACTGCGGCGCCGGCTGGACATCCTCCAGCAGGTGACGCGGACCATCTGGGGCACCCTCGATCTCGAGCAGGTGCTGGGGGCTATCATCGAGGTGGCGAAAGAGGTGACGGCGGCCGACTCGGTCATCGTCTACCTCCTGGACCGCGAGACGGACGAGCTGGTGTTCCGTGCTTCGTCGCCGGCCCACCCGGAGCTGGTCGGCCGGGTGCGCCTCAAGGTCGGGGAGGGGCTGACGGGATCGGCGGCGAAGGCGAAGGAACCCGTCGTGATAGCCGAGCACGCGCGGCAAGACAAGCGGTTCAAGTATTTCCCCAACGTGCCCGAGGACGCGAGCGAGGCGTTCCTGGCCGTTCCCATCCTGAGGCGGGGGATCCTGGTCGGGGTCGTCAACGCGCATCGGCAGAAGCGTCACGTCTGGGATCCCGACACGATAGACCTGATAGCGACCATCGCCCAGCAGGTGGGCGGCGCGATCGAGAACGCGGTTCTCTACGAGGAGACCCGCAAACGGGCGGAACAGCTCGACATGATCTCGAAACTGAGCGGGGCCGTGGTGTCGGGGAACTACCTGGACGAGATCCTTCAGCTCATCGTCTCGCTGACGGCCAACCAGATGAAATCCCGGATCTGCTCGCTCATGCTCCTGAACGAGGAGGCGGGGGACCTCGTGATCGCGGCCACCCAGAGCCTCTCGGAGGGCTACCGGAACAAGCCTCCCATCAAGGTGGGCCAGAGCATCAGCGGAATCGCGGTCCGGGACCGCAAGCCCCTGGTCGTCCAGGACGTCCAGGCCGACCCGCGCTACGCCTATCCGGACGTCGCGAAGGCCGAAGGGCTGAGATCCCTGCTGTGCGTGCCCATGATGATCCAGGACCGTCCGCTGGGAGTCCTCAACGTCTACACGCCGGAGCCCCACCGGTTCACGGACGAGGAGGTCCAGCTCCTGCAGACGATCGCGAACCAGGCGGCGGTGGCGATCCAGAACACGCGCCTCCTGACCGAGACGCTCAAGATGCGCGAGGCGCTCGAGGCCCGCAAGGTCATCGAGCGCGCGAAGGGCATCCTCCAGCGCGAGATGGGGCTCTCCGAGGAGAAGGCGTTCCGGCTCCTGCAGAAGAAGAGCATGGACTCGTGCAAGCCCATGAAGGAGATCGCCGAGGCGATCATTCTCGCCGCCGAGATGCGCGGCGGGAAGTAGCGTGGAGTGGGTGGTAGACTAGTAACGTTGGGGGCGAAAAGGTCTCGACGGGGGAGTTGAACCCGTGCGGGGCAGGCCGAGGTCCGTTCCACCTCGTAAAACAGGACGGAAACGAAAAACTAGCTGAACCACAGCTGGCTTTCGCCGCCGCTTGACGGTGGCGCGTTCGCCCGCTCTCGCCTAGAGGGCGGGGCTCGAGCGTCATAACCTAGGCTAGGCCCGGGCGAGTGCTCCTGGCGTCCGGGATGAACTTCACAACGGAGCTAGCGACCGGTCCTCCTGCCCGGGGGATCAGGCCGGGGGCGAATCAACAATCCCGGGCTAAGCCTGTAGATCCGTCGGGGGATGCACTCTCGGACACCGGTTCGATTCCGGTCGCCTCCATGTTTTGTAAGTGCGTACCAAGCTTGGGGCTCCGCGGTCGCCTCACTAGCGTTCGGCTCCAAAGAGCGGCGCGCTCCACGGTCGGCTCGCTATCGCTCGCCTCCCAAGGAAAGCACTTTCCGGCCTGGGAGAGGGCTACTTGACCTGCTTGTTGATCTTGCCGAAGAGGAGGCGGGCCTCCGTGTGGACGGTGGAGGCCAGCGGCGGCATCTCGGACGCCGCGACGGCCTGCTCGAGATGGGCCGGGTTCGTCGTTCCCACCAGCGTGCACGTGACCGCGGGGGAGTCCAGGACGAACCGGATCGCGGCCTGCGGGAGAGAGGCCCCTGTTCCCGCCGTAAGGAAATCGAGGATCGCGGGGTCGTCGTAGGGCTTGCCCGCCGGCAGTTGGCCCTCGGCCACGAGCCGGCGGACGTTCTCGGCCGCCGATTCCCGGCTCACGAGCCCGGATCCCGGGGTCGGCGGCTGGTTGAGCGGCATCATGACCAGGATTCCGGCATCGGCCTGCTTGGCCAGCGGGAAGACTCCCAGTGCCGCGTTCTGGAGGAAGACGTTGTGGGTCACCATCACGGAGTCGAAGAACCGGGCCGGGAGCGCGGTCTGGAGCATCGTGTGGTCGCCGTCGAGCTCGGTGGCCTCGCTGACCGCCAGGTACCGGATCTTGCCCTCGGATTGCATGCGCCGCATTACGCGCGCGAGATCGGAGACCAGGATGCGGCGGATGTCGTCGGCCGTGTGAACCCAGTGCAGGTGGACGATGTCCACGTAGCCGGTCTTCAGCCGGTCGAGGCTCTGCGCGAGGCTCCGGGCGAACGCTTCGCCGGACAGGTTCAGGACGTCTCCCTCGCCGTACGGGTAGTATTTCGTGGACAGGATGACGCTCTCCCGCGGCACACCTTCCAGCGCGATTCCGACCGTCTCCTCGCTGGCGTCGTATCCGGGGGCGGTGTCGATGAGGTTCACGCCCAGCTCGATGGCGCGGCGGATCACGGCCACGTGCGCGTCGCGGCGGGAAGCGTCGCGGAAGACCCAGCCCCCGACCCCGATCTCGGGGACGGGCAGGCGGGTGCGGCCGAGAAGACGCGTCTTCATACGTCACGGTTGTACCACAAAATGCGGTGTTTCCGCGGCCTGATCACTTGAAGGCCCGGAAACCGCTGTGCTAGTCTAGGAAGGCCCTCAAGGGCATAAACCATGGCACTGTTCAAGTCGGACGCGGAGAAGAAGAAAGAGTACTTCGACGAGGCGATGAAGCTCGCCGACAAGGGCGAGGCCGAGGCGGAGAAGGCGATCGCGCTCCTCGAGAAGGCGAAGGCGCTCGACGAACGCGACATCCAGGTGTGGCTGCACTTCGGATACGTCTACGTGGCCATCGGGAAAACCCAGGACGCGATCAAGGCGTTCAAGAAGGCCACCGAGATAGACCCGAACAGTCTCGACGCGCTGAACAACATCGGGCTCGCGTACGCCAAGGCCGAGCAGTACAACGCGGCGGTCTGGGCGTTCAACGGCGCGATCTCGAAGCATCCCAAGGCGGCGATCCTGTTCAACAACCTCGGCAACGTCTACTTCGACAAGGGGCTCTACTTCGAGGCCATGCAGGAGTTCCGGAAGGCCATCACGCTCGATCCGTCCTACGCCGACGCCTACCATCACCTCGGGATCAGCGGCTCGGGAACGGAGTCGGAGGAAGAGGCGGTCGCCAAGTTCGAGGACGCGATGAAGAAGGGCCTGAACAAGGCCAAGGCGCACCACGACCTCGGCGTCACGCACATGGACAAGGGGATGTACGACAAGGCCGCGGCCTCGTTCCAGGAAGCGATCAAGATCGACCCCCGGTTCTCGAGCGCCTACTCGTACCTGGCCGAAGTGTACGAGGAGAAGGGCCTCCTGGACCAGGCCATGGCCGCGCTCACGAAGGTGTGCGAGCTCAACTCGAAGAGCGCGAAGGCCTACAACCGCCTCGGGTTGTTTCTCCACAAGCACGGGAGGACGAAGGAAGCCGTCGAGACCCTGCGCAAGGCGGTGTCCATGGACTCCTCCTACGCCAACGCGCACTACGCCCTCGGGCAGGCATTCGAGGGCCGCGGGTACGCGGACCGCGCGATCAAGGAATACGAGATCCACATCATGATCAACGAATCCGGCTGGACCGTGGAAGATGCGAAGTCGCGCGTCGAGCGGCTCAAGGCCCAGGCCGGGGCATCGGGGAAGTAGGGCATGCCGCCTCCGGCCAAGACCATCGAGTCCCTGCTGGTCGACAAGGGATCGTTGACCACGGACCAGGCGGACCAGGCGAAAGCGGACGCGCAAGCCAACGGCGGGAATGTCGCGGAGGCGATCGTGCGGCTCAAGATGCTCTCCGAGGAGACGGTCGGCAAGGCGATCGCGGAACTCCGGGGGACCCGGTTCGTGAACCTGGCGGCGCAGAAGCCGGAGGTGATGGAAGCGCTCGCCAAGCTGGTTTCCGGCGACATCGCCTACAAGTACCGGGCCATCCTGGTGGGGAAGAAGTTCACGAAGTTCACGTTCGCGGTGGCCGATCCGCTGGAGCCCGCCCTCATCAATCTCAATGGCGATTTCTTCAAGGGGAAGGCGGCCGGTGACATCGAGTTCTGGGTGAGCGGGCCGGGCATGATCGAAGAGGCACTGGCCAAGTTCTTCCCCGGAGGGCCCAGGAAGGCGCCTGCCGCCTCGGTGTCCGCCGCCGCTCCCGCGGGCTCCGGGCTCGACGCGAGCATGGCCGAGATGGGGGCCCTGAAGGTCGCGGACGGTCCCGACGCAGGACTCCCGGGGGGGGGCGGCGACATGAACGTCGAGGTCGTCGAGGGCCAGGATCCCGACGCCGCGGGCGACGAGAAGGTGGACGAGGCGCCGGTGGTGCAGTTCGTGAACCGGATCATCTTCGAGGCCGTGGAACGGAACGCGTCGGACATTCACCTCGACCCCCAGG
>Ga0315294_10004142_pt1 | contig 15805 bp, 11 predicted proteins | sample YL17G13_40_MG_FD_203626 | JGI IMG/M metagenome (GOLD analysis project Ga0315294, IMG submission 203626) | Sediment microbial communities from Yellowstone Lake, YNP, Wyoming, USA - YL17G13_40 | ecosystem: Environmental > Aquatic > Freshwater > Lake > Sediment | place: USA: Wyoming | collected... | reverse complement strand
GAAGACAGCCTGAAGGCTGCACTACAAACTCAGGGGCTCCGCGCGGGTTGCGGCGTGCGGGAAGAAGACAGCCTGAAGGCTGCACTACAAACTCAGGGGTCCGCGCGGGCCGGGATGCAAGACATGGCGGATTTTGAGATCGGCTCCATCGTAGATGAACGTTACGAGATATTGGGTATTCTCGGCAGCGGCGGCATGGGGCGCGTGTACAAGGCCCGCCAGCTCAACCTCAACCGCATTGTGGCGATCAAGGTGCCCTCCGACGCCGTTCTCAAGAACGAGGAGTTCCTGGCGCGCTTCGTCCGCGAAGGCAGCACTTGCGCCCGGGTCGCCCACGGCCATATCGTCTCGATCTACGACGTTCACTCCGGCAAGCGGCCCTACATCGTGATGGAATACGTGGACGGGATGCCGCTCAACCAGTTCCTGCAGGAGGAGCAGACCACGCTGTTCGTGTCGGATCTCCTGGAGATCATCGGGCAGGTGTGCCAGGGCCTCGAAGCCGCCCATGCGAGCGGCGTGGTGCACCGGGATATCAAGCCCGCCAACATCGTCATCACCCACGAGGGACACCGGGTCAAGGTGATGGATTTCGGGATCGCCCGGGTCTCCGACAACACCGCCCTGACCACCGCGAGCTCGATGATGGGGACGCCGTTCTACATGGCCCCGGAGCAGATCAAGGGCGAGAAGGTGGGCCCTGCCACCGACCTGTACGCGCTGGCCTGCCTGGTTTACTATCTCTTCACGGGGAAGCTGGTGTTCGACGGGGAGGTGGCCACGCTCATCTACAAGCACGTTTCGGTCAAGCCGGTTCCCCCATACAGCCTCAACCCCATGCTTCCGAAATCGCTGGACGCTGTGCTGCTGCGGGGTCTGAGCAAGAATCCCCGGGAGCGTTACCCCTCGGCGCTGGAGTTTCACCGCGAGTTGTGCAAGGCGATGCGCCCGATCGCCCAGCTGCCGTACTCGCAGATTTTTGCGCGGCCCCAGGCCGCCGTCCACCCCGCGCCACAACAGAAAACCCCCGGCACAACGCTGGCCTCCCAGCGCACCTTGACCGGCGACCCGAAACTCCAGCCCACCGCGTCATCCCGGGATCGCGCCGAACCGGAACCAACCGCCGCTCTTGGGGAACTGGACCTCGAGGGGCGGACGGCAACCCTCCAGCCGGAGAGCGCAGGTTCGCCGGCTGCGTTTCCTGTCCAAGCCGCCCCTTCGGTTTCCGTCTCACCGGCGGCTGGGATCACGAAACCCGCTCGCCGGGCGAGGGTCTGGCTGCTGGCGGGTGCCGGAGTGCTGGTTGTGGCGGTGGTCGTGGCCGTAGCTGCGCTCAAGTGGGGGAGGAATCTTTCCAGCGACCTTTCCAAAGTTGTTGTTCCGCGCGAGACGCCTGTTGCGCCGGCCATCCCGCGCGATCTGGTCTGGCTGCCGGACGAGGACTGCTTTGCCGGAGCGTACAGGGTGGGGGATTTCGTTGCGGCCTGGTGGTGCGTCGAGAGCACCGAGGAAGCGGCGTTGCCCCCTGCATCGTATGCCGTGCAATTGACCGACAAGGCGGGCAGGGAAGTCGTGCGGAGCATGAAAACGCTCGAACAGAAGCTCGCGATTCCGGTGGCGAAAGCGGGTTCTTATACACTCAGGGTTCAGGCGCTGGACGCTGGGGGTCGCCCTGTGGGTTCCCCCCTGGAGGCCGACCTTGAGGTCGAGGGACCCCTGGAGCGTTGAGTTGAAAGGAGGCAGACATGCCGGCACTAGCGAAACCGCCGGTGATCGCGCTCATCACGGACATGGGCCACAGCGATTGGTTCACCGGCACCATGAAGGGCGTGGTCCTTTCAGTCTGTCCCAACGCGCAGCTGGTGGACATTTGCCACGGCGTTCAGAAGCAATCCGTTCAGGAAGCGGCTTTCATGCTGCGGGTCAGCTACTCGTTCTTCCCGCCGGGAACGATTTTTCTGTGCGTGGTGGACCCCGAGGTCGGCACGATGCGCCAGGCGATTATCGTTCGCAACGAGCGCCACTATTTCATAACGCCCAACAACGGCACACTGACATACGTGCAGATGGAATCGAAGGAATGGGAGGCCCGGGCGATCGAGAACCGCGATTTGCGGCTGCGCAGCCAGAGCGGCACCTTCCACGGCCGCGACATTTTCGCCCCCGCCGCCGGGCACCTGGCCGCCGGAAGGCCCTTCGAGGAATTCGGCCCGCCCATCCAGAACATCGTCATGCTTCCCCAGATCAAGGAGGTCACGCGCAGGGATCGCTCCCTGTCCGGGTGCATCATCTACATAGATTCCTACGGCAACCTGCTGACCAACGTCACACGCGAACTCATCCCCGGCGGGGTGGACCAGAGCCGCCTGCGTCTGAAGTTCCGGGGGCACCTGGTCCAAGGCATCGCTCCGCACTACGCCGCGGTTCCCATCAACCACCCGCTGATGTACTGGGGGAGTTCGGGGCTTCTGGAGATCGCGATCAACTATGGTTCGGCCGCGCGGAAATGGCAGGCGCGCATCAACGAATGGTTCGAACTGGAGTGGTGAAAGGTAGGGCGGGCATCTTGCCTGCCGGATTCATGCGTCTCATTGATAGTCTTGAGTCATTGGATCTTTCGGATTCTCCCTCCCCGCGCGTGCTCACCGCCGGGGTTTTCGACGGTCTGCACCTCGCGCACCAGAGTCTCGTCCACCTTACCCTGCGCGCGGCGCATCGCGAGAAACCCGGGGGCACGGCCATTGTCCTCACCTTCGCCAACCATCCGCTGTCGGTGCTGGCCCCGGCCTATGTTCCGAAGAAACTGCTGTCGGCCCAGCGCAAGGCCGTCCTGCTGGACCGGATGGGCGTGGACGTTCTCGTGATGCCGGAGTTCACCCCCGCCGTGGCCGCCATCACTCCGGAGCGGTTTGTGGAGGAGATCCTGGTGCGCAAATGCCGGATCAATCACCTGGTGGTGGGTTTCGACTATCGCTTCGGGGTGTCCGGCACGGGCGACACGCGTTTCCTGACCGAAGCCGGCCGGCTTCAGCGGTTCCAGGTCGAAGTGGCGGCGGCGGTCACCCACGAGGAATGGACCGTGAGCAGCACCCGCATCCGCGAGCTGATCGAGGAGGGACGCGTGCATCTCGCGTCGGAGATGCTGGGGCGGCCCTACGAGCTCTGCGGCCCCACGGTGCGCGGATACGGCCGCGGGACCCAACTCGGATTCCCGACCGCCAACCTGGTCTTCGATCCTTCCTTTGCCATTCCGGCGTCGGGCGTTTATGCGGTTCAGGTTCTTTTGGCGGGGCGGGTCCACGGCGGCATGATGAACATCGGCAGCAGCCCGACCTTCGCGGGCACCGAGTACCGCCCCGAGGTTTTCCTGTTCGACTACGAGGGCGAGGGACTCTACGGCCGGGAGCTGCGGGTGTACTTCATCGAGCGCCTGCGCGAGGAACGGAAGTTCCCCAGCGCCGCCGCCCTGCGGGAACGCCTTGGTGTGGACGAAGTAATGGCCCGGGCCGTGCTCGAATCCAAAGGCGGCATTGACCTCGCGCTCTGACTCCCGCGGTATGCAGCGCGGGCTTCAACGCCGTAGGACGGGCCTTGGCCCATCGCCAGCGCGTTATTCAGGCAATCCTGTCTATCCTGCAATTCATTATGGGTCCCGTGGGCAAGCGGAATTGCGCAGTCTTGAGGCTCGAGACTGGCGGCTGAGAAGAGAGGACTGAGTGCTGAGGACTGAGGACTGAGGGATGAAGGAGGAAGGATGAAGGAGGAAGGGTGAAGGATGAAGGATGAAGGGTGAGAAGGGAGGAGGAGGAGAGAGTGCTGAGGGCTGGAGACTGGAGGCTGGAGGGATAGAGGAGGGGGATGGCGGGGGGGAGGACAAATAGGACAGATGGGAGGAATGGGAAGGGGGGGAGGCAGGAGGATGAAAGATGAGGGTAGATTTGGGGAGGCGGCATTGGGCCAGGCGCAGAGAGGCGTAACACTGGTCTTGGTGGACCGCCTGAACGGGAAAGTCGCGCTTGACTTACTGCCCGACTCTGCTATATTGTGCTCTCACTGTTCATTGACGTTGCCCGAGAAGGTACGGTGAATGGCAAACTGGCTGACGCTGACTGAACACAGAGCAAGAGACAGAATGGGCGTGAAATGAAGAAATTGATCTCCATTCTCCGAGAAAACAACATCGAGTGCTTACCTAACGAGCGATATACGCTCGACGTTGAGATGTTTCCAGAAAATGGGGAAGCGCATAAGTTCCCAAAACAGGTTCTTTTTGAGGTGCCTGTGTTGACGGCCCAAAAGAAAACCGTTCCAGAGACTTCACTCTCGATGTTCCGCTATTTCCTTGACGGGGCTGAACGCTCTCATCGTGTCATAGATGCCACTTTTCATAAACGCCACTACTTGCCGATCTGTGCGGGTCAGGTTGGGGTGGCGGTTCTTGAAAGACTGGATTCGGGGCGCATGGTCCCACGCAGAGAACTCACAAGCATTGAAAACATCCTCGCTATACCCAAAGTCCTTGAGGAGGACAACGTACGTGACCTTGGGCAAAAAATAAATAGCGAAATGCCAGGAAATCGGCAATTCCGTATCGTTGGGTATAATGTGGAGCACGATAAAGACCCGGCTGATTCGGGGCGAGCTATGATCATTCATGAGATGCAGATGCTCGAACTGAAGACAATCAGGGATATGATCAGCAATCACGTGATTCAAGATGAAAGAATGCTGGTCAAAGATGGCGGCCTTCAGTATCGCGATACCAAGATCAAAGACTTGAACCTTTCCAAAGATGACTTGGTGCAGCTTCGCAATGTGATAGGCTTGGCGAAGACATTCAAGCCAAACATGACGCTTGGTCAGGGTCGAGGCCGGCAGGACCTTGGGAACCTGACAAAGGGCCTTGAATGGAAAGAACGGACAACGGTCATCTGCCCCGACAAGAACGAGGCGACCACACACGGCTGGTGGTATCTCCGCCTTCGTCCCCGCGAGAAGATGTACAGCCCACTTCAGGGAATCGTCAAGATCGAAGTCTTCGCAACCACAGAGGACAAGGATAACGACGGCATAGCCGAAGCGCGTGCGGACACCATTTCATCCTATGTGTTGCAGGAGCGCAACGTTACCCCATATAACGCGGACACTCGATGGGCAAGCCACATCTATCCGATCTATCTGGCCGAGACATATCTACGTTCCTCGTTTCTCAGCCATGAAAGGTTCAAAGCGCTGATTATCTGAAAGGAATAATAACCAATGCCTGAAAAACAATGCATCGGCAAGGTGACCGCCACGGAGAGCAAGCCCACCACCTGCACTAGTGTCTATTTCTGGCTGAGTCCCGATGTGATCATTCGACCATTTGACATCGTGCGGATTGAGCACATTCCCGGCAATGGCCACGAGAAAAGTTATTCCTATGCTATCGTCAAGGAACTGAGCTACATCACGGACAGCGCCGGCCACTTGGCGAATTTCGTTTCCTCCGATTTCGGAGACATCGAGGCAAGCCCGATGAACGAACGCTTGGGAACCACGATTGCCGAGGCGGATGTTCTTGGAAACAACCAGAACATCGAGATGCCCATTCGCGATGGCGCGCGTGTGGAATGGGCCGGAGCGGAGGAGATTCGAAGCGCGCTTGGCATTAAGAAACTGCAAAAGCCTATCCCCGGTGGCTACATTCAGACATCCAACGGGGAAGAGATTCGCATTGACTTTGAGGCGCGATATCTTGTTGGGCCAGAGGCGGCCCACATGAATATATCGGGCATGTCCGGTTTAGCGAGCAAGACGTCTTACGCCATGTTCCTGCTGAGCGCATTGCAGCAACGCATGAAAGATGAAGTAAGCATCATTCTTTTCAATGTCAAAGGACCAGACCTTCTTGCTATCGACCAAGAGAACACGGAACTGAAAGCGACGCAAAAAGACGATTGGCGCAAATGCGACCTTGAACCCAGGCCACTCATGAATGTTACGTACCTGTATCCCTATGCAAAGCGGCCTGAAAAGCAATTCACGTCATCGTATGTGCCACCGGATGTTCTTGACGCCCAAGTCCAACAGAAACGAGCCTTCAACTACTATTACGACGTGGACACCTTCAAGGGCGGTGAAAAGGGCGACGAAACGGATGTTGGGCGTGACAAGATGTCCTTGCTTTTCTCCGATATCGACGACCCGCAAGGCACGATGGAAAGCTGCATTCAGGCGTTGGGGGAGATTAAGGCAGAGACTTGGGAAGACCTGCGGGATGAGATTCAAGGCAAGACTCAGGCCGGACAATCGGGCCCCAAAGAAATCCCCGTACAATCATGGCGCAAGTTCAGTCGCCTGATTCGCACAAAAACCAAACACGACATTTTCTCCTCAGAATATGCGGGAGGAGACCGGCGGCAGACGCTCATTATTGATAGGATCAAAGAGCTGAGACCCGGGAACGTTCTCGTTGTTGATATTGCCCCCCTACCCGATTATCTTCAATGCCTCGTATTCGGAGATGTTATCCGCACAGTCTTCGATGCAAAACTCGGTCTCTATGAAAGCATCAAAAGGGAGGACCTGGGGCGCGTCGTCATCTTTGCGGATGAATTGAATAAGTACGCGCCTGCGACCTCGGGGTCAAAGGACAGGACTCTCACTCAGTGGTTGCTTCAGGTAACTGAACGGGGGCGGCAGTTCAGTGTCGTGCTCTTTGGTGCGGAGCAGTTCCGAAGTGGGATTCATTCTCGCGTGCTTGGAAATTGCAGTACGGATGTTTTCGGAAGAACTAACCCCGTGGAACTATCGAAAGCGGCAGACTACAAGATCTTTTCGCAATCGAATAAAGCCACGGTCACGAGGCTTAATCAGGGACAGATGTTGCTTCAGCATTCGGTGTTCAATACACCACTGATAAAAGTGCGATTCCCATTTCCCGCCTATCGGCAGTTGCAGGGGTAAAACAGAATGCCAGAGAACCCTGATTCAAGAATACCCAGAATTGGCGCTTTCGTCCTCGAAACCTTGACGACGGGTATGTACACGAATCCTCTTGATACGCTAAGGGAGTATGTTCAGAACTCCTTTGACGCCATCAGAGATGCCGAGCGAGATAATCTGCTGTCCAGTGGGGCTGGGAGAATTGAGATATCGGTTGATAAAGAGGCTCGCAATCTCACCCTGCGCGATAATGGCACCGGCATTCCTGTAGACGACGTTCATTCGCGTCTGGTCAGCATCGGCATGTCCAGCAAGAGCATTCAAACCGATGCCGGATTTCGCGGCATTGGCAGACTCGCTGGAATTGCATACTGTAAGAAACTGGTCTTCAACACCCAGGCCAACGGAGAAACCGACACTTCGTCGGTAACATTTGACTGTGACGAATTGCGCCAGGCAATGTCCCCGCGCATGAAACACGTAAAGGAACTCTCGGACGTAATCGGCAGTCACGCCACTGTCACAACAGAGAAGACGCGCAAGAAGGATCATTTTCTTGAAGTCAGAATGGAGGGTATCAACGAAGCTGGCCAACCATTCCTTGAATGGAAACAGATCAACACGTACCTGTGCCAAGCTGCCCCCGTGGGATTGGACACGCAATCTTTCCAGCATGCGGGGACGATTCATCAGTGGCTTAAGGACCATAACATCAGCGTTCCGATGGTGAGCATAACCATTTCTGCGGGTTCACTGTCGGGCTATCAGGTGTACAAGCCGTACCTGAAGTTAACGTATACAACAATCCAAGAGAAGCACAAGATTCACGTGAAGGGCATTCGTTTCTTTCCCGAAGACGCTGACCCGCATTCGCCTTTCTGGGGTTGGTATGCCGACACCAATTGTCCAGGGACCTTTGGCGACGATACGGTCGGGGGATTCCGCCTGCGTAAGGCGAATATTGGAATCGGGATGGCGGACCGCATGACGGAGATATTTGCGGAAGCGGCCGAGAGTTACGCCCGGTTCAACAAGTATTTCATGGGCGAAATCCACATCCAAGATCCCAATGTTATACCAAATGCTAGGCGAGACGGTTTTGAGGACAGTTCCGAGTGGGCCGCTATTCGAAAATCGCTAATAGAGTTCGCGCATGAGCGAAGCCGTGAAGCATATCAGCTATCTCAGGCGCGCAACTTGGACATAGACCGATTGGTGGGTGCCGCTGAAAGGGAAAGGGAAGCCGCAGAGAAGAAAACACTGACCGGACTTGCCTCGAAAGAGGAAAAGGGCAAGGTTCTGGAGAAGATTGATAGGCAGATCGGCAAACTGGAAGCGGCTAAGAGGGCCGATAGAAAAGATGACGAACGCAAGGAAATCGACCGTGCTCAGAGAGAGCTTCAGAAGACCCGCCACGCCGTCGAAAGCGAGACGACCTTCGCGGCGCAAAACCTGAACCCGTCGCTAGACAAGAAACAGCGCAAGATCATCTCAGAAATCATCGGAATCCTTTACCATGTGCTCGATGAGGGACCGTTTGGAAAAGCGCGTGACGCGATCCTAGCAAAATACCAGATTCCGGACAAGGAGGATGAACGGTGAGAAACATCCTCCTTGTCGAGCCGGATTATCGCTCCAAATTCCCTCCGCTCGGCTTGCTCAAGATCGCAACGTACCACAAGGGGCGGGGTGATTCGGTTTCCTTCGTTCGTGGTAAAGATGAGTTGCTTCGGTCTCTCCATTGGCACCGCATTTATGTTGCATCCCTTTTCACGTGGGAATTGCCGAGAACAGTAAAGACGATAAAGTACTATGCCTCATCCGTCGCTTCGCCGGAACATATCATTGTCGGGGGCGTGGGAGCGACGCTTCTGCCGGACTATATTCGGAAGAATGCTTCCTGTTCTGTTATTGAAGGACCTTTGGACAAACGCGGATTGCTCGGAGCAAATTCCCCGCCAATAGCCGAGATGGTCCCCGATTACGGGATTTTGGACACGGTAGAATATGACTACCAACCGCGAGATGCCTACTTTTTGAGGATCACAAAGGGATGCATCCGGTCGTGTAAGTTCTGTGCGGTGCCCAAATTGGAGAGCGAGTTCGGATACCTGACTCAGGTCGAGAAACAAGTCAAAGGCGTGAATCGCCTGTATGGTGAACGACAGAACCTAGTCGTGCTGGACAATAACATACTGGCTATTGATGGGATTGAGGAGCGTATTGCGGACATCCGAAAGATGGGTTTTGAATGTGGCGCCAAAAGAAATGGTCGCGGGAGGTACGTTGATTTCAACCAGGGTTTGGACGCGCGACTCATCAGCGAGAAGCCGGACTTGGCGCGCCACCTGGCAAGCATTTGCCTATCGCCTGTGCGGTTGGCATTTGATTTTGCTTCAGCGAAGATGGAGAAATCATATAGGAAGGCGATCGAACTCTTAGCGGGCCAAGGTTTCCATGAGTTTACGAATTATATGCTATTCAACTTCAACGATTCTCCAAAGGATTTCTATCACCGGCTGTTTGTTAATGCGGATCTGAATAGGAACCTTGGGGTCAGAATATCGGGATTTCCAATGCGCTTTGTCCCAATGTCTAGTGTGAAACGCGGCTTTGTATCAGATAAGTGGCGGTGGAGATACTTGCGCGGAATTCAGTGTGTTCTTTTGGCTACGCACGGATTAGTCAGCCCCAATCCTGACTTCATCCGTGCGGCATTTGGCGACAACTATGAGGAATTCCTTGAAATCCTGAGCATGCCAGACCGTTACATCATTCACAGGGAACACCACAGGAACGACGGGGCTCGTTCATGGACACGTTCATTCAGGAAACTGTCCGACAGTGGCAAGGCAGAGTTCCTCGACGCCCTTGAGGTCCTTAACCGATCCAGGAACAAACCGACGGACATTGCGGCACAGCCGAGGCGCTACAAGAGCCTTTTCGAACATTACTATCCGGATGGAAGAGTTTTCCGCGAGTAGCAGAGTTCGTCCGCGTGTTTCAGCCGCGGCCAGCCGGATGTGCTCGCGGATCTCGCGCTCGATTTCGCGGCGCTACCCTTGTTTCACCCGTGTATCGCGCTTGGCCGCATGGCAGATTTGCGGAGGCCCAGCAAGACCTCTCTTGCGGCTCTTTGGACCTCGCCCAACGCCGCGTTTGGTCATCTACCCGCCTCCTTACTGTTGGGGGCCGGTTATGGGAAATGCGGCGGGTCTTGGCAATCCGTAATCAGGAGACATAAGCCCGAATTCGGTTATGTATCCGCCGCATTACCGGTTGGCGGAGGCGGGAGCAGGGGGCGGCGGGGGGCCGGTCAGAACGTCCTTCTGAGCGTCGAGCCCCGTTTTCGCTGGTAAAAGAAGAGGGGTTTGAGGAAAATATGGGTAAGGGAATCTCCCGCAAAGGAGGGAACTGAAAATGTCTTTCCGAGGACATATGCGAAATGGGGTCGTGGTGTTGGATGAGCCGGCGGATTTGCCGGAGGGCGCTGAGGTCTGCGTGGAACGCGCCGGGCGAAAAACCCTGGCTGACCGCTTGCGGAACGTCATTGGCAGCGTGCCGGATCTCCCGGAGGATCTGGCGGAAAAGCATGACCATTACGCTCACGGGACACCAAAACCATGACACCCGTCTTTGCCGATACCTTCTACTTCCTTGCCCTGATCAACCCGCGAGACATGGCTCATGCTCGCGCGGTTGGTTTTTCCGAAAAAGCAGGAAATGCCAGTACTCACCACGGCGTGGGTCCTGACGGAAGTCGCCGACGCCTTGTCGCGTCCACCCGGACGTTCCATCGTCACCGCCTTGCTGCGGGATTTGGAGGCGGATACCCTGTTTACGATCCTCCCGCCTGACCCGATCCTGTTCCGTCAAGGATTCGATCTTTATGCCTCCCGCCCAGACCAGAGTTGGTCCCTTACGGATTGCATCTCCTTCGCGGCCATGCGCCAGCACGGTTTAACCGAATCGTTGACCGGTGACCGTCACTTTGAGCAGGCGGGGTTCAAAGCCTTGTTGCTGCCGTAACCTGCCCCTTCCTTTGCGCTCTCTTTGGCAATGGCGCGTGAGGGGGGTACTCTGCTTTCTTAACCCTTTGCGCGCGCGCAGCGCACCGATGTTTTTTAGAGAACAAATGCGCGGGCCCGGACCGCCAGATTGACGCGCTGGTGTATGAACTCTACGGCCTGACGCCCGAGGAAATTCAAATCGTTGAGGCTGCACAGGAAGGGCAATCCACCAAAGCGGTGAAAATCGCCCACCCCGACCTGTTTGAAGAGAAAACCACCGCTCCACCGACGTAAAGGGCCTGTCGGTTTATTCGCCCCAAGGGGGCATGTGTCAAAACGATACGCGCTCAAATGCCCCAGGATCGACGATCTCAAAGGAGGTGGAGTGTTTTGACCTTTTTGCGCAGTCACTTTTTGGCCTTTTCGCATTAAACCGACAGGCCCTAAAGTCGGCGGGGGCGATATGGAGAGCGTGTCCGCTCTGGAGCAAAACCATCGCTTCACCGACGTAAAGTCGGCGGGGGCGTTTGAAAGCGACAGGCGGGACGCCCGCCCTGCTTTGTCCGTCCCCACGTTTTGGCAGCGGAGTCAAGATGCGTCCATCTCCGTTTTTCTTGTCGCTTTCAACTTAGATGTTCCTCTCCGCGCAGGGAAAATGCGGGGAATAGGGCTGGATTTTCCTGGCGTTGGATCATTCCCGCCCTTTATTTAAGGAGGCGCACCGATGAACGCGCAAGAAATCACGGATGTTCTGCGGCAGAGCCGGACACGCTTGGGGGAATATCATATCAGAGCCCTCTATCTGTTCGGATCCGTCGTGCGCGGGGAAGCCACCCCCGAAAGCGACGTGGACGTTCTGGTGGAATTCGAGCCGGACGCCCACGTCGGTCTCTTCGCATTTGCCCGGCTGCAGCGCGAGCTGTCGGAAATGCTGGGGAGGACGGTGGACCTGGCAACGCCGGATTCCCTGCACAAAGCCCTGAAAGAGCAAGTTCTGAAGGAGGCTGTCCGTGCCGCATAGAGACTGGACGTTTCGCGTTCAAGACATCCTCGACGCCATTGCCGCCATTCGGGACTATACCGAAGCAATCCGGGGACATAAAAGCGAATTCGGTTATCTATCCGCCGCATTACTGGTTGGCGGAGGGGGGAGCGGGGGGCGGCGGGGGGCCGGTCAGAACGCCGCTCTGCTTCAGCTTCAGGGGCTCCTTCTGCTTGAGCTTCAGGGGCACCTTCTGCTTGAGCTTCAGGGACTCCTTCTGCTTCCACTTGAGGTACTCCGCCACCACTCGCGCTTCCATGTTGACGGTGAAGGTTGTCCGGAAATAGCGGTTGCGAAGAACAACGGTGTTCTCGTAGATCCGTTTCTGGTGGTCATAGCGGCTGTGGATACTGAAGGTGTCGTATTCGAGAAGGTCCTGGGGTTTGTACATTTTCTGGAACTGGGATGGCGCGCGCCCCAGCATGTAGTTCATGCCCGTGAGGGAGGTGATCCAGAATCCGTGGAGGTTCGCGGCGGTCTTCATGTCCATCCAGATTTTCGGGGAAGCTTGGGTGAGGCGTGCCTCCAGGAGCGTTTTGGCCGGACTGAACAGCAGGTCCACCTCGACGTTCACCTTTCCCGCCATTCTTCGGCCCTTTAGGTCGTAGTCCCGGACAAAGGTCTCGAGGTCCACTCCGTAAATGTTGGCTTGGAGGCTGAGGGAGGTGGGCCAGGTGTTGAGATTGGCCTCGGTGGCGATAGTTCCGTCGCCGCCATAGGATTTGAATGAAACGCCCTCGAGGAAGATCCTCTTGTCCGCGGATTGCCCGATCAGGTTGAGATCGGTGAACTGTCCCCCGGCGGCGAGAACCTCGGCGATTCGGAAAGCTCCCTTGGCCTCGGCGGTCACGCGGGTCAGGGTGCGGGTGGTGATCTCGTTGATCCGTGCTATCCTTTCCGGGGCCGACAGCGACACGTCCGCCTGACCCGTGAGGCCCCGCCAGGTTACCAGGGAATTCATCTTTCCTTCCGCGCCCCAGGAATTCGCGATGCTTCCGTGGACCGAATCGGCGGTGAGAAGCCCCGCCACCTGGGTAAGGGAGTTTGTCAGCGACTGCCGTCCGTTGCGGATCTGAATGGTCCCCGACGTGAGTTGAAGGGTGTTCTGAAAGGTCCCCGATGTGAGTCGAGTGTCCAGCGGGCGGAGCTTGTCCACGCCGGGGATTCCGGCGCGGCGCAGCTCCTGAAAGAGAGCCGACACGTTCTGGGCCGACACGTCGAGGGTCTGGGCGCACTCGAACACATCCCTGAGCCGGATTCGCCCGCGCCAGTGCGAGGGGCCGCAGCTTTCGAGTTTCCCGCCTCCCTCGGTTTGAATCGCGACGCGGTCTATCTCGGTCTCGATACCGCGGATTTGGGGATGAGCGCCCGTTGTGGATTCGATGCGGACGGTGCCGGTGCATTTCACCACGACCTGCGTGGAGGTGGAGGGGGAGGTCCCGGTGGGAAGAACGCGCAGGAGCACCGGCGTGGGGGGGAGGGAGAAGCGGATGGACGTTCTTCTAAGGGAAGGTTCGGTATCCCGCAGGGACGGCAGCGGCGAGGAGATCAGGAGAGTCAGGGAGGTCCGCGCGATTTCCGCCATGAGGGAGCCGGAAGTGAAGCGGAGTCCTTTGAGATCCACGGTAGAGTTGGCGAGGAAGTCGTTTCCCGCGGGATGGGTCTGGACGTCGGCGCGGCCGCGGAAATGCGCCTCGTCGAGCGCGAGTGAGGCCGTCGTGAGGGCGTGGGGCCGGGCATAGCGCTCCAGGGAGACCGCGAGGTTGCGCAGGTCCACGTCTCCGTCATAGGTAAGGGCGGGCGAGCGGGCCTTCATCTCCAGCCCGGTCTTGCCCCGGGTCTTCAGGCTCCCCAGCGAAAAGGACCGGACTCGCGTAGCGGTGGTCAGGGGGTCCCCGGATCGCCGCGGGAAATCGGCCCTCAGGTCCTGGAGGGCGGCGTTGCCGTCGAAGGCGGCCCGCCGCCGGTCCTGATCGCGGACAAACTCGGCCTTGCCCCGGGCCGTCGCCGCCGCGTCGAAGGGAAGCGTCCAGCCGGCCAGTTCGGCCAGTGCGGCAAGGCTGCGGATCTCGAAGGCGGGTTCCCCACGAACAGCGAGGGTATTCGTGGTGAGGCGGACGGAGGCTCTGGAGTCCAGCGAGAAGTAGGGCGGCGCTTCGAGCGAGAGCCAGGAAACATCGAAGGACCCGTAAGGCGTGGCGGGGCCGGACACCATAAACATCGTGGTCAGATCAACGGGTTTCTTCAGGAAGAGAGGTTTCCCTTTTTTTCTCAAGGAGAACCGGTCGAGCCGCAGGGTGCCGCGGGCGCTTGCGGCGCCGTCGCCGTCCAAGCGCACGCCCACAAAGGCCGATCCTTCTCCGGAGGGCGAAACCCCCGCTTTCCAGCCGGCGAGGCCGCGGATTCTTTCCATTTCATCGAAAGAGACGCCGCTCAGATCCATCTCTGCTTCCGCCTGAGGGGGATACAGGCCCCTTCCGGGGGATCCTGAAGCCTGGATGTTGAAAGATCCTCCCGCGGCCTTTCCCTCGGCAAAAAGCGTCAGGAGATTGACGCCTGCGCCGCCCTCGAACCCGAAGAGGCCTTTTACCGGCAGCGCAATCTCCTTCTCGTTTTCCACCTCGAGACGCGGATCGAGGTCAAAGCGGACCGCGAGGCTCAGCGGGCGTGAAGTGAGGAGGGTGCCGGTCGCCGAGCCGGCAAAACGGAGGGCGGATTTTCTGGGCAGGCAAAGGCTTGTTTTGGCCGCGACTAGCTCCGCGGCGTTTTGCCATTGCAGTTCTCCGGCTTTCCAATTCCCCTCGGATTTCATGTTCGCCCGAATGTCCTCAAAGCGGCCCACCGGGGTTTCCAGGCTCCCGACCTTCCACTCTTCGCTCTCCTTCAACCATGCGGTCCGCAGGTCCTGGGAAGCGGCGACTTGGGCCTCGACGCGGCTCACCGCGCCGGTTGCGCTCCAGCCCGGCGCGAAATCGTCCCACGCCGGAATGTCCAGCTCGATCTGCGCGCCGGTGTGCAGAGCCTGGGCCCCGAGACCGGTCGTTGCCGGCGCGGCCCCCGCCCCTGTTCCGATGGTGAGGCGATCCACGCGGAAGTCCGCCTCGCAGTCGCCGGGAAGAGGCACTCCGAGGGCTCGGAACCAGGCATTGGGGTCGCCGTGGGTTCCTTTCAGATCGAAGGTGGATCCCCGAAACTCGAGGCGCTGCCGGGTCTGGGCTTCCTGCATTTCCAGCAGGGAGCCGAGGTTGCTCCGCAGAGATATGACGCGCACGGTTTTGGAGGTCAGCGCCAAACCGCACTCCGCCTTGAGCGGGTCCGGCACGCTCAAGGGAAGCATGGTGTCCAAAGGACTGGTTTCGAGAGAGAGACTGAGCCGGACCTCGCCTCCGGCCAGCGTGGCGCTGCGGGCCGCAAAGGACCGGAGGGTAAAGGCCTTGCCCGAGGGGCGGACAAAGGCCGCGTTGCGGAGTTCCAACCCCTGGGGCGATTTGGTGAAGAGATACTTGTGGATTTGCAGGACCGCGCCTCCCTCCTCTTCGCTCCCCGGGCCACGGATCTCACGAATCTTCCCCGCCAGACGCAGAACTTGCGTTTCCTGGATGCGGAGATTATCGAGCGCGACTGTGCCAACACTGCCGCGAAGGAGATCCGCGAAATGCTTGTAAGTGACTTTGGCCGTGCCGATGGCGATGGCATCCTGGGAGTCGCCGGGCAGCCCTACGCGCAGATTGCGTATCGTGACCTGGCCCGCCGGCCAGAACTCACAGGCCCCGATCTCAACCCGCGTGTGCGTCTTGCGGGCGGCTGCGCGCGCCACCGCCCACGG
>Ga0315294_10004140_pt1 | contig 15806 bp, 13 predicted proteins | sample YL17G13_40_MG_FD_203626 | JGI IMG/M metagenome (GOLD analysis project Ga0315294, IMG submission 203626) | Sediment microbial communities from Yellowstone Lake, YNP, Wyoming, USA - YL17G13_40 | ecosystem: Environmental > Aquatic > Freshwater > Lake > Sediment | place: USA: Wyoming | collected... | reverse complement strand
ACCAGGCCGGGCATGACCGCTTCGAGCAGGAGCAGCAGGAGGCCGAGCACAAGAAGCAGAACGATAAAAGCAAACACCAAGATTCCTCCGCGCCCCGCGCGAGCAGGGCGGCTTTCTTTTTCCGGACCAGGAGGCGGCCCGGTTTGAACAAAGCATGGAGAGGCGCGGTTTCGACGGAACAAAACCCCGCGCACCCTCCACCACCTTACAATAGGGTTTTTCCGGCGGGGATTTCCACGGAAATCCTGCTCGCCGGCCTACGACGTCCCTGATCCGTCACCCCATCAGCAAGTTCATTTTCTTGAAATGAAAAACCATTGATTGGCTTGGTTTTAGCGAGACTCAAGTTTGGCAGAACATACTTGAGGAGGCCAATCAATGGTGAACCAATTACACACGATCAAGGACCGGCTTGTCAAGGCAGAGAAAGCGGATGCGAAACTGCCGCGCGTGACCGCGAAAGGCGGCTTGGCCGCGGCCCAGGCGCTTGCTCGCCGCCAGGAGTTGCGGAACATTGTGAAGGCCTGTTTTTCCGGCCCTCAGGGACGCCACGCAGGGCTTTCAGACGGAAGTCTGCGTGAGTTCGCTGGTGTTCGGTTTGTTGTCGGGCGGGAAGGGATTCAGCGCGACGGAGCCGATGCGCGGGGACGATCCGCTGCTGCGCACGCTGGGGCAGGACGCCGCGCCTTCTGCGGAAACGACTGAGGAAGTAGTCAGGTATATAGCTAATGCAAGGACTGGCCCAGCCAGCGCCCGATGGTGTGCCGGCGCTGGCGCGAAGAGGGCGAAATGATCTGGAACTACGCGGCGGTGACGACGCCTCTGACGGCGGCGCGTTCGGCGTTCATGCTTCAGTTCGTGCCGCTCTTCACGAAAGCTGGACTAAGCGGCTTAGCCGCATTTTGTGGCGGCATTCTCGCATTTTGGTGACACGTTTCGGTGAACCTGCTACCATTTGGTGTGGATATGGCGCGAGGAGGTAGAGTAGTCTTACGCTAGGATGATGTCCGCCGCCAACGGCGGATTTCATACCTTAACATCTATGAGTCGGGGCATGCTCTTTGGGTCTGGTCGAGCCTTGGAGGCGGACTCGATGTTTGGTGCAACGGCATTTACGGCGCCAGCAACGGAACCAAGAGCTACGGCGGCATAGTAAGGTATGGAGGGGACCTTCATGTTCCCCAGCCCTGAGAAGACAGATAGCGCGTTCGCGACCGAGTTTGTTCCGGCGAAGGACGCCCCGGAGTGGCCGGGTCTGGCAAGCCCGCCGCCGATGCGGAAAAGGTAGAGTTTCCGCGCGTGCAAGACAATGCCGCGGTCCATGCCGTTGGCTCGGGAACCTGCCGGCTCCAATTCAGGCTCCTGGAAACCACTAGATAAACCATCAAATGAAACGCCGAAGGAGAATCCCGCGATGAGAGATAACGCCGCACGCCGCTTCGTGGCCTTCCTCGTTGCAGCTCGGACCTTGCTGCCCTGCCTCCCGGCCGCTTCCGCCGCCGTGGGCCAAGCTCCTGTCCGTTCCCTTCGCGTCGAGTTGCCCGGTCAGGAGATGAACGTCGTCAAGGAATCCTGGCCGGGCATCGGCTGCTGGTTCTGGACGACCCGGGAATTGGCGCCGGAAGGCTACAGGGACTTCATTGACAAGGCGGAGAAATACTCGGTCTTTGGCCTGCTGACCACAAGCATTCGTGCCAACGTGGAGGTGACAGATCCCAAGGTTCATGATCAGATAAAACTGGCGGCTGAATATGCCCGTGCGCATGACATGGCGATGGTCATGGACCTGGACGTGCGGCTGGCGCGCAAGGCGTTTATGCACAAGCATCCCGACGAGTTGCAGGAGATCGTCCGGTTGCGCGAAGTCGGCCTCAAGGAGTCCGGTGACGTGGAGCTCCTGGTCGAAACGAGCGGGGGCGGCGATCACTACACCTTCCGCGCCCCAGCTTATTACCCCGTGGCCAGCCGATTGTTGCGCGTGTATTCCTACGTCCGTGAGCCCGGCGGCATCGGCCTGGCTTCGGTGGAGGACATTACGCCTCGCTGCAAGGCGGTTCAGGCGGATGACAAGGGCGTAAGGGTGGGGATTCCCTGTACGGCAGCGGACAGGGGGCGAATGGCATGCGTCATGGCCGTGCACAGTCTTTTCACCCCGGATGTTTTCGCTCCCCATCTCATCGAGTTTGAGCGTGCGATCGTCAAACAATATGCGGATGTCGCGTTGGCGGGCGCCTGCAAGGACGAATGGGGGTTTCCGGGCGGCTTGGGCAATGCCGAAAACCTCTGGTTCTCCCGTTTCATGGCCGAGGTCTATGCGCAACGAAGGCCCGGTCACGATCTGGTGCGCGACCTTCTCTTGATGAGCCTGGGGGAGAAAGGGCGGGAGGGGGAACGCGCGGCGGCCATCAATCACTACATGGAGATGAGCTGGCAACGCAACGCTGAGATGGAGACCGCCCTCTACCATGCCATCAAAGAAGTCTTCGGCCAGAAGGCCCTGTCAGCCACGCATCCGACCTGGTACCCCTACCCGAATGAGAACGAGGTTTTCAAGAACGGCTTGGACTGGTGGGCCTGTCAGCGGGATCTGGCTCAGACAGACGAAGCGACGCCGTTTTGCGTGCGCACGGCGCTGGCAAAGAAGTGGCACAGCCCGCTCTGGTACAACATGTACTACGACAGCTCGCTGAAATCCTATGAGGAAGACGTCTGGCGGCATGCCCTGGGTGGTGGCCGGATGAATTTCCATCCCCAGTTTCCTGGTCCGTGGGAGACCAACCCCTGGTCGCTGGCGGAGTCCCGAGTGTTGCAGGCGGATGCGCGAATAGGTCTGCTCAACACCATCTCCACCGCCTCCCTGGATTGTCCCGTGGCGGTGGTGTTCGGACATCCCGATGCCCTGAACTGGTCGGGCAAAGGCTTTGCTGACGCGGGGCTCGAAGTGACTAATGGTCTGTGGGCCGAGGGTTTCTACGCGGACCTGATCCCGAGCAGCGAAATTGCCCTCGGGAACCTGAAGATCGCCGAAGACGGCAGCCTCCAATACGGCCCGCAACGTTACGCGGCGGCCGTGCTCTACCACCCGCAATTCGAACGCCACGCCGCGGCGGAGCTCTTCCGCAAGGCAGCGGCCGGGGGCAAGACCGCCTTATTCCGCGTCGGCGATTGGACCATGGATTTTGAGGGCAATCCCCTGGACGCCGCGGCCGCTCTTCCATCGTCAATGAAACCAGTCACGGCGGCCGCCGCCATGCGGCGGGTCATTGCCCGTCTGAAGGCGTCGGGCATTGAGCCGCAGACGCCCTGCACGATGCGCGGGGTCGCCGGGTTCCCCGCGTCTATGATGCCCAAGCCGAGCGGGCAGTGCCGGTTGCTCGATGGCACGGTCATTATCGCTTCCGGTGAGAAGGACGTGCAGGGTGATCCGATTCAGAAGACCATCAAGGTCACCCCTCGACCGGGCTCGGGGCCGGGTGGCCACGACGTCGCCTTCGACGCCATCGGCGTGGCGGCGGTGCGGCTTGATAAGAAGGGCAGGGTCGAGGCCATGGCCGCCGGCGGATTGAAGAGCTTCAAGACAGGCGACATGGCGATTGAGCTGCCCCAACGCGCTGACGTGGCGCTATGGCGTGATTCAAAGGGGGACTGGCGGGGTGTCCTGCTGGGCTACGACGGCCCGGTGCCGGATGCGTTGGCAAAGATCACCCCGAACTGGAACCGCCTGCGGGTACCAATCTCGCTGAGTCACTGAGAGGGAAACCCAAGACTGACAACTTGACATTGACAAATCACACACGCAAAAGGATCGCGCTATGAATTCCCCCCTCGACTGTTTTCCCTGTTGCCACACACAACTCTGGGCTGCGACCATGGTGGTCTTGTCCAGCCTCATCCCTGCCGCCGCCCAGCCGCCGGAAGCGAAGTTGGCTCGGCCTACGCGGGAGCAGGCGGCGTGGCAGGACCTGGAATTGGGCATGTTCTTCCACTATGACATTCCCGTGTTCCAGCCGGGCTGGGACCATCGTCAGTATGAGACGCGGCCGGAGCCAAGCCTCTTCAATCCCAAGAAGCTCAACACCGATCAGTGGATGGAAGCGGCCAAGGCCATGGGCGCGAAGTACGCCGTGTTGGTCGCCAAGCACGGCAGCGGATTCATGTGTTGGCAGAGCGACCTGTATCCTTACGGCATGAAACAGTCGCCGTACAAGGACGGCAAAGGGGACATCGTGCGTGACTTCGTCAACTCCTGCCGCAAGTATGGCATCCTGCCCGGCATCTACGCGCACATGGGCTGCAACGGTTACCTGGAGGTGGACAATCCGGGATTGGTCAATCGCGGTAAGGGCGGGGACCCGGAGAAACAGGCCCGCTACGCGAAGATCTGCGAGGGCATGCTGACCGAGTTGTGGGGCAATTACGGAAACCTGATGGAGATATGGTTCGACGGCGGCGTTCTGGACCCAGCCAAGGGCGGCCCCGACATGCTGCCCATCCTGCGCAAGCTCCAACCCAAGGCGATCGTCTTTCAGGGGCCGGCGGCCTCGATCCGATGGATCGGCAACGAAGACGGCGTGGCCCCCTATCCCTGCTGGGCCACGGCGCCCGATGTTCGGGACTATAACGGACCGGGCAGTACGGACGGGCAGAAGTGGCTGCCGGGCGAATGCGACGTGCCGGTCCGCCAGGGAATCTGGCTGTGGCAGCCCAATACGGAGGACCGCCTTTTTTCCGTGGATCAGCTCATGGACAAGTACTATCGCTCCGTGGGGCACAACTGCAATCTGCTGCTCAATGCGAATCCCGGCCCGGACGGCCTGATTCCCGAGCCGGATATGAAGCGGTACAAGGAGTTCGGCGACGAGATCCGGCGGCGGTTCGGTCAGAGCATCGCCGAGACGACTGGCAAGGGCGAGGTCGTGGAACTGGCGTTGGGCAAGCCGACCCGCGTTGACCATGTGATCACGATGGAAAACATCCTCGAAGGCGAACGCGTGCGGGAGTACGTGATAGAAGGGCTCGTGGGTGATCAGTGGAAGGAACTCTGCCGCGGCACTTCGATCGGCCACAAGAAGATTGACCAGTTCAGCCCGACGGAAGTGAGCAAGGTTCGGTGGCGGTGTCTGAAGTCGGTCGCCGAGCCGCGCATTCGCAGCCTGGCGGCGTACGCCGTTCGCGGCCCGGACAACGCCGGACAGATTGATCAAGCCACGCTGGATGCATGGTCGGCGCCCTACCGGGGCTGGCATTACTATGCCGAACCAGTCATCCCATCGGACCTGAAGATTCCCGGCCACGAGAAGTTTCACAGCTTCGACGTGCCGACGGTTTACCAGATCCCAGGCCAGCCGGGGAAGTGGTTCATGAGCTACATTGGCTTCAACGGGCAGGGCTACAACAGTTTTGTGTCCGAGAGCACGAATCTTGTTCAATGGACCAACCCGCGCCTGGCGATGGGCTTCGGCAAAGAGGGCGAATTCGACTTCGGCGGCTGCGTAATCGGGGCTTTTCTGTACGAGTCCTACGACATCAAAGCTCCGCGTCTATTGAAGAAGCGGGATGGGAAGTTCTGGACGCTCTATGGTTGCTATGCCAAACAGGGCGGCTATGAGATTGATCCCGGGTACGAAGGCGTGGCCGGCAGCGAGGATGGCCTGACCTGGAAGCGGGCAAAGGAGCAATACATCCTGTCGGTCCACGAACCCGAGGTCGGCGACTGGGAGAAGGACTGCATCTATCAGCCCTGGCTGGTGGAGCACGAGGGCCGGTTCTACAACTTCTACAACGCGAAGCGCCGCGGAGTCGAGCAGATGGGCGGCTCCACCTCGACCAACCTGCTGGACTGGAAACGTTACGCCACCAACCCCATCGTCCGCGTTCGCCCCGGCGGTTATGACAGCCAGTTCTGTTCCGACGGCAAGGTGTTTCGCGATGGTGATCACTGGGTCATGTTCTACTTCGGCGTGGGCAAAGGGGGCGCCCACGTCATGGCCGCCTTTTCGCGGGACTTGCAGCACTGGACGTCCCATCCCGAGCCTTTGTACAAGGCCGGGGGCCATCCCGGCGGATTGGATAGGCAATATGCCCATAAGATTTCGCTGGTCCATAATCCGGCCAACGACACCTTTTATCTCTACTACTGCGCCGTTGGAAACAAAGGGCGCTGCATTGGACTGTTGACCAGTCGGAAGTTGCCATTGAACCATGAGTAGCTGAAGGAGTATCCATGAGCATCATGAACCAGAAAATCAAACCGCGAATCGGGGATGTTCTATTGTACGTAATCCGGGGACATTTAATCCGGGGTAATACCGATTTCTGTTACTAGCATATTGCCTTTAATCCGGGGACATAATACCGATTTCTGTTACTAGCATATTGCCTTTAATCCGGGGACATAATACCGTAATCGGGGGGACATAATACCGATTTCTGTTACTAGCATATTGCCTTCCTTATGTCCGACCGTCTTTCGGCTTGCGCCCAGCCCCTCACGTTGAACGTTCGACGAAAAAAACCGGAAGAGGCTGCCCTTGCCCTCCGCGCGGGACATCCGGGCAAAACAGGTACATTCGGGCAAGACAGGCCCTTCTTCTTGATTCTCAGAGCGCTTTGTGTTTCTTCTTCAGGAAGCTGCGCACCTCGGCCGCCTTCTGGAGGTCGTCGAGCCGGCGAACGCGGCGCAAGTGCCGTGGGTGGGCTGGAACGGTCTGGCGGCCATCCGCATTGCACGCCTGGATCAGGAATGGTGCAGCGCGCTTCGCTTGCCAGCACCCTACAGAACTTCGTTGCTTTGTATCTGAGTGGTTCCTGTCCTCTTCTGCGTTTGGCTGCGGCTCCGCTGCTCTATGCCTTTTCCTTGACCTTTCCGCCCGGTTCGGATACGTTTGAGCCGTAAAGGGGGAGACTGCGAGGACTTTGGGCTTCCAGGAACGGTCCCGCAGGGACTGACCGGACCCCAGCCGCACCCCAGCCGGACCCCAACCAGACCCCAGCTGGGCCCCAGCCGGAGCCCTCCCGCCCCAAGGAGCGCACACGTGAAACTCGCCTCTCTCTTCTCCGAAGAAAACATCCTGATCCACATGGAGGCCGCCGGGCTGGGCGATGCGATCCGCCGCCTCGTCGAGTCGTTCGGCGATGGCCTGGGCAGGCTGAACGCTGAAACGGTCTGCGAGCGGCTGATCCAGGGGGAGGAAAGCCTGCCAATACCGCCGGGCCACGGCGTGCGGATTCCCCACGCCCGGCTGGCGGGGCTTGACCGGCTGCTGCTGGCCATCGGCACCTCTCAGGAGGGGATTCCCGCCACAGCCGACAGCAAGGAGCGGGTCAACCTGATTTTCCTGGTCCTGACTCCGAAGATGCAGAGCACGCTGATGCTGCAGACCATGGCCTCGATCGCGCGGCTGGTGCTGAACGAGGAAAACCGCCGGGCGCTGATCTCGACCACGTCGCCCCAGCGGGTGCTGCGGATCCTCGAGGAAACGGGCATCGAGATCAAGAAAGCCGTGATCGCCGCGAACCTCATGAACCCGGTGGAATTCAGCGTCACGCCCGGCATGACGCTGCGGCAGGTGGTGCGGGTCCTCGCCGAGTGCCGCGAGGAAGGCGTGCCGGTCGTGAGCGCCGAAGGCGAACTCCTGGGCGATATCTCCACCCGCATGGTCATCGAGATCGGCCTTCCCAAATACATGAACCTGATCAGCAACCCCAACGTTCTGTCGGAGTTCGAGCCCTTCGAGGCGTTCTACAAAAAGGAGGACTCTCTGACGGCGGAGGAAGTGATGAACCGCGAGATCCTGCGCCTGCCTCCCGAGACCCCGGTGGAGATCGTGGCCCACGAGATGCTCACGAAGTATTGCGAACGCGCCTACATCGTCAGGGAAAAGAAACCCATCGGTATTGTTTACCGGAAAGACATCGTGCGGAAGGTCCTGTTCCTTTAGCCGCCGAGGGTCTTGCGAAATACCATACCCCCTCACCAATCCGTCCGTGTTCGTCCGTGCTTGTCCGTGTCCGTCCATCCCACGCCCTGATAGAACCGGCCAAGGAACCCATATCGCAAGACCCTCTTAACTGCCAGACTCGAAGAAAGCGCTGAGTGCCTTCTCCTGAATCCTAGGGGCGCACCCCCGGCGGCGAGACTTCCAAAACGTCCTGGGAGTCTCCTGCACCCCCTTCTCCATGCCGTGTCTCGGAACTTGCTTTCCCGAAGATGTCCCGCTACAATACGCATGATGAGTGTGAGCGTGCGGAGGCGCGCACACGCGCGCGGAAACGCTCAAGAACGGGTTGAAGGGCGCTGCTCTTGAGCGGCGCGATTCTTCTTAAGGAGGACAATCCAATGAACAATTGGAAACAGTGGGTATCAGGGGCTATCGTGGCATCCTTGCTTATGGCATCCAGCGGATGCGCGTGGATGAGCGAACACCAGGTCGCCAGCGGCGCGGTGATCGGCACGGTGGCCGGAGCGGCCGTGGGCGCCGGGGTGGGCGCGGCGACGAGCGGCAAGAAGGACCGGGGCCAGAACGTGGCGATCGGCGCGGCCGTCGGCGCCGTGGCGGGCGCCGCCGTTGGAACCGGCATTGGCTACTATCTCAAGAAGAAGAAGGAACGCCTGGCGCAAGTGCAGGACGTCACCGTGAAGGAAGTGCCGGCGACGCCCGCCGCGCCCGAATCCACCGGGACGCCGGCGGAACCCGCCAAGCCGGAGCACCTGACCGTCAACATCAACGCCCAGTTCCTCTTTGGCGTCGCTTCCTCGACGTTGCGCCCCGAGGGCTTGGCCAAGATCAAGGAACTCGCAAAGATCCTCGGGGAGGACCAGCAGTCCAAGGTGATCGTGAAAGGGTACACGAGTTCCGAGGGCCGCGATGCCGACAACGTGGCGCTTTCGCAACGGCGGGCCGACGCGGTGCGCAATGGGCTGATCGCGGAACGGATAGACCCAGCGCGCGTCACAGCCATCGGAATGGGCTCGGCCAGCCCGGTCGCCGACAACTCGACCGAGGAAGGGCGGGTTCAGAACCGCCGCGTCGAACTGGAGATCTATCAGCGGTAGGAATAAGGATAAAAGGACCTAAAGGACCCAAAGGACAGGAGAGTTTCAAAGTGGGGAAAAGGCAAAAGGCACGCTGAAGCGTGAACTCTGACAAAGCGTGACAAAGCGCGAATTCGGGCTTGTTAGAGTTCAGGCTTCAGCCTGCTCAGGATTTCCTATGTGCGAAGGGACTTTGAAACTCTCCTGACCCAAAGGACAAAAGGGACAAAAAAGCCAAAAGGACCCAATGTGAAACCTCTATGGGAATGATCAGGCCAAGGCCCATCCTACGGTTTTTTCGCGGGTCTTGTGGGCTTAGCCGGTTTTGTTTCCTTCTTGGCGGAGGGCGCCATCACCCCCGGCCTGGCGCCCGGCTTTGCACCGGGCTTGGCGGGCGTGACGGCGCTCCTGCCGGGCTCGGCGGCGGGTTTCGGTCCGGCGGGTTTCGGTCCGGCGGCGGGGGAGACAGCTTGGGGGAAAGCGCCGGGCGTCGCGGGCATTCCAGGAGAAGCGCCCGGCATTCCAGGAGCGGCGCCCGGCATTCCAGGAGAAGCGCCCGGCATTCCAGGAGCGGCGCCCGGCATTCCAGGAGAAGCGCCCGGCATTCCAGGAGCGGCGCCCGGCGTTTCGGGCTTCTTCTCCTCCGCGGGCTTGGGCTCCATCATCTCACTGCGTTTCTTGACCAGGTTCTTGGCGGTCCACTCGGTGAGCTCATACACCCACGGCGAATGCTTCTTGTTGAACTCGGGAACGTCTGTCTTGGCCTTTTCGGCGGCTTTCTGCGCGGCGGCCAGAGCGGTGGTGGTGGCCTTGTCGGAGTCGGAGAAGACGGGCTCTGCGCAGGCGGCGCGCACCGTGATGTAGTTCTTGCCGCCGGATGAAGCCGACCGCGCCGTGTAGATCGTGCCGTCGGAGAGCCGCGCGGTGTAGGTGGTCTTGAAATCCAGGACCTTGGTGATCGTGGAGGCCGCGGGAAAGACCGAGTCCAGGCGAAGGTTGCTCAGAGCGCCGGCGGCCGCGCTCACTTCGTAGGGCTTCTCACGCTTGCCGTCATCCACCTTCTCCAGCGTCAGGTTCTCGCCCTTCTTGACCAAGTGCAGGGTTTCGGTGGAGTTGTGGTCTATGGAGAGGTCCACGATCTTGTTCTGCGGGGCGGACACGATCTCTGTGGGAACCCAGGCATTGACCCTCGGCTCAATCCAGTAGAGATTTTCTTTGACCAAGTAAACGTGGGGATCGGTCCCCACCCGCACGAACCGGCCGCCGCCGCGCGCGAATTCCTCGGCGTCCTCGCCCGCCTGCCGCTCGTTGCCCAGAACCACGCGGGCGACGTCCGCGCCGTCCTTGCCGGACAGCACGAGTGTTCCACGCTCGCCCGTCTCGCCCGCCAGGCCGAACTTGTCGTGTTTTTCTTTCTTGCTGGTCAGAACGTCCGTCACCCGGACCTCACTCAGTTCCGCGGCCAGCTGCCGGATCTTGGACCCGTCGGCGGGGAATCCTCCGGCGGACTCGACTTTCCAGTCCCCGCTATCCCCGCGGACGAGATGGATCGTGTCCTTGCCTTTGGAGAAGGCAAGCCCGGCGACGGATTCGGTTTTCTCAAGGAGCTTCGGCAGCAGCAGATCCCCCGCCGTCAGCGCGCCGCCCTTTTCCCTGGGCTCGGAGGTGGTACGCCTCTGATAGGCGATCACGGCGCCGACGCAGATCAGGATGGCGACAATCAGCAGGGTGATGAATCTTCCGGTTCTCATGTTTCGGCATTCTCCTATTGGTTTTTGTTCCAAAGTAGCGCGGGCGTCTCGCCTGCGAATCCGCGTCCGGTCTGAAAATGCAACGGGCAAGACGCACGCCCCGTGAATACGGATATGAGTTTGGCAGGCGAGACGCCCGCCCTACTTTGCCGGTGTATCTTCATCAAAATGCGCTCCCTTTACGTTTCTCCAACTCCCGGCGTTTCTCCAACTCCCGGCGTTTCTCCAACTCCCGGCGTTTCTCCAACTCCCGGCGTTTCGTCAAGCCTTGCGTCGCCTCATGGTTCGGATGATCCCGACCCCGGCGCCTGCGACAACCACGAACAGCGGGACAAGAACGATGTTCAGGAACTTGACCCTGGCGGTCAGTTTCTCGACGTCTTCCCGCAGGTTGCGTTGGACTTCGCGCAGTTTCTTGCGCGCGGCCGTGCGTTCGGCGCGCACCTTCTCGATCTCCCTGGCGAATTGCTGGTCCAGCACCTTGCGGTCCTGGGTGCCTTTCTGGAGCTCGGTCAGGCGCTGCTCCGCGTCCTGGAGTTTCTTGTTGAGGTTCTCTTCCTCCTGTCGCCATTTCTCGCCGGCGCGCGCCTGGATCTCGGCGGTCTTCGTGAAGGGGCGCTGGGAACGGCCCCGGGAACGCAGGCTGATGAGGTCGTTCGAGCCGGTTAGGTTCTCGACCGCGTTTCCAAGGAAGGCCAGGTTGCCGTTGATCGCGGTGGCGAACTGGCGTCCGAAAATGCTCTGGATTTGGACGGAGTAACGGTCGGAGATCATGTCCACGTCCGCCACAACGATGATCGTGCCGGCTTCCTTGCTTTCCTTCAGTTGGCCGGGGTCCGGCGTCGGGGGCGGCGGCGGGGTTTCCTCGCCGTCGGATTTGGCCGCGGCGGGTTTCCCGTTGGGGAAAGCGGTCTTGAACTTGCCGGTGATCTTGTAGGCCAGGGCGATCTTGGAGCTGCCCTTCTTGAAATCCTTGCGGATCTGCTCGGGGTCGAGCCCGAACTTGAGCATCATGTCATCCATGGTATTGGCGTCTTCGGAGGTCTCGAAGAGCGGCGTGATCTTGATGTCGTCGCTGGTGTTCACCTTGCGGAGGGCCCCGGCGAACGGTATGAGGACGTTGTCAAGCCCGCTGGTGATGATCTCGTCGGCGTTGCGATTCTTCTCGCGGAGGTTCAGCCACACCAGGACCTCCTGGTTCCGGCCGGGTATCTGGTAGGCCGTGAGCGGATCCGCCACGACCTTCATCCCTTGTGCGCCGCCCATCGGGGAGGCCTTGTCTCCGCCCGTTTCCAACTGGACACCCCACGCCTGCATCAGATCCGGCATGTTGGAGGCGATGGGGGCCTGCATCCGGATTTGCGGGTTGTTGGGCATGCTTTCCAGATCGGCCTGGCAAAAAGGATCCACGAACACCAGGGTCTTGCCGCCGCGGAGGACGTATTGGTCAATCGCATAGCGGATGGGGCCGGGCAGGTCCTTGGGGTGCACGACGAGCAGAAGGTCCACGTCCTGCGGAATGGCGTCCGCTGTAGTCTCAATGCCCTCGACCTTGTAGCTCTCGCTCAGGGTGCGGATACACATCCAAGGGCGTTCCTGCTCCTGGTTCATCATCATCGGAATACGCATCTTCTCGCGGCCCGTGATGTTGAGGCTGCTGATGACGCCGACTTTCTTCTTGGCCGGGTGGGTCATCGTGTAAATCGCCTTGGAAATGTCGTACTCGAGGGTCTCCTCCTTGTCGGGATGCAGAAAGGGGATGATCTGTTCGCGTCCGCTTTCGTCTTTCAGAACCAGGCCAAGGAAGAACTTGCCGCCGGCATTCGTGGGTATCCCCTGAAGTCCGGCCTGCTCGGCCTGTTCCTCAACGTCCGTGTCGGGCTTCGGGTCCCGGATTTCCAGGAAGAACTTGCCCTTTGAGACGGACTGGTATTCGCGGAGCATTTCAAGCACGCGGGCCGCGTAGTCTCTGAGAACCGGCACATTCGCCATCTCGGACTTGGAGCAGTAGAACTGCGCTTTGATGTCATCCCCGAGCGATCCGACGATGTTCTTGGTTCCGCTGGAGAGGGTGTACAACTTCTCTTCGGTCATGTCCAGCTTGGAGCCGCCCAGCAGCACTATGGCGATCAGGTTGACCGCGAGCACAATGGCCACGATCAGAGCCAGGCCGGATATGGAGACGATTTTCTTGGGCATTGGGTTCTTCCTTTCGTCGCTCTTCTTCTCTTTCTCTCTTTTTCTCTCTTTTTCTCTCTGTTTCACTGCGCTTTCTTCATCTCAAGAATCACCCCGCAGGCGTACAGCGGCGCCGCGATCAGGGACAGAAAGAACACGAGGTCGGGCAGGACAATTACGCCGCGCTGGATGGAGTCGAAGTGCGTGTAGAAACTGACGGACGAGACCGCCTCGATAAGCCAGGCCGGCGCCCATCCGGTGAAGAAATCCAGAACGGGAGGAAATCCGGCCAGGATCAGAAGCAGGCACACAACGACCGTGAGGATGAAGCTGACCACCTGGCTCTTAGTGAGGGCGGACATACACGCTCCAATGGCCAGGTACGCGCCCGCCATCAGAAAAGACCCGAGGTATGCCGCGAGGATCACGCCGTAATCGGGACTTCCAAGGTAGCGGACGGTAAGCACCACGGGAAACGTAAGGGCGAGGGAAATCCCCAGAATAGCCCACGCGGCAAGGAACTTCGCCACAAGCGCCTGGGTGAGGGTGACGGGAAGGGTGAAGAGAAGTTCAATCGTGCCGCTATCTCGCTCCTCCGCCCACAGGCGCATGGCGACGGCCGAAGCCAGGATGAGATAAAGCCAGGGGTGCGGGGCAAAGAACGAGGCAAGACTTGCCTGTCCGGCTCTGAAGAAATCGCTCATCTGGAAGGTCATGAAGCCGCTGAGGAACAGGAAAATCACGATGAAAACATAGGCGAGCGGCGTGGAGAAATAGCCTTTCAACTCGCGCTTGAAGATGAAGTAGATGCTGCTCATGAATGGACTCCTTCTTTGGTGGTGATATCGCGGAACACCTCGTTGAGATCACCGGTTTCCACGTGGATATCCTGAATCTTCCACTTCTTCTCAAAAGCCAGGGCGATCACATCGCGGGATATCACGTTGCCTGGTTTGGGGAAGACGGCGAGATGGGCCGTCACTCCGGTGGAATCCACGGTCTCCACGTGGGAGACGTTGCGAAGCTCGGTCAGCGCTCGCTCGACGCCGGCCAGTCCGCCTCCCGCCACGGTCAGCCGGACCGCTCCGTGGTGTCGCGAACGCGCCAGGAGCTGCGCGGGCGTTTTGTCCTCGAGTATCCGCCCATCCGCGATGATGATCGCGCGCGTGCACGCCGCCTCGACTTCCTCCAGGACGTGTGTGGAGATCACGATGGCCTTGTCCGGGGCCATGCGGCGGATCAGCGTGCGGACCTCGTGCTTCTGGTTGGGATCGAGGCCGTCGGTCGGCTCGTCCAGGATCAGAATCTCGGGATCGTGGAGGAGCGCCTGCGCCAGTCCCACGCGCCGTTTGAAGCCTTTGGAGAGCGTCTCGATGATCTGGCTGCGCACGCTGTCCAGCCAGCAGGTGTCCATCGCCGACGCGACGCGGCGCTCAATCTCGGCGCCCCGGAACCCACGCATCTCCGCGATGAACCGCAGGAACGACACCACGCTCATGTCCCCATACACGGGGTTGCTCTCGGGCACGTAGCCGATCATGCGGCGAGCCGCGAGGGAGTCCGTGAGGATGTCGTGTCCGCCGACGAGCGCGGTGCCGGAGGTGGGGGTGAGGAAGCAGGTAAGCATGCGCATCACGGTGGACTTGCCCGCGCCGTTCGGTCCCAGGAAGCCCAGGACCTCCCCCTTGTCTACCCGGAAAGAAACCCCTTTGACGGCCTCGATGGGACCGAAAACTTTCCGCAGTTTCTTCGTCTCGATCATGTTCATGTGTGTTCGCCTTCCATTCGGCAGGCTGAGAGTGAGAACAACAGACTACGCCCTGCGATTGCGGATGCAAGAATCTCGCCAAGCGGGATCGCATCTGCACATGGACAACAATGGACATCACGGCACAATAATCCCATCGCCTGCGTAATTGTGTCGCTCGGACCGACCTTGCTCTCATTTCCCTAGTGACAGAATGACGCACCGGGTGGCTGCGAGCACACCCTGACGAAGCTGCGTCGGTAAAGCAGGACAGAAGTCTTGCCCTACCTTATTGTTCGCACATGGCGGTCTCTATTCGCGAACGCAAATGGGCAAAAACCTCCGAGGCATTGTTGGCATTTTGCCGAAGGCGTTCCCAGTTCAAAACGACGGCATACCCATGAAAAAAGAGGTGACGGAAAGCGCGATAAGGTTGAAGCGCGGCAAGAAGCGGAGGAGCCAACAATGCCGGCAGCCCGCCCGCATCATCTCCGGCAAAAAGAGCGAGCAACTCAACATGCCAGTTTGGGCCTTCCGGTTGTTTGATATCAGCGTCACGCAGAAAGCGCTTCAGGATATTCTCAATGCCGTTGTAGAAATTCCCCAGATAAGCTCCAACCGCGGCCATTTGATGGGGCGAAGGCGCGCCGTTGCCAATTTCGCGAAGAAGATCGGATAAAAGGGATAAGGTTTCCGCGATGATCGCAAGTTCGGCTTGAATTTCCGCCCGTGTTTCATTCCGCATGAAAAATCACCTTGCCTTGGGCTTCCACGAGCCGGGTAAAAGGAGTATTGTCGGAAAGTTCCACCAAGTCCACTTCGCGCCGGAGCATCCAGCTGAGTTCTCCGGCAACGGCGTAAAACTCCGCGGGAGGGATGCCCTCGCAAGCGATGTCGAGGTCGCGGGCGTGGGCCGGATCGTGCTGGGCGCTTCCAAAGAGAATGATGCGCCGCGCGCCTTTGCGGATTAGAAACTCTCTGCTCTTCTCGATTTCCAGATCCATGACGGCCATGACACATCCCTTTCCCGCTACGCAATTCTCTATATGGAGAGATAATCGCTTGGGTTCCGCCCGTCAAGGGGAAAGAAAGTAGC
>Ga0315294_10004139_pt1 | contig 15807 bp, 13 predicted proteins | sample YL17G13_40_MG_FD_203626 | JGI IMG/M metagenome (GOLD analysis project Ga0315294, IMG submission 203626) | Sediment microbial communities from Yellowstone Lake, YNP, Wyoming, USA - YL17G13_40 | ecosystem: Environmental > Aquatic > Freshwater > Lake > Sediment | place: USA: Wyoming | collected... | reverse complement strand
GCGCTGTGATGGATCATTTCTTGGTTCTTTTCGAAGCTCACTTCAAGCGAAATTATCTTCACGTCCGTGACGCTGCCAGGGCATTTATCCACTGCCTTGACAATTTTGATGATATCAAAAATGAACCCTATAATGTTGGATTGAGTGATGCCAATTTAAGCAAATGGGAATTATGTGAAGAGATCAAGAAGCAGGTTCCGGATTTCTATTTTGTAGAAGCCGCGGTTGGGAAAGATCCGGATAAAAGGGATTATATTGTAAGTAATGCAAAGATCGAGGCAACGGGATTTAGACCTAATCATTCTCTCCAAGATGGTATCTCCGAGTTAATAAAGGGATATCAAATTATCAAAAATAAGCAGTTTTCAAATGTCTAATGATCCATACAATAATTTCTTGAACAATGTTTATTTTAGCACAAGAAGGTAGATCATGATAATAAGTAGAACCCCATTTCGGATATCCTTTTTTGGTGGTGGGACGGACTATCCTGTTTGGTATAAAGAGAATAACGGTGCTGTTCTGGCAACAACCATTGACAAATACTGCTATATCAGTTGCAGGTATTTACCGCCATTCTTCGAACATAGATATCGAATTGTATATTCCAAAATAGAGAATGCAAAAGAAGTATCTGAAATCGTCCATCCCGCTGTCAGGGCAGTTCTAGAATATATGAAGATCGAGGAAGGGCTGGAGATTCATCACGACGGGGACTTACCTGCAAGGACTGGTATTGGTTCTAGTTCCTCATTTACCGTAGGGCTCCTCCATACTCTATACGCCATGAAAGGTATAATGCCGACGAAGAAAAAATTGGCCACTGAAGCGATCCACATTGAGAGGGGTATTCTTAAAGAAGAAGGAGGGGCTCAGGATCAAATACATGCCGCAATAGGTGGATTTAATAAGATAATCTTTAATAAAGAGGGCGAATTTCAAATTATTCCCATTACAATTAGCAAAGAAAAGCTACAATTCTTACAGAATCATTTATTGCTTTACTTTACAGGTTTTTCTAGGGACGCCTATGAAATTGCAAAGGCACAGATTGAAAATACTCCAAAGAAGAGGCGTGAACTTGCCATTATGCAACAGATGGTAGATGAGGCGGTATCCGTTCTGAATAGCAACAGTTCTATAATTGAATTTGGTAAGATGTTGCATGAAGCCTGGATACTCAAAAGGAGCTTAAGTGAAAAGATATCCACATCGAGAATTGACGAGATATACGAGGCCGCGAGGGAGACGGGGGCGGTAGGTGGAAAGTTATTGGGGGCTGGGGGAGGTGGTTTTATGCTTTTATTTGCAAAGCCAGAAGATCAACCTCTGATAAAACAAAAACTTCATGAATTACTCTATGTTCCATTTAAGTTCGAAAATTATGGCAGTCAGATTGTGGTCTTTGAGCCGGATATTACACCTAAGTATTAACAGATTCATATGAGGGACATTAGGACTCAGGATATAGATGTAGTCGTCCTCTGCGGCGGCCTGGGAACAAGGCTACATGGTGTAGTAGATGATCGGCCAAAGCCGATGATTGAGATAAATGGAAAGCCCTTTCTGGACATACTGATCAAATATATCGCACATTATAATTTTATTCGTTTCATCCTCTGCACGGGTTATAAAGGGGATTTTATTAGAAGATATTATGAAAATAAAAATGGAAGGTTAAAGTTCTTCATATCCGAAGAAAAAGAATCCTTAGGAACTGCAGGTGCAATAAAAAATGCAGAAGGTTTTATAAAGAGCGATATATTGCTGGTCGTAAATGGTGATTCCCTCTGCGAAATAGATGTTAAAGATTTTCTTAAATTCCACGTCAGAAAAAGGGCTTTTATATCCATAGTCCTGACAAGTATAGAGAACCCTGGAGATTTTGGGGTGGTAAGACTGAACAGAGATCAGAAGATCATTAGCTACAGCGAGAAAGTCCCTATTAGTGGAAACAGCCTCGCCAATGCCGGCATATATTTCTTTAATAGAAAGATGCTTGAGGAGATACCATCGGGGGAGAAACTATCATTGGAGTATGACATCTTTCCAAGAATTTTGGATAAAGGGGCATATGGATATGTAACCCAGAAGGTGCTTCTTGATATTGGAACTCCTAACAGGCTTGAGATTGCAAAGGACTATTTGCGAGAAACGAAGAGATGAAAAACAGACCTGATATACTTCTACTAAAACCTGGCAGCCAGAACGAGTTATACGGTGAGCTAAGCGAGAACTCCCTTACTGCCATTGAACCGCCTTTATGGGCTGGACTCATTGCTACCTTCGTTCGTAAGCAAGGCTATTTTGTTGAGATTATTGATGCAGAGGCGGAGAGGCTGGGACCATCAAACGTTGTCGATAGAATTTCCGAAATAAATCCGATTCTCTTAGGCATAATCGTTTCGGGCACCAATCCTTCGGCCTCAACTATGAATATGCTTGGAGTAAGGGTTATCTTAGAAGAGATCTCTACAAGAGATCTATCAATCAAAACTATTGTTGCTGGATTGCACCCAAGTGCATTGCCTGAAAGAACGATGGAGGAAGAAAAGACAGACTTTGTTTGTGAAGGTGAAGGGTTTTACACTATTGCAGAACTTATCAGTGCTCTAAAAAGAGACTGCGATAGGACGGACTTTAATATAGGGGGGCTTTGGTATCGAAAGGATGGTAAGATCATTGCTGCCAAGAGGGCTCCTCTTATAAAGGACCTTGATGAGGAGCTTCCGTATGTCTCATGGGATCTATTACCTATGGAAAAATACCGGGCCCATAACTGGCACTGTTTTCAGGAGCCTGGGCAGAAGCGGGAGCCTTACGCAGTCATTTATACAAGTCTGGGCTGTCCTTTCAGGTGTCATTTTTGCTGTATCCATACCATTTTCGGTGGTTCTGGGATCAGACATAGGAACCCCGAAAAGGTGATCGAAGAGATAGATATTCTAGTAAAGGATTACGGGGTAAAGAACATAAAGATAATAGATGAAATGTTTGTCTTAAATGAAAACCATGTTTTGAAAATCTGCGACTTGATCATCGAGAGAGACTACAAATTGAATCTATGGGCCTACGCGAGGATCAATACGGTTAATGAAAGATTGTTAAGGAGACTTAAAGGAGCGGGATTCAAATGGCTTGCCTATGGCATCGAGTCTGGAAATGACAGTGTGTTGAAGAGCGTCACTAAAGGGATTACTGTGGAAAGAATAAGAGAGGTAATAAAACTGACAAAAGATATAGGGATAAATGTAATAGGCAATTATATTCTCGGTCTGCCTGAAGACGACTTTGCTTCTATGGAGGATACTATAAACCTGGCCGTAGAGTTAAACTGTGAGTTTATGAATTTGTATTGCGCTACAGCTTATCCTGGGAGCTCTCTCTATGAACAAGCGATAGAGGAGGGATGGAAATTGCCTGACGCATGGGCAGGCTATTCACCGTATTCGTATGAACATTTACCTCTTCCCACTAAGCATCTGACAAGCATGGAGGTGTTGAACTTCAGGGATGAGGCATATGTTAAGTATTACAGCAACGAAAGATACCAGAAGATGATTAGAGAGAAATTTGGTGAAGGGGCCCTCAGGGGAATTAAAGAAGGATTGACAAAGAGGTTAAAGAGGAAGTATTTGGAATAGACCTATTTGGAGTGAATTAATTGAGAAGACTTAAATTAAACTTCCGTACATTAATTTCCTTAATGTCAAGATAAACATAAAAGCAAGAGTTATATGAGAATTCCATTTGGAACAGTAACGATTACTGAAAGATCAAAAGCTCTGATTATGGAGGCCTTAAATTCAAATAGGGTCTCATCGGGCAAGCTTGTCAGGGAGTTTGAAAAGAGGTTTGCCGGGCTTGTTGGAACAAAGGAAGCAGTAGCTGTGAGCACTGGCACAGATGCAGATGCTCTGGCTCTGGCTGTATTATATGATTTCGGTGCTAAAAGGAGCGATGAGATAATAGTTCCTGCTCTATCTTTCGTTGCCACAGGTAATTCAGTCTTGCAAGCTGGTTTTATACCCACTTTTGTGGATATTGATAGAAGGACTCTGAATATAGATCCCAATAAAATCGAAGAGAAGATTACAGAGAAGACAAGAGTCATAATGCCCGTCCACCTCATGGGTAAACCAGCAAATATGGATCCTATTCTTGATATAGCCAAGAAATACCACCTCTATGTTATAGGGGATGCCGCCGAGGCACACGGTGCGATGTATAAAGGAAGAAATATAGGAACCCTTGGAGATATGGCTGCTTACAGCACTTATTTGGCCCATATTATCACAACAGTCGAAGGAGGGGTTGTTGTCACGGATCGATCAGATTTTGCTGAGATCCTGAGGTCTCTAAGGTCTCATGGGAGGGCATGTAAGTGTGAGAGTTGTGTCCTGAACATTAGCTCCGGTTATTGTACTAAAAGGTTCCAGGACGGGGATGGTATAGATATACGGTTTCAGTTCGAAAGGATAGGATTTTCATCGAAAATGAATGAACTGGAAGCCGCAATCGGATTGGGGAATCTCGACATATTTGACGAGATATTTCAGAAGAAGCGAAAGAATCTTCTCGCCATGATAGAGAGATTTGGAATGTTTGAAGAGTATCTCTATACTATCACCGAGGAGCCTTATGAAAAGATCGGCCCCCATGCTTTTCCTGTCATATTGAAAGAGGGCGCACCATTTACCCGGAATCAGCTTGTCGACTTTATGGAGAAGAATGGGATAGACACGAGGAGCCTTTTCCTTTCCATGCCAACCCAGTGTCCCGGTTTTGGTTTCTTGAATTATCAAATGGGTGATTTCCCAAATGCTGAATACATTGGAGAGAATGGTCTCCATATAGGAGTTCATCAAGATATCGGTCAAGAGGAAATCGAATATGTCATGAATACAATAGCAGAGTTTTTGGAGAAGCATTCATAGACCAGGAGGCATTTGGGATGGAGCGGAGTGCAAGGATATATGTAGCCGGCCATAGCGGGCTCATTGGTTCAGCAATTGTTAGGAAACTCAAGTTACTGGACTACAAGAATATTATCACAAGGAGCCACAAGGAGATGGATTTGACAGAGAGGAATAAGGTAGCAGAGTTCTTTGAAAAAGAAGGTCCTGAATATGTATTCCTCGCTGCAGCAAGAGTGGGCGGCATCTATGCCAATAGCACATATCCAGCAGAATTCCTCTACGAGAACTTAATGATCCAGACAAATGTCATTGACTTATCCTATAGATATGGGGTCAAAAAACTACTTTTCCTTGCGAGTTCTTGCATATATCCAAAGATGTGCAAACAGCCTATGAAAGAGGAATACATATTGTCCGGCCCTATCGAACCGACAAACGAACCCTTTGGAATTGCAAAACTTGCTGGGCTAAAGATGTGTCAAGCTTATAACAGGCAATATGGGACGAATTTTATATCCGTTGTCCCTGGTAATGTTTATGGTATGAACGACGATTTTGATGAAGATGGCCATGTGTTGGCATCGTTGATCAAAAAGTTTCATGGGGCAAAGGTCAGAGGGGGTAACAGTGTTACGATATGGGGTACAGGGAAGCCGAAAAGAGAATTTGTCTATGCAGATGACATCGCAGAAGCATTGATTTTTCTCATGGATCAATATGATGACAGTGAGCCAATTAATGTGGGGACAGGGCTGGATACCTCCGTAGCAGAATTGGCTGAACTTATCAAAGGGATAGTAGGTTTTAAAGGTAATATAAATTATGACACAACGAAGCCGGATGGAAGCCCAGTAAGGCTTCTCGATATTGGCAGGATAACTGCCCTTGGCTGGAAATCCAAAATAACATTGGAAGAAGGGCTGAAAGTCACATATAACTGGTTCAAAACAATGAATGGTAAGTGCTAACCTCATTCTTAGGGATGTTTAATCTTTATGGGCATTTTAGCAGTTTATTCAAACTGAACCTTAATTTTGTGAATAGAATGGTAGTTATCTGCTCCCCAATGAGCATAGATCTTGGAAGAAAAACAGAAGCAATTAGAATATGCTTTCTTGCAAATTCAGAAAGCATTCATACTCAAAAATGGGTTAATTACTTTGCTAATAGAGGGCATCAAGTCCATTTAATTTCATCGAGTCTTACTTGGGATAATTATCAGAAGAATGTAAATCTACATTTGTTTAAAGCCTTTCAAGGAATAAGGGGGGTTCATCATCTACTAAGTTTATTTCAAATCAAGAAGTTGATAAAGAGGATTAGCCCTCATATCCTCCATGCCCACTACATCACTGACTATGGATTTTTGGGAGCATTATGTGGATTTCACCCGTTTGTTGTGACAGCTTGGGGCTCTGATGTCCTGATTTCGCCCAAAGAATCGAAATTATCAAAGTGGAAGGCAAAATTTGCACTCGCAAAGGCTGACTTGATAACCTGTGACGCAGAACATTTAAAGGAAAGAATGTTAGCACTGGGGGCTGACAAGAAGAAAGTTAGAATTATATATTTTGGAGTGGACACCCAAACATTCAACTCAAAGCAAAGAGATGTGGGATTCAATGAGAAGCTGCAGTTGAAATCCAGTTCACCCATAATTATATCCCTTCGTAACCTATCACCGATTTATGACGTGGAGTCATTAATTAAAGCCATACCACTCGCGCTTAGTAATATTCCAGAGGCGAAATTCATTATTGCAGGTGATGGTGAACAGAGAGACTACCTGGAGAACCTCGCAATGTCTTTGGGGGTTTCAGATAGTATCAAATTTACAGGTCGGATTCCCAATGATGAACTTCCTCGATATATAGCATCCTCAGAGATTTATGTTTCTACCTCGCTTTCCGATGCTGGGCTTGCTGCTAGCACAGCAGAAGCAATGGCTTGTGAACTGCCAGTTGTAATAACCGACTTCGGAAACAATCGGGATTGGGTCAAAGACGGAGAGGGAGGGTTCATTATTCCGACCAAGAATCCAGCCATTTTGGCGGAAAAAATCGTTTATCTTCTTCAGAATCAAGATCTCCGAAAGAGATTTGGAAAGATCAATAGAGAGGTTATAGAGGAGAGGAACAATTACGAGAAGGAAATGAAGTCAATGGAGGATATCTATTTTCAATTGATAAATAATAATCCGATCAAGAGATGAAATTTTCTTCGTTTAAATCAAATAAATCAATTTTTGTAAAATGAAAAGGTAAATGATTATGCGGAAAAATCAATATATTCTATTTTCAGCATTTATAAAAATGTACAACTCGATTATGTCTAAGGGGTCAGCCTTCATAAAGAAGCACAAATGTCTGTCAGGAGTCAGGAACAGCAAAATAGTTCCTATCACACAGGCAATTTACGAATTCGTTTTCCGTTTGTTTTGGTGGAACAAGAACGTCATAGAGATTCAAGGTAGTAGGATGTACGTAAACCTTTTCGATAAAGACCCCAGTATGCGACGTACTTTCCGTGCTTATGCCATTAACAAAGTTCACGAAGAATTTACAACTGCTTTATTCCGAAAAATCGTGAAAGAGGGTGATGTTGTTGTTGACCTCGGCGCAAATATTGGATATTTTACTCTGCTCGCCGCAAAGCTCGTGGGCAAAAAAGGTAAAATCTATGCTTTTGAGCCGGAACCAAGGAACTATCAATATCTCATAAGAAATATTCGGTTGAATGGCTATGATAATGTGGTTGCGTTACAGAAAGCCGTTGCAGACAAACCTGGTACGGTTAAGCTATTCATTTGTCCTTATGATACAGGTCATCATACTATTCAAAAATATGATGGCATCCATGCCTATCGTCCTGATTTTGTCAACGAAAAGAAAGAATTTGTTGAAGTTGAGCAGGTGCGTCTCGATGACTTTCTTAGGGGAAAAACAACAATGATAAATGTGATCAAAATGGATGTTGAGGGTGCTGAAATGTTAGCTCTTGCAGGAATGGAGCAACTGATTAAGGGAAACAAGAACTTAATCATGCTGATTGAGTTCTTCCCTCTTTTGATCAAGGAGATGGGGCAATCCCCAGAGGAATTTGCCCGCAGGCTTCTTGAGGATTTTCATTTCAAAATGTATGTCGTCGAGCATGATTACTCCATGAGAGATAGAGTTCCCCGTGAAGACCAACTTCGCATAAGGAGTGTTGATCAGCTTATGGGCCTCTGCAAAGAGCGTAATGATCACTTTAATTTGTACCTCGAAAAGTCGGAACCCGACCGCCCAGCCCTTTAAGAACTGTTCGAGATCATATGCCAGCATCCTTCATATCCGAGACAGAATTACCGGGAAGGAAGATCAATAAAGATACATTGCAGATCATTGCCCATCGCTATTACTGGACCTCCAAACTCGTCTCTGGGAAGGAAGTGCTGGAGGTGGGTTGTGGACCAAGCCTTGGTATAGGCTGGCTATCGCGCTATGGCAAACACGTGGTTGGAGGAGATATTACCAAGGACAGCCTGAAACTTGCTAAAAGACATTATGGGTCAAGAGTTGAGCTTGTTTGTATGGATGCCCATAGATTGCCAATCAAGGATAGTTGCCTCGATGTAGTGGCGTCTTTGGCAGCTATTATCTATATGGACTTCCCTGTTTTCTTAGATGAATGTCACCGTGTCCTTAAACCAGGCGGGATGCTGATTGTTAACACGCCTAACAAAAGTATACCTGGCTTCCGGCCAAGCCTTCTCAGCCACAAATATTATTCAGTTCCAGAATTATATTCGTTGTTGAATGAGCATCATTTTGATGCACATTTTTTCGGAGCTTTTACTACTCAACAAGTTTTAATAAGAAGTCAAACAAGGTTAATATCTTCTGGGAGGATGTTCATTAGTAAGAGTCTGAAATTACTTGGTCTTTATAAATGGATCAAGCGAGCACTTGGTCCGGCAGCCTTTTCCATAAAATTGAAAGAAGAACTCGGAGAGGAAGAGATGAGGTCAGTCGAGAATGTCGAAGTTGTTCCTCTACCTTGTAATTCACCTGCCATGCAACATAGGATTGTGTATGCTATAGCGCAACCAAGATAAGAATTCCTATCTTTGAAAAAGTTTTTAGATAGTCAGAGATATGTTGAAGAAATCCTTTAGCTAGAGCACCTGGAACCTTTAAAGATTGGAGCATTTTGGGTGAAGGTTTGGTTTTAAGATAATTAGCGAGAGATCGATAAAGAACAGACGAGAACAAAATGATAACATGCAATTTACTGGTTACGATTATTACCCCAATTCTCAACCGTATTACATATTTGGAGAGATGCATCCAGAGTGTTTTGAACCAAAGCTATCCTTACATTGAACACATTTTTGTTGACGGTGGGTCAACTGATGGTACTTTAGATATACTGACAAGCTATAGCGGCCGCTTTCCTGGCAAAATAAGATTTATCTCTGAACCCGATAAGGGGTCTGGGGATGCATGGAACAAGGGATTAAGAATGGCGAAGGGTGAAATCTTTGGGTTTCTGGGCTCGGATGATATATCGGAGCCGGATGCGGTGATGAAAGTGGTGGAATTCTTCAGGTCAAATCCAGATGCTCATTTTGTATTTGGTGCCTGTAATTTCATAAATGAAAAGGGTGAGATCATTGGAAAACCTTCCATTAAGGACTTTAATTTAAGAGAAATAATTAATGATGGGTGTTACGTCCCTACACCGTCCTCCTTTTATAGGCGAGAAGTAATTGAGAAGATAGGTGTGTACGATGCTAAGGGAAATGATCTTGATTTCCTAATAAGGGCTGCGAAGGTTTTTAAAATATATCGGATTAATGAGGTGCTTTCCAACTTTAGAATACATGAAGGGAGTGCCACCAGTGGGTCTTCAAAGGAAATACGCAAAATGTGGCTACGAGAGGATTATCTTGTTAGTCGGCGGTACGGGGGAAGTATTCTCTCAGGTTACTGTAAAAGATATTACACGTTTGTAATAGTCGAATTGTTACGACCAATTCTGGGCCCTGTTTATCCCTTTATAAGGAAAAAAGTAAAAAAGTGAATGTTGTAAGGATAACAACAAGAGACTGAAATGTTGGAGAAGAGACTTATTGTACGAGGTATCTATCTTAATTATCTCTACCTGTTCGTAGGTTTCATTCTATCGTTCTTCCTAACCCCAATTATACTGCAGTACCTTGGTCAATCTGCATATGGGCTGTGGGTTATTTTTGGTTCTATTGTAGGATATTTTGGGCTGCTTGATTTCGGAATGAATGTGGCGACCATCAAATATACTGCTGAATATCATGCCAGAAATGAGCAGGAGAATCTAAACAAGCATATTTCCACTATATTGGTGGTTTTTATTATTATTGGAATTTTCATTATTTTGCTTTGTTTTGGATTAACCCCATTTATCCCAGGTCTCTTCAACATTCCAGAGGACTTGATATCTGTAGGGCGGATAGCCTTCTTCATTATGGGACTAAATGTTGCTTTAGGAGTTTTGGGAGCGACCTTTGGTAATATGCTTTATGGTTACCAAAGAGTAGATGTCTGGAAGACATTTGGCATAATTCAGACAGTCGCTAATGCTTCATTGACTATAATATTTTTACGCTTAGGTTTTGGCCTAATAGGTGTTGTTGTTGCTTCCCTTTTAAGTATTTTGATCTTGATTGTTTTGTATCTCCTTTTCTTGCATCATAGCAACCTTGGAATTGTTATCAATCCTAAATTAGCTGATGTCAATACGCTCAAAAAGATTGCACCATACAGTATCCGATCTTTTATGTTAAGTTTAACTTCCCAAATCCTTTATTACACTGACAATATTGTTATTGGGATCTTCCTCGGAGCCTCAACGGTGACCACGTATTCAATTGCATATAGATTATGTTTTCTCGCAACGTATATATTTTCTATCATTACACAGACAATTTTCCCAGCATTTACTAAGTTATACACCATAGAAGATATCGATGGGTTAAAATCTTTGTACCTAAAGACAGTAAAGATATCTGTAGTTATTATGGTGCCGATTGGTCTCTTTCTTGGCTTTTTTGGACGCTCGTTTATTAATCTCTGGGTGGGGGAGGAGAATTTCGTGGGCATGAATGTGCTCCTGGTGCTTGTTATTATGGACTTTTTGCACGCCTTTGGAACGCCTGCTGGTCTACTTTTGCAGGCTGTTGGGAAGAATAAAGCATTCATGTTTTCAGAGATGCTTAATGCTGGCCTAAATCTTCTGCTGTCGATAATCTTGGTTAGAAGAATAGGTTTAGTGGGAGTAGCACTAGGTACACTCATCGCCAGTGCATGTACAAGTTCTTGGATCGTTCCGCTGTTGGCATGTAAGCATACGAGGCTTCCGGTGAAGAGATACCTTTTATCAGGTATTTTGCCGCCCCTATTAGCAGGCATACCTGCGGGCGCGATCACATGGGTATTCATACGAGATTTAATCCCAAATCACAATTTTTTCTATCTTGCCTTCAAAGGAATCCTTATTGTGGTTACCTACCTTGCGATATATTTTACTGTTGTTGCGACGAGTGAAGAGCGACGAATGTATTTTAGTTTATTCTTCAGGAAATGGGCGAAATCAGGTAATTATTCAAAAACTAATTAATAAAAAGATGGTATGAGAATCCTCGGGTAGAATAGATCTGCCTGGAGTTGAACCTGAGTGATTCTGCCAATTCCATACCTGTTGATCTTGATAAATCAATGATATTCTAAAAAAGTTCGTAATAATTTAACGGTCGGTAAATGGAACGGGTTTACATAAATTGCATTTTATGTGGGAAGAAATCCCAGAGAATTGAATGGGTAGAGAATGAATTTATCGGTATGCGTTGTGATTGTGGACTTCTCTATGTATCACCAAGACCCAGTTTTGATGAGATTTTGAATTTATATATTTCAGATGAAAGGATTGTAAATTCGAAATCCAGGGATAATGCCGAATTTGCCAGTAGGCTAACCAGTAGACATAGATTAAGATTAATAAGAAAATACATAGGCCAAGGATCTTTATTGGAAATAGGTTCTGCTGATGGATATGTTCTGGATGAATCGAGACGGGTTGGGTTTGAACCTTATGGTGTAGAACTCAATCCTCATCAGGCAAATTTTACAAAAAAACAATTAGGAATTCCTGTAGAAACTAATCCGTTCAGCGAATCTTCGTTCTGTGGAATTTGTTTTGATGTCATATGCCATTTTGATGTTATTTCTCATTTTTATGATCCGGTTTCTGAGTTCAAGAAATTCAATAAGAGGTTAAAGAACCCCGGAGTGTTATGCTTTGAAACAGGAAATGGGGGTGATCTTTCCAAATGGTGGCTCAGGTTCATAGGTCGCCTCCAATATCCCCATCATCTATTCCTATTTTCTAAGAAGAATATTGAACAACTCTGTAAGCAAACGGGATTTGAAATAATCGCGCTCCATAGATACTCAATTTTCTTTCAAATAGGAGCTATCAAGCTAGTCCAGTGGTTAAGAAAACATTTAAAAGAAATGTTTCCAAAAAAAGAGAAAAATACCGTCTTGCAAGGTCTTCATGAATTTCCCAGAAGATATTCGCCAAAAAGGGAGTTGTTTCTCAAATTCCTTATATTAATGAGCTTTATCATTCGGTATAAGATAGGTAAGATACTGCCGAAGATCGGACCTCAAACAGTCATTTATGTAGCAAAGAAGACATCTGCAATCGATTCAAAATAAGTCCAGAGAAATATGGAACTTTATGGTGAGACATCCCATAGATAGAGTAATTGGCATTTTGACAATTTCTTTAGTTCATCTAGAAAAAGGATTTTTTCATCTCATTCCCTTTAAGATTTCATACCAGGTTATACGAATACAGATAAACCAACTCCTTATTACAAATAAATTGCATCCAAATTACCCGATGTTATAAATTAGAAGTCTAATCAATTTGAGCGCAAAAATGATCATATTATATGTGGCGGCATCCGACTTAAACACAAAGGGTGGAGATATCGACCACGTACTAGGTATAAGTAAAGGCTTAGCCAAGTTGGGTAATAAGGTGCATCTAATTGTTTGTTCGTCTTCTGACCATCACGATGAATTATCCATGGATAATATCACGTATTACCTAGTTCCGGTAAAAGGACTTTCGCCTCTTAAGAAAATCTTAACATTCGCTCAATTTGCCCTTAATGTTATTAAGAAGACCGAATCAGATATTTTATACCTTCGCCCATTCCCGTTTGATTTTTTACTATTTACAAGGCATTTGAAGAAATACAAAATTCCATATGTATGTGAACTTAATACTCTTACATATAACGAATACAAATCAAAAGGCTATTACTTAAGGGGGAAAGTTTACGAATTTCTTGAGCGAATGACAATAAAAAATAGTGTCGGAATTTTGCCTGTTACTGAGGAGATTAGAAGATGGGCCCGCAAAATTACTGGGATTTCGAAACCTTATTGTTTAGCATCTAACGGGGTAGATGTGGATAAGATAAATCCAAAGAAGACCTATCATCAAACAAGGGAATACTTTGGAGTATCAGATAATATACCAGTTCTTGCAATGGCAGGATTTTCGAGACCTTGGCACGGATTTGACAGAGCAATAGCTCTTTTTTCAAAATTGAATAGACCAGCTGAACTGTGGCTGGTTGGCGCAGAAACTGATGAAATCAAGAGAGCAGTCGAATCAATAGCTAAAAGATTTGGAGTATCAGATTTCACAAGAGTCTTCCCTTGGCTTAATTATTCAGATTTGGTGGATATCATTTCAGCAGCAGATGTTGGCCTTGCCCCGCTAGCCTTAGATAGAAAAGGAATGATAGAAGCACAGTCATTAAAAGTGAGATTCTACTTGGCCTTGGGACTCCCTGTTTTAATTAATAGTATTGATCCAAAAGTCAACGATTCGTTACCTTTTGTAAGTTATGTCCCCTCCACTGAACCTGAAGCACTTGCTAAAGGTGTAGATAAACTCTTAAAAATGTCTCATGATCGAAGTAAAATTCGTGGATTCGCAAGAGAGCATTTAAGTTGGGATACAGTTTCATTGGAGACAGAAAAGTTCTTGCAACAAATATTATACAAACTTGCGAAAAATGAATAGGGGAACATTTCATTCTACAAAAACAAATCTTCGTGTAATATCGGTCATCCCAGGCGAACCTGATAACAATTCTATGATATTTGCGCGAAGGCAGGTCCAGTTTCTTGCAAAAGAAGGGGTGACTAATAAGACTTTTTTTCTATCGTCCAGGACTTCTCCCTTAAAAGTGTTGACTGAGTTTTGTAGGCTAAGAAACTTAATTAGAACTTTCAAGCCACATATTATTCATGCACATTATGGAACAGTAACAGCTTTTGTGAGTTGCTTTGCTAGCAATATACCGGTTATTATTACATTCCGAGGGAGTGATCTTAATAAAAGCAAAGGAGATAATCTTCTTAGATGGACTTTAGGCCATCTACTTTCTCAAATATCCGCTTTAAAAGCTAAGAAGATTATATGTGTCAGCGAAGAGCTTAAGAATAAGCTGTGGTGGAAACAAAAACGAGTTGCCGTTCTACCAACAGGAGTTGATGCACTGATATTTACCCCAAGAAATCGAAATGAAGCTCGTTTGGAATTGGGATGGGAAATTGATAAACGATTTGTTTTGTTTAATGCAGGTAGAAATCCTAAGGGTAAAGGCTTGGATCTAGCTCAATTATCTATTGTTTTAGCTGAGAGAATAATAGGTGAAATATCATTTATAGTGTTAGATGGAACTTTAAGCCCTAATAAAGTACCCATTCTTATGAATGCCGCTGATTGCCTATTGCTTACGAGCGATCAAGAAGGTTCTCCAACCGTTATTCAGGAGGCAATAGCGTGTAATTTGCCAGTCGTATCTGTTCCAGTCGGAGATGTTAAAGAACGGTTGTCAAGCGTCATACCCTCTGCCATAGTGAAAAGAGATCCTGATAATATTGCTAAAGCACTCGTGGAAATATTAGCTTCTCCTCGCAGATCTAATGGCAGAGATCATATAAGTGAAATCTCCCTTGAAAATATAACAAAACAAATTGTTTCGGTCTATCATGAAATCTCTGGACAGTAAATAGTAATATGAAAATAATCAATGGATGTAGATCAAAACCTAAAAGTATGACGAAATCATGTGCGGTTTGAGGAAAATTTATTGGTAGGTATTTCGACCCGGTTATTTCCAATGATTACTCAAAATGCAAACCCGAGGCATTGGCTATTGATCGGATAGGCGCGCTCGAGTGGGGAAAGGAATTTGATATAAGAGATACAACAAGAAAGTTACTTATGGTAGTTTTGAACGCCGAAGGATTAATGCGTCGGAAGGCTTAAATTACGTTACCTTGAATTGGGGGAAAATATATGCAGGTTCCGTTCCTTGATTTGAGAGCACAGTATGAAGCTATCAAGGTCGAAATTCACGAAGTGATTGATAACGTAATAGAAGATTCTTCTTTCATTGGTGGCAAATATGTCAAGCAGTTTGAGGAAGAATTTGCAGCTTTTTGTATGGCAGAGCACTGTGTTGGGGTTGGTAACGGCACAGATGCATTATTCATTGCCTTAAGATCTCTGGGGGTGGGGAAAGGCGACGAGGTAATCACGGCTGCCAATTCATTTATTGCTACCTCAGAAGCAATCACAATGGCTGGTGCTAAAGTGGTTTTTGTTGATTGTGATCCTCGAACCTACAACATCGATGTAAGAAAAATCCCGGTGGCAATCACGCCCCGAACGAAGGCCATTATTCCAGTACACCTGTATGGACAACCGGCAGACCTGGCCACATTGCAAACTATTGCAAAGGAACACGGTCTTTTCATGGTCGAAGATGCAGCCCAGG